>ERZ809224.492-NODE-492-length-37357-cov-14.907324_pt1 | contig 37357 bp, 38 predicted proteins | sample MGYA00520513_ERZ809224 | MGnify/ENA primary metagenome ERZ809224 (study PRJEB31576, sample SAMEA3212658) | Homo sapiens | biome: human-gut; feature: human gut; material: fecal | place: Sweden | collected 2012 ... | reverse complement strand
ATTTTTTTGCCCATGCGTGGAAACAATAGATTTATTCACATTTTTCGAGTATAATTAACTCATATCGTTCCTATCCTTTCCATTCCGAGATTTTTTCAAAAAATCTCAAAAAATTTTGGAAATATTGGAACAATCTAGCCTTTCTCATGCCATATATAGTAGAGGGCTATTTCAAAACGATTGGAGGTGACGCTTATGGAGAAGCGGAAAAGCCCGAAAGGTTTCATTGTGGTGCTGCCCAGTGAGATCATCGAAATACCGCAGGACAGCGACAAGTCATGGCTGACCCTGTTTTATAGCCTACCGAGGGAGCTTGCAGAAAAGTGGAAACCCGCTTATGATCTGCCCCGCTGCCCCTATGAGGTGCTACGGACGGATAAGTATGACCACATCGTATGTGATGATATGTTCAAGCTGCTTGTGTGGGACTGCTACGCATGGAGCACATGGCAGTTTTTCCAAGTGAAAGACCGCAAGGGCAATTATCGTGACATCCCCGGCAACTGGACGCAGTACGCAGGATATTTCCCTTTGTGGCGTTTGTCGTACAGCATTATTCCCTACATCCGAATGAAGTTTGAGCAGAACGGACTTGGCTTCCAAAACCTATACAACATCCCGCAAGGCGTGGAAGTGCCGTGGTTGACCTATCAGCAGTTTAGCAATCTGATCGGTAATGTCACCGATATGGTGGTTGCAGAGCAGGAATGGCAGCCTGTGATTGATGCTATTTGGGAAAACCGCACCGTAGAGGACTACGAAACAACAAACAGCACCGTTAAGACCGACTTCATGCGGAAGTGGCATCATAATCGTTCCGGCAAGCCGATCGCTCTGGATGAAATGATGGAGAGCGAAGACGGGGACATTTTCGATGTGGCAGACCCCCGCAGCGATTTCGAGAACTCTGTAATTTCCGAAATGCAGATCGCTACCTTTGCGGAAAGCACCATCACAGAGAAAGACCGGGAAATATTGAAGCTGCGAATGGAGGGTTACACCGAACAGGAGATCGCAGACAAGGTTGGTTACAAGACCGCCAGCGCAGTCCATAAGCGGATTGCCAAGATCGCAGACGTTTATGAGGACTTTGTGACAGCGGAATATCAGAAATATTTGGACAAGTAAACAGACGCAGAAGCGGCAGCAGTTACCGAAATGGTGACTGCTGCTTTTTCATGCAGGAAAGGAGTTTTTTATGAGCAGAGAACCGTTTGAAACAATGCCCGACGTGATGGATGCAAAGCAGCTTGCCAAAGCGTTGCAGATTTCCAAGGCGGGTGCGTACAACCTTTTGAACGACCCGGATTTTCCAACTTTACGGATTGGCGGGCGCAAGCTGGTGATGAAAAATGAGCTTGTGGAATGGCTGAAAAGCCGCACAAACAGGAAAGCGTGAAAACACGGTCAAGAGCCGGGAAAGTGGCAAATCAGCCGATTGCGATAACCTAAACACACTCCGCATCGTTTGGAGCATTTCTGTTGGAAAATTGCTTCACTTTTCCAATTCAAGAGCCGGAAAAATTTGTGAAAAACAGGAGGTTTTATGAGAACAGGACTTACTAAGAGAGAAAAGACAACTGCCATCTATTTTGACGAGTATGGCAGCATGATCGAGGTGCAGACCCACAACACCGACCTCAAAAAGCGGCTGTCGGCATTTGCGGCGAAGTACCCGGAGTGCTGCCGGCAGATCGACGATGATGAACAAGGCGGACTGACCTTTGAGATTAAAAAAGGTAGACTGAGTTTCCGGCTGACTGCACCATACAGTGAGGAACGGAAACAGGCAGCGAGTGAGTGGGCGACACGAAACGGTTTTAAGTAAAGGTCACTAAGGATTTACAATTATAGGCTTGAGTATGATAGAGCTTCGTGCTATACTAATTTCAGCGATTGCAGATTTTTATGATGCAATTAGTGAATATAAGTCTTTAAACGACAGAGGTGTAGATTGTGTCTGTTAGCTATAAAAAACTCTGGAAACTGTTGATTGACCGTGACATGAAGAAAAAAGATCTATGCGCAGCAGCTGGGATCAGCCATGCATCAATGGCAAAACTCGGAAAGAACGAAAATGTCACCACTGATGTTTTGGTGAAGATTTGCACAGCTCTACAATGTGATATTGGCGACATTATGGAGATCACAGAAAACTTTGAAAAATAAACAATGGAAATTAGATGTGTGGAGGCGAGCTGGACGGTGGATACAAAAAAGCTGGACAAGTGGGCTGACTTACTGCTGGATACGGGTAAACGCAATAACCTAATCAATTTCAAGGATACAAGAGCTTCAACCGTAGAGGTGCTACTTCCCACGGCTGATGCTCTATTTGAGAAAATCGATGGTTCTACTTCTTTTGAAGTGTTTGACCCGAAAATCATCGAAGAAGATGAAGAGACTGAGGAATTTTCTGAGACTGATCAGCTACAAATTGAGCCGCCAGAAGAGTCGGATATTTTGAGTGGGAGGGCTGCATTTTTGGCCCAATACTCTGGAAAAATCAAGCGGCAGAATCAAATCCTTCTTTATAACTCAGCAACAAATCCGCTTACAGCGGTGAAAAATATTGATAAAAAGGCGCGGGAATTTATTGAAGAAACCGGCGTCAATGTCGCGTATATGGCGTTCGGCTTTATCCACTGGAAAGAAAGTGATTCTTCAAGCTATGTCTTTCGTGCGCCCGTTTTGCTTGTACCAATTCAGTTAGAACAAGCGTCCGCTGTGGAACCGTATTTCATCAAATCAGCAGAGGATGATATCATTGTCAACCCAACCTTTGCCTATAAGATGGACGCAGAACACGGAGTAAAGCTACCTGAGTATAATGATGAGGGACTGACTGCCTATCTTGAAAAGGTAAAACGTCTTGTTTCAAAACTGCAATGGACAGTCACGTCGGAATGTAAAATCGGTATTTTCTCATTCCTAAAAATCAATATGTACCGGGATCTGAAAGATAATGCAGCAACGATTCTTGCAAATCAGAATGTCCGTCAGCTTTTGGGTGAGCCAACCGACACTGAGAAAGCGGGTGAGGATGATGGAACATCCATGCCTGTTCCTGATCCGTTGATTGAACTGCATAGCGTAGTAGATGCAGATTCCAGCCAAATTGAAGCAATTGAAATGGCAAAAACCGGAAAGAGTTTTGTTTTGCAGGGACCTCCCGGAACTGGCAAGAGCCAGACGATTACCAACATCATTGCAGAATGTCTCAGCGATGGGAAAAAAGTTCTGTTCGTTTCCGAAAAGCTGGCAGCTCTTAATGTGGTGTATGATAAATTGAAGCAGGCAGGGCTCGCGGAGTTCTGCTTACAGCTTCACAGCCATAAGGCAAACAAGAAGGATGTTATTGCGGACATTTGCCATACGCTTCGTTCTGGTAAAAGTGTCGTTTCTTCCAAGGCTGACGCTGAAATCGCCATCAAAGAAAAGGCACAGCGCCAGTTAGATGCTTATGCCGTGGAGCTTCATAAGCAGCGGCCGGTTATTGAAAAGAGCCTGTACCAGCTGTATGAGGCTTACGCTGCATTTCGCACTATGCCAGATGTAGAATGGCCTGTTCCGCAGCTCTCTTCCAAAGGTGAGGCGTACTTAACGGAAACAATTTCACTTTTGGAACAATACGTAGATTATATTCCGTCCGTTGGATATGATTACAGAAGGAACCCTTGGTATGGCTACATCAATCAGGATACATCATATCAGACAAAAGCGGAGGTGAAAAAAGACCTTTCTGCCGCTGTGCAACTCTTACGCGTATTGGTTCCTTTGCAGCAAGAAATATCCGAAAAATATGGAATACAATGTGTCAGCATCGAAGATGCACATATATGGAACACATTTCTCGGCTTTGCCGCAACCTCCCAACTTATCACGCCATCACTCTTAGACAAAGAACACTTTGAAACGGTAAATTCCGCTTTGCATGACTTACAGGCACAGAGTTCGGATATTCTCGCTTCTCGCTCAGTATTGAGTACGGTATTTGATGATGATATTTACAAACTTGATGGTGCAGCATATCACAAAAAACTGACAAAGCAATTCAGCGGGACATTTTCCAGACTTTTCAATGCTGAATATAAGCAACTTGTGACTGATCTGCGTTTATGCAAAAAAGACGGTAAGAAACCCTCTTACAGTGAAGCTGTCACGATGACAGAACGGCTTGCCTATTATCAGCAAAAAAGCATGGAATACGCCGATGCAGAGGCTCCAATTAAAGCATTTTTGGGAGCAGCCTATAATGGCGTTGAAACAGAATGGGATTATGTCACTGAGCAAATGTCCGCATTGGAAGCCATATTCTCCAAAGGCATTTCTTTTGGTGCTTTAGAGAGGTATTCTGATTTTTCCTCTGAGCGGGACGCTTTTGCAGATTATAGTCAAAAGATTGAAAAGATCTTTTCGATCTGCGATGATGAAGTACTCAAGCGCATTGCAAGGTATTTTGACAATGCAATTTTGAATATCCATGTCGCGCCTTGTTCTCTGATATTGGCACGGCTGAATGACTGTCTGTGTGAAATAGACAAGCTGGACAACTGGTGTCATTTTAGGAACCTGCTTTCAAAGCTGGATGATCAGCAAGTTGTGCCTTATATAGATGCTGCTATCGGTCAAAATGTTGAGCCAAAGCAGATTGTTGGCGCATTTCAAAAGCAATTCTACTATCAGTGGATTGATTCGATTTTGTCTGGAACTCCTGTTTTGTCTGCTTTCAATCGGATTTCTCAAGATCAAGCAATCAGTACATTTTCCGAGAAGGATACCGAGCAGTTTGAAATCAACAAAGCAAAAATTCGCGCAGACCTTTCTTCTAAGCGCCCATCGCTTGATATGATCGCTTCAGGGAGCGCATTGGCAATTCTGCTCCGTGAAGGAGAGAAAAAGCGGAAACAGAAAAGCATCCGCTCCTTGCTTGCGGAAACCGGTGAACTTGTCCAGCGAATCAAACCGTGCTTTCTGATGTCGCCGTTGAGCGTCAGCACCTTCCTCGCGCCAGACTCGGTTCACTTTGATGTTGTCGTATTCGATGAGGCGTCGCAGATTTTCCCACAGGATGCTATCGGCGCAATCTATCGAGCCAAGCAACTGATTGTCGTGGGTGACTCTAAGCAAATGCCGCCCAGTAACTTCTTCAATGCTTCCGTCGAAGCAGAGGACAACGATGAAGAAACTGGAGATGTAACAGACTTTGAATCTATTCTGGATTTGTGTTCAACATCTATGCAGCAGCTCCGGCTACGTTGGCATTACCGCAGCCGTTATGAACAGCTTATCACTTTCTCCAACAAAAACTTCTATGACGGTGATCTTGTGACCTTCCCGTCCTCCAAGGCTGATGCGCCGTGGATCGGCGTGGACTATTACCATGTGGACGGCATTTTCGATCGTAAAGCTCACACCAATCGAAAAGAAGCGGAGTTTGTCGTTGATCTAATTTATCAGAACATTGAAAAATACCCGAACCGAAGCCTTGGCGTTGTTGCATTCAGCGTTGCCCAGCAAGATTTGATCGACAAGTTGCTTTCCGAACGGCGGCAAAATACACCAGAAAAAGAGTTCTTCTTCAAAAACGACGGCAACGAGCCGTTCTTTATCAAGAACCTCGAAACCGTACAGGGCGATGAAAGAGATACTATTATTTTCAGCATTGCTTATGGTGTAGATGCGCAGGGGCGTTTGCTTCACAACTTTGGCCCGTTGAACCGCGTGGGAGGAGAGCGAAGATTGAATGTTGCTGTCACTCGTGCAAAGTGCAATGTCCAGTTGGTTTCTTCTATGCATTATACAGATATTGATTTGAAACGGACATCCGCAGAAGGTGTGAAACTGCTTCGGGAATATCTCGATTACGCAGAGAACGGAGATGTTGCACTGGAACGTGCTATCAGCGTCAGTCCATTTGAGCAATTTGACTCTGATTTTGAGATGGAGGTATGCGACTTCTTGCGCTCCAAGGGGTTCTCTGTGGACACGCAACCTGATCTGTATGTATCACCACGATGACCGCCGCCGTACAATGACGGCGATTTCCGACGCCCTGCCCGATATGGACGCAGATATGCGCCAGCTTGCCGGGCAGATAATCCAAAAGCTGCATAATATGACCGATGCAGCATTTGAGGAAGCGAAGTTTTCTATGACGCTTTCCGATACGGAATAAAAACGACGCGGGACGCGGCGGCCATCTTCGGCTGCTGCGTCCCGCATTTTCTTTTTGCCATTTTGTCACGGTTTCAAAGACTGTTTTCTCTTGTGGAAAGGAAAACATACGGGTAGCTTGGTTTCTGTGCCAGAAAGCCTTGCTGCAAGCCGCTTTTTATGCCCCTAAACAGTGACTTTAATCCTCTTTTTCGCCGTCCGATTCCGGCTCATGCCATTCTCTCAAGACCGCTTCTACCTGTGCGATCAGTTCTTCCTTATTCGGGATTACATAGGTATAGCGCGAGGCAAAAATATTGTTGGAAAGCCCGCCGAGAGCATATTCCGCTTCCACATTTGTCTTATCGGTACAAAGAATAATACCGATGGGCGGGTTATCATCGGGATCGTTGACCTCTGCGGCATAATAATTGAGATACATATTGAGCTGTCCGACTGCTTCCGGCAGCAGCTTGACCGTTTTCAGCTCGATCAGTACATAGGCACGGAGAGGTTTGTTGTAAAAAACCATATCCACATAGTAATGAATGTTGTTCAGTGTAACCCGCTGCTGTGTGCCGACAAACATAAAACCGCGCCCGAGCTCCAAAAGAAACTTTTCAATCTGCTGGACAAGTGCTTTTTCAAGCTCGCTTTCCATAACCGGCTTACTTTCGGGAATGCCCAGAAACTCAAAAACATAGGGGTCTTTGATGATGTCGCCGGGAGAAGCCATTTCAATCCCCTTTTGCGCAAGGGCAAGCACCGTTTCCTTATTTGTTTTTCCGTCAGAAAGCAGCAGTCTTTCATAAAGCGAAGTTGCCATCTGACGCTTTAATTCCCGGACAGACCAACCGGAATTGATTGCTTCCTTTTCGTAAAAGCTGCGTTTATCTGCGTCGGATATGGAAAGCAGCTCACAATAGTGCGACCAGCTCAATTTGCCAGACGGTGTCTGGCATTTTTGATAGGTGAGGTAAAACGCTCTCATATTTTGCAGATTGGAACGGGAAAAGCCCTTGCCAAATTCCTTTGTCAGCACTCTGGACAGTTCTTTTAATGTCTGCTGTCCGTATTCAGCACGTTCCCTGCTTTGCTGCTCATGCTCTACGATAATGCGCCCGATGTTCCAGTAAGTAGTTAACAGCTCTGTGTTCACCTGCTGTGCTACGTTCTGCCGCGCAGACTGCAAAACCTCTTTGATTTCATTGATCATATCGCCATACTTCGCTATCTCATTCATAGTGTGTATCCTTTCTATTATGCCCGTTTTCAGCTTTTTCAGTCACCGACCGGAATTTTCAGTTGTCCCTTGCGTGAAGGTGCAGTCCGCCGATCACGAGGAACACGATACCGAAAGTCACCCCGCCCCAAACAAGATCTTTTTCTGTAAGCAAACACGCCAGCAGCCCGGCTGCCGCCGCATAAATCAGCGTAAGCAGTCCACCGATCACCCAGAAACCGACACTGGTACGTTGCAGCCATAACAGCAGCAAAAATACCGCAATCCCAATCACAAGGCAGAGCGCTGGGTGAATGGGCGTAAAGGAGTTGCAGCACACCCCGGCAACAATGCCGAGGGCAATGCTGTCAAACAAAATGATATGTCCGAAGAAAAGTCCGATGACCGAGCAGATCAACCCGATCACAATACCGATTGCCAAAATTGCGCCCTGCGCTGCCAGATAACCCATACATACGCCTCCTTTTTTGAATTGCATTACAGCAAGATTTCCAGATACCGCTGTACCTTTGGCTGTACTCTTAACTGCTGTGCATACTGCAAAAGTTTGTGAATGTCCCGGTCTTTGGAAACGACATACCGCTTCATCGCCGGATTGATGATTTGAATATCGCCGCCGCTGCCGCGCAGCAGATCGCAAAGCGTTCTTTCAAGGTCATATACGCGAATGGGATTGCCGCAGGGCGAGGGGATCTCAATAATGCCGAGAGGATAGTTTAATTGCTGTACCCATTTGATCGTTACATTTTCCTGTTTCAGTGAAGGGGTGTTATAGCCCTTTGGAAAGGTCATGGTGTACTGCGCCGGGGCACGGTCTGAATATCCGTGCAGATAAAGAGCTGTTTCCATAGAATAGATCCCGCGTCCGTATTTCCGCTGCAACAGATACAGTTCATCTTCCCATATCCCACTGTGCACATACAACCCGCGTCCGAAGCGGTACAGCTCACCGCTTTTTACAAGCTCCTGCAATACGCTGCGGTGCAGTCCTGCCTGTGTTACCTGTTCGGCAGTAATCGTTCCGTCCTCAGACGCTTCCAAAAGGGCCTTAATGGTTTCTTTTGCGTCCAAACGCCCACCCCCAATCGACACAATATTACACATTTATTATATATAAATATATGTGTGAATGTCAATATGCCTACAACATTTTTTCCTGTTCCCGCTGCTGGACAGGGGACAAAATACTGTCTATATTCTGCTTGACAGCATCGTATTCTCGAAGCTGCTTTTTTAGCTTGCCGTATTCGGAATACAGCCTGTCCTTTTCGGCAGCAAGCCGTTGGTAGTCTGCTTTGAGCTTGGCGGAATCAGGGAGCTTACCAGATACGCCTGCGGCTTTCAGTGCCTTTGCCGCTGCTTCAAAGAGGATGATTTCACTTTCATGCCCGCGCAGATATTTTTCTTTGTCACGGGATTTCTTGTACTCATCGTACAGCGGCCTTAGCTCCCTGTATGTTTCAATATGCTTGATCAGCAGCGCCATATCGGACAAACGACTTTCCGCTGCTTTGAGGAGTGCGGCGGTCTGTTCCTGCCCGTCCTGCAGCTCTGCGATTTTCTGCTGCAAATCCGTGTACCTGGCAATCCCGTTCTGATCGAGAAATACCACTGTCCGGGCTGCGCGTTTGAGGTTTTCAATCTTTGCCCAGCGCTCATAACCTGCCGACTGCTGCGCCTTGATACAGTTTTCAATATCTATGAGCAGCGAAACGCCGGTGCGCTCCGGCTTCAGGGTTTTCAAAATGACCCTGCCATTGATGCGCTCGGCTAATGCTTCCTCTGTGTAGGATTCGCCAAGCGTTTTACAGCGAGTGAAGCGTTCCTGTCCTGGTGCGCGGAATGAGATATATTTGCCGCGCCTGATCTCATAGCCCTCAGCTTCCAGCCGCCGCAGCAGATCGTCAAGGTCTGCGGAGACAGGAATGAGCCGGTCAATGGCGATTTTCAGCTTTTGTTTGTAGCTTGTCCCTTTGCGCTGCGCGTCCCATTCGGCATAATGCTTGCCCCGATCCGCGCCGGGGATCACAACGGACAATCCGTTTTCCTTGCACAGTCTGTCACTCGTTCGGCGGATAAAGCCATAGCTTTTCCGATTGGAGATATACTTCTTATGCTCGGCAAAATCCACGGCACAGAAAATCAGGTGGTTATGCACATGGTCTTTGTCAATATGGGTAGTCAGCACATATTCATATTTACCGCCAAGGATGCTGTCGGCAAGCTGCCGCCCGATCTCATGGGCTGCTTCCGGCGTAACCTCGCCCGGTTCAAATGCCTGTATCAGGTGATGGGCAAGGTTGTTGCCCTTATTCATTGCCCGCAGCCGCGTTTTCTCAAACTCAATGTCTGCGGTTTCCACCGCGCAGCCGAAAGAGGACACATACAGTTTATCGTCTGTCTTTGCCGGGTTGGTGATGTAGTCAAGGGCTTTCTTCAAGGTGCTTTTGATAGGATGGATCTTTGTGACAGCCATATTTCATTCAGCACCCCCTTGATGTCCTCAATGTCCTGCGCATAGATTGTCCCCGTTGCATTGACACGCCGGGCAATCTGATTGATATTCGTGCCGATCTTTTGCAGCTCGGCAGTCATGGCTTTTATGTCGCTGTAATCAATCTTGACAACATAGCCGTCAATCAGCATTTTCCGGGCATAGACGGAGAAGCAACGCGTTCCCATCTGCTGCATTTTCTTCTCAATCAATGCCCGTTCCTCTGCGGTGACAGGGACACGTAGCACAATGCTTCTCGTTCGGTTTGCCATTCGTTCACCGTCCTTTCCGTTTCCAATAAGGGTTTGGGACTATCCCAACAAGCAGACGCGCCGCCATCCGGCAGGACGGGCGGGAGCGTTATTCGGGAGTGTGGCTACACTCCCTATGCTTGCTGCGGTATCTCTTTTCTCACTACTACTACGGTGAACACCCTGCATTTTTCCAAACCTAAAAGAAAAAGTTCAAGAACAATTCACGCCGGATTCTTGAAAAACTGCGGATATTCGTATATAATATATTTTGTATTATTGTGTCTGTCAGAAGGGAACGGCGTATGAAAGGTTATCTCTCCATACGGGAAACTTCCTACAAATGGGGTATATCAGAGCGCCGTGTCAATCAGTATGTGGCACAGGGACGCATCCCCGGTGCAGAGCGTTTTGGGCGTTCATGGGCAATCCCCGATGATGCCGTAAAGCCCACAGACCCCCGTAAACAAACGCCGCCGATACCCGGCACAAACAGTAAAACAAAATGAAACATTTTTGAAAGGAGGTCCCGCATGACGAAACAGAATCACAAAACAGGCTTTCTTGTAGCCGCAATGGTTTTCTCTGCGATTGCCTTACGGGTTTTGGGGAAGTTTGATATCTTGATTGTTCCCGGAGGGATCGCCCGCTCGCTGATCTATATCGCCCTTTATATCGGATGGGGAATTTCCGTCAGCAAACGGATCATTCAGGTACAGGTGCGCCATTATCTGATTGCCGTTTCCGGCTTAATGGTTTTCTGGTTTGTGATCCGTTCAATGAGATACTTTTTTATAACCGATATCGGAATAGCACGGCAGCTGTGGTATTGGTACTACCTGCCAATGCTGTTTATCCCGCTGTTTTCTTTGTTTGTGGCCATCTCACTGGGCAAGCCCGAGAACGCAAGGCTGTCGAAAACGGCGCTGCTGTTATTATCTATTCCCACGGTTCTTTGTCTGCTGCTGGTGCTTACAAATGATCTCCATCAGCTTGTCTTTTCCTTCCCCGAAGGAGAGGTATGGACGGACGATAACATGAGTTATTCATTCGGATATTTTTTCGTGATCGGGTGGGAGATCCTTTGCGCTTTAGCGGCATTTGTTATTATGATAATCAAGTGTCGGCTCTCATATAGGAAAAAATATCTGCCGTTTTTGCTGCTGGCATGTTCTATCGTATATACCTTTATATATGTCAGCGGCGTGGAATGGATGCAGTTGATCGGCGGAGACATCACGGCAGCGCAGTGCCTGATGTTCACCGGAATCTTGGAATGCTGTATTCAATGCGGGCTGATCCAGACCAATACCGGTTACCAGGCGCTGTTTGAAGCAGGCTCCATCGGTGCGCAGATCGTTGATACGGACTATGATACCCGTTATGCTTCTTCAAACACACCTAAGCTTTCGGCGGAAATAATGCGCTCGGCGGAGAGCGAGGCGGCAAAGCTGGATCACAACACGCTGCTCAGAAGCAGTAAGATCAATGGCGGCCATGTTATGTGGCAGGAGGATATTACAGACATTACCGCTCTGCTGGAAAAGCTGGAGGAAAACCGGAAAACGATCTCGGAAAGCAATGATGTGGAGCAGGAAAACTACAAAACCAAGGTAAAGATCAATGCAGTCCGGGAAAAGAACCGGCTCTATGACCGGCTGAAGGCACAAACCGCCCATCAGATTGAGCTGCTGGATCAGCTGCTGACGCAAAATGAGGCGGAAACCGACCCGGAGATTCGCCGCAGTCTGCTGGCAAAAGCGGCGGTGATCGGCGCCTACATAAAACGCCGGGGTAATCTGATGTTTATCGGTGAAAAATCCAATGTAACAGATACCGCCGAACTGTCAGCCTGTCTGGAGGAATCCTTTGCCAATCTGGAGCTGATGGGTGTGGAGTGTGCCATTGATATTCCGGGCAAAAACAGCATTGATACCCGTGACGCGATCCGTGTCTATGACTTTTTTGAAGCCGTGACGGAAGCGGCCATGGATGACCTTCGTTTTGTCTGGCTGAAAGCCCGCAGTCTGGAAGATGCCGTCATCTTTTACTTGCAGGCGGAAAGCAAAGCCGATTTGTCGGCGCTGTCCGCTCTTGCCGACACCTGCGCCTGTGAGGAAGGCGTATGGCGCTTTTCTCTGCGGATCGGAAAGGCGGGTGAACCGGCATGAGGAACTTTTATCTTTCTTCCGCTCCGGCACAGATGACGCTGCTGGTCGCCCTGTTCCTCACCCTGATTTTCTCCCTTTTCCTGATGCTTGCGGCTTACGGCAGACAGCGTGACAAACGGAAAAGTATTCTGCGTCTGTCCGTATTTCTGTTCTTCCTGATCTTATTGTCCGTGTTGGCGGATGCTTTTTCCCGGATGACCGAAGGACTGGCGTACAGGACATGGCTGCCTCTGCCTATGTGGCTTTTATGGTGCGTCACATTTGCGGCAGATCTTCTGCTGCTATGGGATATGGCAGGGCTGCGGAGACAAGGAAAGCAGGCGCTCAGCCGCGATTCCATCAAACAGGCTCTGGATATGCTGCCAAGCGGTATCTGCTATTTCACGCCCTCCGGGAGTGTGAAACTGTGCAACCGGCAAATGGATGCTCTGTTCCGCTCAATCTCACAGTGTGATCTCCAGACGCTTGCGGAACTGCGGGACGCACTGTCCGGCTGCGACGCGTGCAGCGGCGTGATCCGGCTCTCTCAGGAGATGCAGACCTATCTTTTCCCTGACGGCAAAGCCTGGAGTTATCGGCAGACCGAGGTGAAAGCGTCGGACGGCGTCGTGTATACGGAAGCCATCTTTTCGGATGTCACGGATCTGTATCATAAGAGTCTGGAGCTGAAAGAGCAGATCAAGCGGCTGAATGCCATTTCCCGGGAACTCAAATGGCTTTCTGACAATGCTCTGATCCTGACAAGAGAAAAGGAAGTGCTGTCCGCCAAGACGAAGCTGCATGACGATATGGGAGCGGGGCTGATCGCCATACGGCACATTCTTCACAACAACCAAACGGAGGAAGCGGCCAATGCCATGGATCTGTTCCGCCGTGCTGTCAGCGCCATCAAATACGATAATGCCGATCCGAGGGGGCACAGCGAGCTGGACAGATTCATGCAGGATGCCGGGGCCATCGGCATAACCGTAAATTTGTCCGGAGAGTTGCCTGAGCAGGAGGAGCTTCGGCGGGTGATGATCCTTGCCATGCGGGAATGTCTGACAAACAGCGTGCGTCATGCCAGAGCAACAACCATACAGATCACGGTGGAGCAAAAGGGAGACAGCGTATCCATGCAGATCACAAACGACGGAAAACCTCCCGAAACCGAGGTCGTTCCAAAGGGCGGACTTCTCAACCTATACCGCCATATCATGGGTTGCGGCGGTACGATGGAAATACAGTCGAAGCCGGGCTTTGCGCTCACCGTGGTTCTCCCGGCGATACAGGAGGGTAGAGAATGAAACGGGTTCTTATTGTGGAGGATCAGCGGATGCCCCGTGAAAACATGGAGCGGACGCTTTCCGACAGCGGCAGATATGAGCTGGCCGGCAGTCTCAACGGGGCGGATGTTGCTATTTTGAAATGCGGACAGCAGCACATTGACCTGATTTTGATGGATGTCTGCACTTCGGGGAGTAAAGACGGCATTGAAGCTGCCGCGGAGATCAAGGCGAAGTTTCCGAATATCAAGATCATCATTGTCACCTCCATGGTCGAGGTGAGCTACCTGGAACGTGCCAGAGCCGCCGGGGTGGACAGCTTCTGGTATAAGGATATCAGCCCGGAAGCGCTGATCGACGTGATCGACCGGACCATGGCGGGGGAGCGTCTTTTCCCCAACGAAACGCCGAAGGTTCAATTGGGCCTGGTGGAAAGCACGGAGCTGACGGCAAAGGAGATCGAGGTACTGCGGCTGATCTGCGACGGCTTGGAATACGATGAGATCGCCGGCAAGCTGGCTGTTTCGGAAAGAACCGTCAAATACCATGTTTCCAACATTTTATCAAAAACCGGATATGCCAACAGGACCCGGCTGGCCATTGCGGTAACAAACAAGAAATTCATCGTTCCGAACCTCCCGGAAGAACAGGCGTTTTCCAAAACCGAATAACCGGAACCTGTTCCGTCTATCCCGGCTCCCTTTGGAGCCGGGATTTTTTGAAATTTTTCGAAAAATTTTTTGAAAAAAGTGCCCGGACCTGTACTTAGGTACAGTGTGCGATCGAAAAAATCCATTATAATGATTACGGTACAAATTTGTGTTGTCGGTTTTACATTCAGAATCGGGGGTGATTTCATGCGGAGAGTTGTTGTTGATATGCAAAATGCTTTATTTGCCGACGCCATTGCAACGGCTCTGCAAAAATTTGATTCGGACTTTGAGGTATGTCAAAGTGAAAGTCCTGACAAAACCGCGGATATGTGCGTTTTTACGGAAGCGAATATTCTGATCATGGAGGTTACAGCCTACACGCCGTGGAAGCTGGAGGAGCGGATGAAGATCCGTGCCGAGCTGAAGAAAACCAACCCAGACTGCAAAATTGTACTGGTTGTGGACGAGAACACCGAAAAGAAGCTGGCGGACAAGGTGCGTCAGGCGAAGAAGGACGGGCTTATTGACAGCTTCATCTATGCCTCTGTTTCTTCCACTTATCTTTCAGCGATTATCGATGCTTTGTAAGGAGGACGGTGGTGATGGAATGATATGAATGGATGCAGCTCATTTTCGTCCTCTGAACGGATGAAGAATGGCAGAAGCTCTCTTTGTCGTGTGGGAGAGCTCGATCTACATCCATTCTGCTAGAACCGATAGCTGGGAAGCATTAGGAGCGGAATAAATCATCACGGAGGGTGGCTGATGAGAAAAACCAACCGCAGCGGCAGCTTTTTGCTGTGTTTGCTCTTTAATATGCTGTTGAATTTAGAAGGATTGATCCCTGCCGCCGTTTTCCTGGCACTGCACTTCATTTTGAAGTGGTCTATTTGGTGGGCGGTGCTGGCGGCAGGCTTGTGGATCGTATACTTGATCCTTTGGATGCTGTTTATGAGATTCGCTGCGAAAAGCAGCAACACACCCGACCCTCCGAAGGAAAATAAAAATCCGTATTCTGTTGGAAACAAGAAGGGCCCGACAAAGTAAGCGGAACTACCGAAATAGCAAAGCCGAACGGCTTTCTATATAACATGAGAATTGAAAGGAGTCACGATCATGGGACTTATTAAAGCGGGAATCGGCGCACTGGGCGGCACACTGGCTGATCAGTGGAAAGAATTTTTCTACTGCGAAGCACTGCCCAACGATGTACTGATGCGCAAGGGGAAAAAGCGTGTCAGCGGGCGTTCCTCCAACACAAAAGGTAACGATAATATCATCTCCAACGGTTCAGGAATTGCCGTGGCAGACGGTCAGTGCATGGTCATCGTGGAACAAGGCAAGATCGTGGAGGTCTGCGCCGAACCCAGTAAATTTACATACGACAGTTCCACCGAGCCGTCCATCTTTGCAGGTAGTCTGGGCGAAAGCATCAAGGATACATTTAAGACCATCGGTAAGAGTTTCGCTTACGGCGGCGATATTATCGGATAACGGAGGAATTAGTTATGGGATTATTTGATAAAAAATACTGTGACATCTGCGGCGAAAAGATCGGACTGCTCGGCAACCGCAAATTAGAGGACGGCAATCTCTGCAAGGATTGCGCACGGAAGCTCTCACCCTTTTTCAGCGACCGCCGCAATTCCACCGTGGAGGAAATTAAGCAGCAGCTTGCCTACCGCGAGGAAAACGAGCGCCGTTTGGCGGATTTCCACCCTGATGTTACCTTCGGTAGAATGAGAAAGGTGTATGTGGATAGGGCAGGTGCGAAGTTTATTGTTACCACTGCCACCAACTGGCAGGACGAAAACCCCGACCTGATCTCCTTTTCCCAGGTCACAGGGGTTGACACCGATATTCGCGAAAACAAAAAGGAAATCTATTATAAGGACGATGAGGGCAAGAGCAGAAGCTACAGCCCACGCCGCTATGAGTACAACTACGAGTTTAATGTCACAATTTTGGTGGACTCTCCGTGGTTCGACAAGATTGAGCTGGAATTAAGCAGCGGCAATCGCCCCGATAGCCCCTACACCAACCTTTACCGCCAGTATGAGGAGCAGATGCACAACCTGTACGATATTCTGATCGGAAGTCAGCGTAAGTCTTACGGGCAAAACGATTCTGCGGCTTCTGTCGACCCTGCTCTCAAAGCCCGTGAACAGGAGATTATAGAGACCGTCATCAAGACTAACCCGTGGACCTGCAGATTCTGCAAGCTTCCAAACATGGGCACCCTTAACTGCAGCCATTGCGGAAAGCCGGTATCGGATGAGAGCATGCTGAAAACCGCAAAAGATGTTGCTAAGGCACAGCTGATGCTGGATAAATTGGATCCGCAGGGCAATTCCGCCCCGATGCAGCAAAGCGTTCCGCAGAGCTGGATCTGTCCCTCCTGCGGTGCTCAGAATTCCGGCAAGTTCTGCGAAAGCTGCGGAGCAAAAAGACCGTAGAGTACTGAGCGAAAAGGCCGGGGTGCGCCGCCGGACATTGGGGACGCCGCCCGGGCATCAGGAATCCTCATTAGGAGAAAGGAGGTGGGTATGAAAAAGATTCTAAGCGTATTCTTGATTGCGCTGCTTGCGCTGACGGTTTTGGGCGTGACTGGAGTTCTTCTGTTTCGTTATTTTGTTGCTGACCAGATCATGGATAATGGCGGCACGATGAATACGGACTATATGGATGGATCAGAGACTCCCCTTATACTGGATGGCGATCATACATACGTCGATAATGAGAAACTGCTTCAGGTGATCACAGGCACTTGGTCAAGTGAGGACGGGCACTATGTCATAAAGCTGAACAGTGACTGCCGCATCATACTTTCGCTGGATGGTGAGCCGTTGTTGGATGATCATATCCAATTTGTCTATCTTCAACCGGGAATCGTCCAGTCTACGGAGTTTTTCTTGGATTCCTACGTATTGCAGAGGAAAGATGGATCACCTGCGGGGGAAATCACTTCCTTTTTCCATGAAGCTTCTGATGAAGATACCAGTGGCAGACTGATCGTGGAGATTGCGCTTGCAGGCAACAGTAAAACTGTCGAACTCAAAAAACAAGAGAAATGACAAGAGGTGCTGAAAGCAAACAGCATCCTGCACAACGAGAAAGGAGAAAAAACAATGACAAACAACGGACAAAAATTTTTAAAGATTACTTCTATTCTGATGATTATAGGCGGCATCATCGCCGTTATTGCCGGAGTCATTGCGATTCTCGGTGTCAGCGCACTGGTGGCGCTCGCAGGGAACGCAGATGGAACTGGGCTCCTCTACGCCAGTTCCATCCTTGTGACGATCATCTCGGTGATTGAGATCATCGCCGGCGCAAAAGGTCTCAAGGCGTGCAAAGTCCCTGAGAATGCCGGGAAGTGCGTAACCTGGGGCATTGTGATCGCGGTTCTGAGCATTATTTCTATGGTAATCGGTCTGATCGGCGGCGGAGAGTTCAATATTACGAGTCTGGTGCTCAACCTGTTGGTACCCGGACTGTACGTCTACGGTGCGCTGAAAACAAAGCCCAATGTAAATGCATAACAGTACATTATAACCACTTTTGAAAGGAAAGATTATTATGAAAAAAATGAACAAGATTTTAGCGATTCTTCTGGCCCTCACAATGATGCTGGCCCTTGCTGCATGCAACGGTGGAAACAGCGGCGACAGCAGCAACAGCAACAGCAACAGCGGCGACAGCGCGCCCAAAACGACAGCGGCTTCCGGCGACATGGTAACGGCAGAGCTTCCTTCCGGTTGGAGCCTTGTGACCGGCACCGACATGAACGGTAATGACATGGCGGACTTCATCTGCCATGCCGAGAAATTTGAATATGGCGACCCCTATCTGCAGGTTGAAGAGTATCCCCAGGGTCTGGACAGTGCAAAGGCGGTTCTGGAATCCGGCGATCCCTATGGAACCTACGATGGGGAAAAAGAGCTGACCAACGGCACTTGGTATCTGGCTGAAAATGCAGCCAGCGCACAGATTGGCGAAAAAGTGTTTATGGTAAAAGGCTACGAGTGTGATTTTGGAAGCGATGAGGTACAGAGTATTCTCGGCAGCCTCCAGTGGATTAAATAAATCTTATTGTATTGCATTTGCCGTGCGCAGGCACATGAAAACATCTATGAATAGGGCTGCCGTAGTGCGGCAGCCCTATTTTTACTCAAATCAGTCTGGGTATATTCCTTTCGGCAGTGCTGCAAAAACAGCTGCGCTTCGCAAACAAGGAGAAATGACACATGAATCTGTTACAGGAATATAAATGCCCATCGACCGTGCCAATCAGCGCATCAAGCAAAGCGCGGCAGACGCCTTTGCCGGGACGGTGAAGGGCTACTCTTCCGTTTTGCCGGAATCGTCCAACATTTTGCTGCATAATGGCAAGGCAAAATACGCTCTGTATCCCGTATGGCTGCTGAATACCACATGGAAGGGACAGAAATATACCTTCGCCATGAACGGACAGACCGGCAAGCTGGTGGGCGACCTGCCCATGGACAAATCGGCGTATAAAAAATGGCTGTTCGGCTTGTTCGGTGCGGTGAGCGCAGCGCTGTTTGGGCTGTCCTATCTGGTATGGTTCTTGCGGTGAGGAGGAACGAACAATGAAAATGAGGAAACAACTTTTCAGCGTATTGCTCGCCCTGCTCCTGTGTGTGACGATGGCAGTTCCGGCGTTTGCCTCGTCAAATATGCCTCGCCTTGTGGATAACGCCAGGCTTCTGACCGGCTCAGAGCAAAGCGAACTGCTTGACAAGCTGGACGAGATCAGCCAGCGGTAGCAGGTGGATATCGTAGTGGTGACAACGGACGCACTGAACGGAAAAACGCCTGAAGCCTATGCCGACGATTTTTATGACAACAACGGCTACGGCTTTGGCAAGGCCTGCGACGGTGTGCTGCTCCTTGTCAGCACGGAGGATTGGGACTGGCACCTTTCCACCTGCGGATACGGCATGACGGCCATCACCGACGACGGCATCGAATATATCTCCAATCAATTTTTGCCCGATCTTTCGGACGGAGATTATATGGCGGCGTTTGCTGCGTATGCCGATCTGTGCGATAAATTTATCACGCAGGCAAAAACCGGTCAGCCCTATGACGGCGGCCATATGCCGAAAGCACCATTTAACGCCGTCAAATGTCTGCTGATCTCCATGGCGATCGGACTGGTGATCGCCCTTATCGTTAACGGCTCCATGAAAGCAAGACTAAAATCGGTGCGGATGCAGTCTGCCGCTGCAAGCTATGTGAAATCAAACAGTATGAACATAACGGAAAGCCGGGATATGTTCCTGTATCACACGATGGAACGCAGGGAAAAGCCGAAATCGGGAAGCGGCTCCGGCGGTTCCTCCTCCCACACATCCTCCTCCGGGCAAACCCACGGCGGAGGCGGCGGAAAGTTCTGACGAAACAAAACATTCTGAGGATGATTGAATATGAGTATTTTTGACAAGCTGAAGAACACGGCCCAGCAGGCGGTAACCACCGCCGTCCAGACGGCGGGCAGCAAGCGGGAGACCTTTACCTTTGCCGCCCTGCCGGAAAGCCTTGCCGAGCTGCAGGCGCTCCCCGAAGCCAGTCTCGACACGCCGTTCAAAACGGCGGCGCTGACAGTGCTGGCGCTCTGCGCCTATGCCGCAGATAAGAATATCGGTACTGAGATGTTAAACTGGCTGCGCGGCCCCCGTCCCCTGAACGGACAGGAGATATCCTTCCTCAACGACCGTTTCCGTGACGGCAAAACCTATCTGCCGTTCACCTATTTTGTCGGCTCTACGCCGGACAATAATTACACCCCGACTGCACCGTACACGATCATCATCGAGAGCAATCATGGATCCGATGAGGAAGCGGGATACAGAAAGCTGTTCATTCCCTGCGGCGGTGCGGACAGTCCCCGCCCGATCAAGCTCCGTCAGCGGGGCAGCGACGGCAAGTGGTTTTTGTGGGAACAGTATCTGCTCACCGGCGTGCGCACGCCCAAGGCTTCCGACCCGTGGGCATAGCGGAGACTCCCCTTGCCGTGTGGGTGAGCCGATCATACCACACGGTCAAATCGTCCGGCAAAATGCGGAAACGAACCATGGAGTGAGAGAATATGAAACGATATATTGCTTTTTTCTTGAGTATTTTGGTGCTGGCGGCCATGACGGCCTGCGGCAGACAGCCAGCGGCCAACAGTTCGCCAAGCAGCGAGGAATCGTCCCCTGTTTCTGCAGCAGATCAACAGATTCCGGAACAGGGAGATGAAAAGCCGGCGGACACGAAAGACCCGGAGCAGACATCGGAACAGACACCGGAGCAGGCCGCCGACCCCGACCTGGCCTACAGCGAGCTGGTGGAGCGATTCCGCACCCTGGTGTCCGACCCCTTCGGCCAGGACAGCGATACGCCCGGTGAAATGGGTGTTTTGGAGACCGCCCGGGCCGCGGGGGACAATGCCGTGTATGAGATGGGCTATCTGATAGAAGACCTCAGCGGCGACGGGATCCCGGAGCTGGCGGTAGGAGAATGCAGCGGAATGACCAATGCCCTCTATACCCTGATGGACGGCAAGCCGGAGCTGGTCTTTGAGGGCTGGTACCGCAGCAGCTACGTCTACATGGGCGATGGATACTTCTATTACTACGGCTCCAACAGCGCATCGGAAAGCGGCCAGGGCGTGTTTCATCTCACCAAAAACGGAACCGGGCTGGAATGTGAGAGCTTCCTCTTTACCGGCCTCAACAGCGACGGTGATCTGGAGGTTTACCGCAACGAAACCGGAAGCTGGAACCCGGCGGAATCGGAGAAGGCAGACATGACCGCAGAGGATTTCTGGGCGCTGGACACCCCGGGGGATCCGCTGCCCCTGACGCCCTTCTCCGGGACAGACGGCGGGAGCACCGATGAATCCGGGGTGCCGGTGTCGGTCCGGTATCTGACAGAGGCCGGGGACGTGGACTGCGACTGGGTCACCCTGTACGACGGTCCGGACTCCTGCTGCATCCTCTTTACGACCGACAGCCTGGTGACGGACTTCACCCTGCTGGATCTGTTCGCGGAAGACTTTACGGAGACCGGCGCCGTGATCTTCTCGGCCACCCCGGTGGAGCTGGACGGGGAGAGGGGCAGCCTGCCCTCCGTCATGACCCCGGACACCCCCGTGGCGGTACAGCTGATCTTCCCCGGTGATCTGCCTGCCTATGGCATCTCCTATGTGGACGCGGAAGGCAGCCTGTGCCGTTTCGCCATTGCAGTCAGCGGCTACGACGGCTCCTTGCTGCTGGAGGAGGCAGACCCATTGGAGACGCAGTTTATTCTTCCGGGGGAGATATCCAGATAGGAAGCGGGACAAGGACGATTCGAGAGCGTTCTGCCCACGATCCAGAAGAATACAATTTGAAGAAAAAAGCATCGCGAGGTGTGCTCCAATATGAAAAAAACACAATACTTTGTCATTTTGTTAGCGGTTCTTCTCTGCCTTTCCGGCTGTTATCCCCTCAGGCCCATGTATGAGCAGGAGGATGCTGACCGGATTACCCAAAAAGGTACCGAGCTAATGCAAGGCTGGCTCAACAAAAATATGCCGGGAGCAGAACTGCGTGAATGTACAGCGGATCGCCTGATGTGGAGGGGGGACGGCAATGAATATCTGACGGGATATGCATACGGCTCCATCGTGGAGAAGGATCAGGCAAGAGATTTCGCAGTTGATACGGAGACCGGAGACGTGTATTTCAAAATGGATCAGGACACACAGCGTGCCCTTGACCGGGCTATGGCAGCCTATCTCTATGAATGCATGGGTATCGTACAGGAAAATGACGGCGATGAGTTTTCCTGCAGTATCCTGGCTCCTTCCCATGACCCGGAACATTTTGACAGCTTCGATTATGGACTTCCGGCAGGCGTGAAGGATCTGGATGCATTCGTCCGGAACCCCGATTCGCGGCCTCCCATCCATATCAGCAAAGCCCGGATATCGGTACCCTATGATACGGACCTTTCCATTTTTAATTTGGAAGCGTTTGAAACGCTGTCCGGGCAATGCGGTTCTGTGATTGACGGCCTGACAATGGCAAATAACACACAGACCGTTACATATGGCAGCGGCAATGCCGGCTTCTATGAATACGGTGTTTTACTGGAAGGAAACGGGTATGTTCTGTGGGGTGCCGTCCATGTCAGAGAGGAGAAACGAGATTCCTCCACAAACGGAATGATCCTGTCGGAGCAGACCTTTACCCCGGAGCTGGATCTGGAGTTCGAGGAAACAGAGAAAGGCTTCGAGTTTGAGTTCCCGCATGATGGTTGGGGGCATGGCTTCCGGTTCTATGCAAAGGAGAATTCCGAGTTTATTCGCCATAACTATATCTATTATTACGGCAATCATAAATCGACGATAAGCTGGAAAGAGCAAAGCCAAGGCTTTTATGCAATGGTTTCGGAAAATCAGATGATTGTGGACTTCGATCTTGATGGAAGGTTGGAACGGGAAGAATAGACAGTTATCATATTTGAATGCGCTGCGCAGACAGGAGAAATAGCCGGGTATTCTCCGGCGGGCTTTTTTGCGGCGGTTCGGATACGTTGCCAGATCCCTGCTCTCACTATCTATAAATCGGAAAACAAAGCTCTCCCCCCCGCCGGCCTTTATATGAAAAACGCCGGAAAACAGTTCCCTTACACACTTCTTGCCAAACTTTATAGTAAATGCTATAATCAAAGAGCAAATAAATGCAGCAAGGAGCATACATGGGGATCGTAGACAAGATAAAAGAGAAGTACCCCTATCTGACCCGGAAGCAGCGGAACGTGGCCAACTATATGCTGGAGGATGTGGAGCGCATGTCCTATGTCACGCTGAAAGAGGTAGCCCGGGATTCCGGTGTCACGGAAATGACCGTACTGAAAACCTGTGTGCTGCTGGGCTTTTCCAGCTTCAGCGATTTGAAATATGAATTTCGCAAATACGCCGCCCGTCAGCTGGAATACACCCGCCATCTGGATGTGGAATACAATACCCCCCGCATCCCCGGCTATGAGTTGAGCAATACCGAAGCGCTGCTTCAGGATATCTGTCTGGAAGAAAAAAAGCTCACGGAGGTATTCTTCCGCCAGCTTCGCCTGGGAGATGTGCTTCTGGCGGCCGATATGATCCTGGAAGCGGAAAGGATCGTGCTCTGCGGGCGTGGCGTCTCCCTGATCGCCTGCGACGGCCTGGCCACCATGCTCTCCGTAGTGGGTCGGGGTGTGATTTGCGTAAATACGGAGCTGGATGAAAGCATTCACCGGGCTCTGCCCCTGTTGACACCCGGGACGCTGGTTTTCGGCGTCTCCTTCCCGGACTATTTCCGGGTGACCATCAAGCTGTTGGAATACGCCCACGGCAAAGGACTGAAGGTTCTTTCCATGACGGATACGGATCGTTCCCCCGTATGCCCCTTCAGCGATCTGGTGCTGTATGCCCCCACCCAGACCCGGATGTTTTTGAACACCATGGGCGCCCCCATGATGCTGGTCAACCTGCTCTGTTCTGCCGTAAATATCCGGCTGGGGGTTTCCCGCTGCAGCGGTCTGGAAGAAAAGACCGCTTTTCACCAGCTGCTGGAAAGCTCCGACGCGGAATAAGGCGGATCCGCCATAAATCTGTAAAATAAATGATACGGGCCTTGCATTGCGGGGCTCGATTTTTATTTATACATCGCCTGTATCTCTATTTTTCACCATAAAACCCTTATTTTTTAGCAAAGTTATATATATTATGGAGTGGTTATTGACTGAAAACTAAAGCATATGCTATACTTTGCCTGTAAACAACCGGAAAAATCCGGTGAATAAACAAGGAGGAAACACACTGATGAAGAAGGCACTGAGTATTCTCTTGGCCTTGGCCATGCTTTTTGCCGTGACCGCCTGCAGCAACAATCAGCAGGGCGAGCTCCCCAAAGACGACCAGAAGCAGACCGCCGGGACCACCCAGGACGAGCAGAAACCCGCCGGCGACGAGGCAAAGGATCCCGCCGCTCAAACGGTTGCCCAGTATTACAACACTTACATGGTGGCTGACCCCACTTCCATGGACATCTCCCTGAATGCCGATACTTATTCCGGCACCGTCATCAACAACGTGATGGAGGGTCTGGTTCGTCTGGAAGAGAAGGACGGAGAATACCACATGGCTCCCGGCGATGCCCAGACCTGGGAACTCAGCGCTGACGGCACCGTGTGGACCTTCCACCTAGGGAACAACAAGTGGGCCGACGGTCAGGAAGTCACCGCACAGGATTACGTATACTCCCTGCGGCGTTCCGCCGATCCCGCCACCGGCTGCCCCAACGAATTCTTCCTCACCCCCGTCAAGGGCTATAAGGAGATCAAGGACGGCGCCTCCATTGAAGAACTGGGCGTAAAGGCTCTGGATGACAAGACCCTGGAGATCACGCTGGCTTATCCCATGGCTTCCTTCCTGGAGATGTGCTCCGGCACCATTTATTATCCCCAGCGGCAGGACATGATGGAAAAGTACGGTGAAAAGTATGGCACTGAGGCCGAATACACCATGGGCAACGGCCCCTACATGATGGAGAGCTGGGTGCACAACAGCAAGATCGTCCTCAAGAAGAACCCCTACTACTGGAACGCCGAAAACGTATCTCTGGAAACTGTAAACCTTTCCATCCTTTCCGACTCCACCACCATCTACAACGGCTTTGAAAGCTATGAGCTGGATTACTGCAGCACCAGCGAAGCCGAGTGGATCGACAAGTTCATGAGCTACAGCGATGTGGTGTACCAGATCACTCCCAGCGCCACCCTGGCTTACAGCTTCTATAACACCAAGGATGCCATCTTCTCCAACGCCAATATCCGCAAGGCCTTCACCCTGGCCATGGATCGGGAAGAGCTCAACGACATGTGCTTCGGCGGCGCCAACGTGCCCACTTACGGCTGGATCTGCCCCGCCATCTCCGTAGGCGAGACCAACTTCCGCGAATATGCCGGTCAGACCATTCAAGAAATGACCGACGAGATGACCAAGGAAGGCCTCACCGCCAAGGATTACCTGCTCAAGGGCATGGAAGAACTGGGCCTGGGCAATGACCCCGCCACCCTGAAAGTCGCCTTCTCTCTGGCCGGTACCGATGAGTGGTTCCGCACCTTCGGCGAATATCTGCAGCAGTCTTACAAAGCCACTCTGGGCGTGAACATGGAGATCAGCTTCAACAACTGGGATATCTTCTATGACAACGTGCAGAAGGGCAACTTCCAGATTGGCTACATGGCCTGGGGCGCTTACTACAACGATCCCTACGATATGCTCAGCCTGTTCAACTCCGCCAACGACTCCATCCAGACCGGCTGGGCCAACGCCGAGTTTGACCAGCTGGTAGAGGCCGCTCTTTCCGAGCAGGACGAAACCAAGCGTCTGGAAATGTATAAGAAGGCCGAGGATATCCTTCTGCGTCAGGACTGTGCCGTTTGCCCCGTGCTGACCTTTACCAACAACAGCTTCTACCGCAGCTATGTAAAGGGCTACGGCGAGCTGGCCTTCAGCATCACCGGTTACAAGGGCCTGTCTACCGGCGAACGTCCCCAATAAAAACTAATTCCTCCTGTGGGGGGCGGGCCGTGGATTTCCCCGGGCCTGCCCCCCGCTTTTTACCCCAGCGTCCCCAAAGAAAGGAGCCTTTTTATGGGCAAATACATCCTCAAGCGCGTGGGATATATGTTCCTCACCCTGTTTGTGGTGGTGACGATCACCTTCTTTCTCATGCGCGCCATTCCGGGCGATCCCCTGGCCACCATGGCCCGGGCCCTGCCCGAGCAGACCCGCCAGGCCTTTTATGCCCGCTATGGGCTGGACAGGCCCCTGTTTGAGCAGTACCTGACCTATATGAAAAACCTGCTCCGGCTGGATCTGGGTGAAAGTTTGCTGTACGCCGGCCGCTCCGTCAGCGGCACCATTGCCTCCACCTCCCCCATCTCCGGTCTGGTGGGGGGCATCGCCCTGCTTATCGGCACGGTGATCGGCGTGTTCATGGGCATTATGGCTGCCCTAAACAAAAATAAATGGCCCGATTATCTGGTCATGTTCATTGCCATACTGGGCACTACCGTGCCCGTATTCGTGCTCATCTCCCTGCTGCAGCTGCTGCTGAGCGTGAATCTGGGCTGGCTGCCCTCCTCCGGCTGGGGAGAACCCAAGCACCTGGTCATGCCGGTGATCGTCCTTTCCTTCGGCACCATTGCCACCTATGCCCGCTATGTAAAGGCCAGCATGCTGGAGACCATGGATCAGGACTATGTGCTCACCGCCCGAGCCAAGGGTCTTTCCGAAAGGCAGGTCATCACCCGCCACGTGCTGCGCAACTCCCTCATGCCCTGCGTGACCATTTTTGCCGGCAGTGTGGTGGGGGTGTTCACCGGCGCCTTTGTAACGGAGCGCATGTTTGCCATCCCCGGCATCGGGTTTTATTACATCAACTCCATCAACAGTCACGACTATACCATGGTGCTGGGCACCACCGTTTTTTATGCGGCGCTGTTCATCATCATGCAGGTAGTGCTGGATTTCGTATATATGCTCATAGATCCCCGTATCCGCATTACGGGCAAAAGATAGGAGGGGACCATGGAACAGATACCCAAAGAAAAATTTGCCTTTGTGCAGAACCGGGAGGCGGAGGCCGATTCCATCGCCCGCCCTCATGTCGGCTACTGGAAGGACTGCTGGCGGCGCTTTAAAGAAAACAAAGTAGCCGTAGGCGCTCTGATCCTGCTGGGCGTGCTGGTGCTCATGTGCATCTTTGCGCCCATCCTCTCCCCCTATGAATATGAGACCATGGACAAGAGCGCCCGGCTGGTCTCCCCCAGCAAAACCCACTGGTTCGGCACGGATAAGCTGGGGCGGGACGTGTTCACCCGGGTATGGATCGGGGGCCGGGTCTCCATGGTCATCGGCCTGGCGGCGGCACTGATCAGCACCACCATCGGCTGTATCTATGGGGGCATCGCCGCTTACTTCGGCGGGGCGGTAGACAATATCATGATGCGCATCGTGGAGGTGCTCATCTCCGTGCCCTATCTGATCGTAGTGATCCTCATGTCCGTCATATTGCAGAATTCCAACATCACCACCCTGCTGCTGGCCATGACCATTACCGGCTGGTGCGGCACGGCCCGCTTCGTCCGGGCCCAGATGCTCCAGATCAAAAGCGAAGAATACACTCTGGCGGCTCAGGCCCTGGGGGTAAGCCCCTGGAAGGTGGTCACACGGCATTTTATCCCCAATACCATGGGGGTCATCATCGTATCCATCACCTTTGATATTCCCGGGTATATCTTCTCCGAAGCCTTCCTCAGCTATCTGGGGCTGGGCATTCAGCCCCCGGGCACCAGCTGGGGCGCTCTGGCCTCTGCGGCTCAGTCTCAGTTCACCTTTTACCCCTATCTGCTGCTGTTCCCGGTGCTTATGATCGCCCTGACCATGCTTTGCTTCACCCTGATCGGGGATGGTCTCAGGGACGCCATGGACCCCAAGGGCAGAAAGTGAGGCCAGTTATGGAAAATGAAAACAGAGTATTGGATGTAGAAAATCTGCAGGTCTCCTTCCACACCTATGCGGGGGAGGTCAAGGCCGTTCGGGGGGTGTCCTTCCACGTGGACAAGGGCGAGACCCTGGCCTTTGTAGGGGAATCCGGCTGCGGCAAGACCGCCACGGCCAAGGCCATCATGCGCCTGTGGAAACCGCCCTTTTCGGAGATCAAAAAGGACAGCACCATCCTCTTTAACGGGGAAAACGTGCTGGACATGGATAAAAAGCGGCTCCAGAGCCTGCGGGGCAACGAGATCAGCATGATCTTTCAGGATCCAATGACCAGTCTGAACCCCACCATGACCGTGGGCAAACAGATCATGGAGGGGCTGCGGCTCCACCGGGGCCTTAATAAGCAGGAGGCAAGGAAGGAAGCCCTTCGGATGCTGGAGATGGTGCGCATCCCGGATCCGGAGAAAAACATCGATTCCTACCCCCACCAGCTTTCCGGCGGTATGCGCCAGCGGGTGATGATCGCCATGGCTCTGGCCTGCGACCCCACCATTCTCATTGCCGACGAACCTACCACCGCCCTGGATGTGACCATTCAGGCCCAGATCCTGGATCTTTTGCAGGAGCTGAAGGAAAAGACCAGAACGGCCATCATTCTGGTATCCCATGATCTGGGTGTTATTGCCAGCTTTGCCGACCGGGTGCAGGTCATGTATGCCGGGCAGATCGTGGAACGGGGTCTTACCAAAGACATCTTCGAAAACGCCAAGCACCCCTATACCTGGGCGCTGCTTTCCTCCGTGCCCTCCCTGGCAAGGGAAAACAAGCAGGAGCTGTATGCCCTGCAGGGCACGCCGCCGGATCTGGTGCTGCCTTTGCACCACTGCCCCTTTGCCCCCCGCTGCGAATACTGCATGGAGATCTGCAAGGAGCAGATGCCCCCGGAGACCCCCGTGGAAGAGGGCCACAGCGTATGCTGCTGGCTGAGACACCCGGACGCCCCCCAGGTGGAATCCTTTTATGACCGGAGGAAACAGCTATGAGCGAATATCTCATCGAGGCCAGAAACCTTTGCAAATACTTCCCCGTAGACCGGAAGCGGCAGCTGAAGGCCGTAGATGGGGTGAACATTGCCATCCGCCGGGGAGAGACTCTGGGTCTGGTGGGGGAATCCGGCTGCGGCAAGACCACCTGCGGCCGCACGCTCCTGCGGCTGTACGCCCCCACGGCCGGGCAGATCTTCTTTGACGGTAGGGACATTGCCGGCCTGAAGGGCAGGGAACTGCTGGACTTTAAGCACCGGGCCCAGATCGTATTTCAGGATCCCTATTCCTCGCTGGATCCCCGGATGACCATTGGGGAGATCATTGCCGAGGGTATGGATGTGCATCTGCACCTTTCCCATCAGGAGAAAGAGCGGCGGATAAAGGAGCTGCTTTTATCCGTGGGACTGACGGAGCAGTTCACCAGCCGCTTTGCCCATGAGCTTTCCGGCGGGCAGCGGCAGCGGGTAGGCATTGCCCGGGCTTTGGCGGTGGATCCGGAATTTATCGTATGCGATGAGCCTATCTCCGCGCTGGATGTTTCCATTCAGGCTCAGATCATCAACCTGCTCATCCGTCTGCAGCGGGAGCGGGGGCTGACCTATCTGTTCATCTCCCACGATCTTTCCATGGTCAGGCATATCTCTGACCGGGTAGGCGTTATGTATCTGGGGAGCATGGTGGAGCTGGCTCCCAGCAAAACCCTTTTTACCGCGCCCCTGCATCCCTATACCAAAGCCCTGATGGCCGCGGTGCCCAAGGTAGACTTTGACCGCAGGCAAAAGCCCCAGCGCCTTCAGGGGGAGGTGCCCAGCCCCATCGATCCGCCGCCGGGCTGCCGGTTTGCCGCCCGCTGTCCTCTGGCCCGGGATATATGCCGTCGGGAGATGCCGCCTCTGCAGGAAGCTGCGCCGGATCATTTTGTAGCCTGCCACCTGTGCGGCAGGGAAGGCGAGGTGTAACATGGCTCAGTTGTCCCAGAGTACTCTGGAACGGGTGCTGGACGCTGCCTGCTCCGGCGGGAGTGATTACGGCGAGATTTTTTGGGAGGATACCCGCCGGTGCAGTTTTACCCTGCAGAAGGACGGGATATCCGGCAGCGCCCAGGGTCGGGAAAACGGCGTGGGCATCCGGCTGTTTTCCGGGCTGCGGTGCTACTATGCCTACACCAACGACCTGCGGGAGCAAACCCTTCTGGCCCTGACCCGGGAGCTGACCGCTCTGTGCGGGGAGAAAAAGACTCAGCCCCAGCCCCTGAAAGCTACTGCCGCTTATGAGGAACCCGTAAGGATCCCCTTGGACAGCGCCGGATTCGCCCGAAAGCTGGACCTGTGCCGCCAGGTGACGGAAGCCGGTCAGGCCTGCGACCCGGAGATCACCCAGGTAAGCGTCCGCTATCTGGACGAGGACAGGCATATTCTGGTAGCCAACAGTCTCGGCTTTATGGGGGAGGATCACCAGCCTAAGACCCGCATGCTCATCAGTGCCTACGCCTGCCACGAAGGCAACCTGCAGAACGGCTATTACGGCCCCGGAGCCATGGGCGGACTGGAATTTTATGAAAAGCTGGATCTGCCCGCCTGCGCCCGCCGGGCTGCTGAACAGGCTCTCAGCGCCGCCCGGGGAGAAAAATGTCCCAGCGGCCTGATGCCCGTGGTGGTGGATCACGGCTTTGGAGGGCTTATGTTCCATGAAGCCTGCGGCCACAGTCTGGAGGCCAGCTCCGTAGCCAAGGGACATTCCGAATTTTCCGGAAAGCTGGGGGAGCAGGTGGCTTCCCCGCTGGTGACCCTGATAGACGATGGCTCCCTGCCCGGAGAATGGGGTTCCCTGCACATGGACGATGAGGGCATACCCACCCGGCGGAACGTGCTGATCCACAGGGGCGTGCTTAGAAGCTATATGATCGACCGGCTGGAAGGCCGCCGCATGGGCATGGCGCCTACGGGCTCCTGCCGCCGGCAGAACTACCGCTTCTGCCCCGAATCCCGCATGACCAACACCTTTATCGCCCCCGGAGAAAGCACCCGGGAGCAGATCATTTCCGCTACGGAAAAGGGGCTGTATGTGGGCAATATCAACGGCGGTTCCGTAAACCCGGCCACGGGAGATTTCAACTTCAACGTGCTGGATGCCTGGCTCATTGAAAACGGGCGCATCACCCGGCCCGTTTACGGGGCTACCCTTATCGGCAACGGTGCAGAGGTGCTCAAAAACGTGGATATGGTGGGGAACAACCTGCTGCTGGGCCAGGGCTACTGCTATAACAACAGCGGTGCCCTGTATATCAACGCCGGTCAGCCCACTCTGCGGGTAAAGCAGATCCTGGTAGGAGGGTTGGAATAATGGAAAATTTCGTTAAAGCCTTTACGGCATACGCCCGCTCCCGGGGGCTGAACCGGCTGGAATTTTATGCCGAGGAACGGCAGCAGCGAAGCCTGCATGTGTATCACGGCGCGCTGGAAAGTCTGGAGACCTCCCGGCTGCAGCGGGTATTTATAGAAGCGGAAACGGAAGGGTTTTACGGCAGTCTGTTTGTGGAAGATCTTTCCGAAAGCCTTTTCCCGGAGCATGTGCGGCTGCTGAAGGAAAGCGCATTGGCCCGGAAAAGGCCCTTTGCCCCCTATGCCTTTCCGGAGCTTCCGGAAGAAACCCAGCCCGGGGAACCGGCGATTCTTCCCGCCGATACGCTGGCAGAAAAGCTTCTGGAGGCGGAAAAGGCCGCCTATGCCGCCCACAGCGCCGTAAAAGAGGTGCAGGGCTGCTCCTATTGGGAAGAACGAAAGAAGCTGCTGCTTTTGAACGGCGAGGGCCGCTGCCTGAAGGACAGCACCGCCGCCGCCGGGTTTTATATGTCGCTGGAAGCCATGGAAGGGAACACCGTCCAAATGGGGCGGTGTACTGTGCCCTTTCTGCCCGGTGCGCTGCCGGATATGCGCACGCTGGCCCGGCAGGCCGCTCTGGATGCCGCCGCCATGCTGAACGCCGGTTCCTATACCACGGGGCGGCACCGGGTGCTGCTTTCGGCCCGGGTGGTATGTGAGCTGCTGAATGCCTTTGCCCCGGCCTTTGCCGCCCGGCAGGTGCAGAGCCACACCAGCGCCCTGGAAGGAAAGCTGGGGGAACGGATCGCCGCCGAAAGCGTAGTGCTCCGGGAGCTGCCTCTTATGGAAAAGGGACTTTGCCGCCGCCGCTTTGACGATGAACGCACCCCAACCCGGGAAAAGACCCTTATTGCCGGAGGACGGCTGCAAAGCTATCTTTATAATCGGGAAAGCGCCGCACAGGCAGGCTGCCCCTCTACGGGAAACGGCTTTATACAGGAATTCGGCAGCGAAGCCGCCACGGGCTTTACCAATATGGTGCTGGAAGCGGGAGCGGATACCACCGGCGCCCTTCTGGCCCGGTTGGGCAGAGGCCTGTATATTACGGAAGTCAACGGCGTATTTGCAGGCGCCAATGCCGCCACGGGAAACTTTTCCCTGATATCTGCGGGATATGCGGTGGAAGACGGAAAGCCCGTGCGTGGGGTCAGCCAGATCACCATTGCCGGAAGCTTTTCCGAGCTTCTGCAGAATGTAGAGGCACTGGGCAGCGAACTCATATGGATGCGCGGGAACGAAGGCTATATCCAGGCCCCGGCTCTGCTTATAAGCGCATTGGCCGTTGCCGGTCAGGAAGAGTAAGAAAGGAGTTTCCGGATGAAAAAAAGCCCCTCTCTTTTGTGCCTGCTTCTGGCAGCCCTGCTGCTGAGCGGCTGTACGGCTCCCGTGCAGGAGGAGCCGGCCCCCATGGCCCGGGTCACGGCAGCGCCCACGGCCGAGGCTTCCCCGACCCAGGAAGCTTCCCCGGCTCCGGAGCCGGAAAACTACTCCATGGAAGATATGACGGACATCGATCTTTACGGCAGCAAGCTGAGCCTTTCCTCCGTAGATTTTTCCAAACAGCCTGCCTTTAAAACCGAAGAAGGGATGTTCGCCTTTATAGAGGACTGCCTGGCCAAAAAATGCCGGAACATTGTTTTTACCTGCGACAGGAGCATAGGGCTGGGCCTGTCTGCCCAGGAGTTCTGCGAGAAGTACCACATTTGCTGGATCAATCCCAAGATGCAGCCCGGGGATCTGGGCAAGCACTATATCCTGACCGTGACCTATTACCCGGGAGACAACGTAGCCTGGGCCTATACCCACAAGGATACCTCCCGCCTTTCCGAAAAGGAGCTGGCCCTGTATGAGGAAGCGGACCGCTGGTTAAAGGAAAACATCCGGGAGGACATGAGCCAGGAGGAACAGTGCATCGCCATCCATGACTATCTGGCCGGAACCGTGCAGTATGATGTGGAGCTGTTCAAGGCTCTGAACAGCAGCTACACCTTTGACTGGGGCATCACGGCCTATGGGGCCATGATAGACCACAATTCCATCTGTCAGGGCTATGCCGACGCCTTTTACATGCTCACCACCATGCTGGGCATGGAATGCACTCAGGTCACGGGTACCGGTTCCGGTGTGCCCCATAACTGGAATCAGGTACGGGTGGGAGAAAACTGGTACTATGTGGACTGCACCTTTGACGATGCCTTTGCGGGCAACGACGGCACCAGTTCAAAGGCCTATCTGTTTATCCCTGCGGACGAGCTGAAAAAGACCCACTGCTGGGAGGAAAGCGCCTATGCCCCCGCCCAGGACTACTCCCTGTGGTATTATCCGGCCCATGACGCCGTGGTGCGGGACGGCGCCGCCTTTACCGAAAAGGTGCTGGCCGCACTGGAAGCCGGGGAACAGGCCAACCTGCTGGTACAGGGCCTGACGGAGAAGGAGATCTCCTCCCTGCTGGAAGCCATGCCTCAGGCGGATTACCACATGGCCGGATACCTGAACGATATAGTGATAGTCGTCTGGAAGAAGTAAGCCGCGGCTATACGGAGCCCGGCTGCGGGAAAGCATTTTCCTCGGGAACCGACCCCGTTTTGCCTTCTTTCTCATGGGTTTATCCCACACAAAAACGCCTCCCTCAAACGGGAGGCGTTTGCATACCAGCCGGCCAACGATCAGAAATCCGCAAAAGACACTTTCTCCCTCTCCTGATCCAGCTTTTCCATCAGGGTCAGGAAGGTTTGATACTGGGTCTCATCGGGAGCCAGAAATATATTATAGCTCCCAGGCACCACGCTTTTCTCATCTTGCTGCAACAGGCTGTAGGAGTATACCTGCAGCAGGTGCTTTTCCGTCCCCTCTGCCAGAGGCATCTCATGCAGCAGCTCCGCTATCTGTGCAAAAGTCTGGTAGTGAGAGAATACCCATATACTCGTCTCGTCTCCTTCACCGATATCCCGGATATAATAAACCTCTCCCCATAAGGTTCTCCAGGCCGCCTGAGACAGGCCGTTTTCCTCCCGGCTCAGGGCTATCAGCACCTGGGCTGTTTCAGGGGTCTGTGTACGGTAGATATTTATCTTATCCTCAAAAAGCTGCAGCCCCTCCCGCAGCCAGACACTCATGCTGGCTACTTTCGCTTCCGCTCCCGGTCCCGGAGCATTTTCCATCTCCCGAAGATACATTTCGTAAAGCTCGCCGCCTTTTCTGCACACACCACGCATACTATCCATACAGATTTTTTCGGCCAGCACTGCCTTTCCCCGGGGCATGGCGGATACGGAAAGGACTTTTTGTACCTGCTCGTTCTGCAGAACGGCTGCCTGCAGCTCCTCATCCATGGGGCAGCGCAGGGAAAGAGTCATACCGTTTTGCAGCGTGACCAGCAGCTTTATCCAGCGTTTCCCCTCATAGTCATAGATACCTCCGGCATAGCCAAAGGAATTCACACTAAAACCGCCTTTTGTTTGCAGCGCCTGACAGACCAGCGAACGGATCCGCTCCTCCTGCAGCTTTACCCGGCTCAGCCGGTATTGCTGGTCGGCGAATTCAGTGTCATATTGGATAAACTGCACACTGGCGATCTGCTCCGGTTTTGTGGGGATCATCTTTTCATACAGGACGCCGCCCAGAACGCCCATAAGCAGGAACAAAACGCCCGCCAGCAGGGAGAAGCCGTACCAGTACAGGGAAGTCAAAGACTTTTTGATGCTCCGGGAAGCCACCAGCTCATATCCCACATAGGTCAGCAGCCCGATGACCAGAAATATGGCTATAACGCTGGCATCGTCCCTTGCCAGCTGCAGGAGGATCAGCCCGGCAAAGGCGGGCACAAAAGCCACCAGCGCACTGCAAAGGTGCTGCTTTGCCGGTGTGACGGCGGCGGAGCCGGAAAGCTCTGCCCGCCGCTTTTGAAAAGCACAGGCTCCCAAAGCCAGCGTGGCCGCCCCCAGCAGCAGGCTGTATATATAGAACCGCACCTCATAAAAATCGAAAGAATTACGGCCTTCAAAAAAGCTCATCAGGGGTCCCGTGGCCAGATTCCACCGGGGCTGCAGCCATATGCTCGTAAAGTCCCCTGCTACGCTGCCCACCGTCTGGGCTATATAGAAAGCCAGCAGCCCCAGAATATACCGGGGCAGGCACAGCACCAGCATTCCCCAGGAAAAGCCAAAGAACCGGGTACCGGAAAAGCACTGACCCAGTATAAAGGCCCCCGCCACCAGCACAAAGGCAATGAACCAGTAAACAAACAGCACCAGCAGGTGGATCCGCAAAAACAGGCATCCCCTTAAAGAAAGGCACAGCCACGTCAGACCCAAAGACAGACCCAGGATCAGCCCGCCCCAGGCCAGTATCCCCAGCACCACTCCCGTATACAGGGTGCGCCGCCGATAGGGCAGGCCCAGATACAGATCGCTGGCCGCCCGTGAATGGAGGAAGGAAAAGCCCGTCAAGCTCAGCACTACGCCCCCTATATAGGGGAACGCATACAGAATAAAACTGATCTCCTCAATATTGATCACATCCGGCTGTCGGTTTATGCTGAGGATCACCGACAGGGCGCCGAAAAGCAGTGTCAGCAGCAGCCCTGCCGGAGCAAGGCGGCGGAAATTTTCACGAAACAGCTTACGCATTTTCTGCCTCCTTTTCAAAACTCTTAAAGGAATAGCCCAGAGCCTCCATTTCATACAGGAAGACCTCTTCCAGCCGCAGGGGCAGTATTTCGGCCAACAGAGCCCCCCGCTCCAGCAGCAGCTGCCGGGCCTGTTCTCTCTCCCCCCGGACGATGGCGCTGCATACCCTACCCTGCTGGCTGTAGCTGAGTATATCCAGCCCTTCCAGCTTCTCCCGTCCAAAGGCTTCCCCAAAGGCCGCCTGGATCTTGAACAGTTTGGTCTTCAGGGCATTCACCTCGCTTTCAAACACAAGGCCCCCCTTATACAAAAGGCTCAGCTGATCGCAGGTATCCTCCAGTTCCCGGAGAGAATGGCTGGAAAGCACCGCCGTCATGTTCCGCTGGCAGATCTGCTCATATAAAAGGCTGCGGACCTCATTGCGCACCATGGGATCCAGTCCGTCAAAGGTTTCGTCCATAAGCAGGTAGTCCGGCCGGGCGCACAGCGCCAGCAGTATGGCGCTCTGGCGCTTCATTCCCTTGGAAAAGGTGCGTATGGGCGCCGCCATGGGCAGCTGGAACCGGCCGCACAGGGTCTCAAAGGCTTTGCCGTCAAAGCGGTCATACGCGCTTTCATACAGGGCCGCCATACGCCGCAGGTTGCCCTGGGGCAGAAAATACAGCTCATCCGGCACCAGCACCACCCGGGCCCGGGCGGAAGGATTTTCCGGCAGGGGCAGGCCGTCCAGCGTGATCTGCCCGGCATCCGGCCGATAGATCCCGGCAAACAGCCGCAGCAGAGTGCTTTTACCTGCTCCGTTGGCCCCTACCAGACCGTATATCTTCCCTTCGGGAATGGCGCAGGTCACATTCTCCAGGGCGCAGGCCGCCCCAAAGCGCTTGGTGATATGCTCTCCTCGAATCATAAACTGCTCCTTTCTTTCTGTTCCCTGAGCAGGGAGATCAGGGTCTCATAAGGTACACCGCTGTCCAGCAGGGTGCGGCTCAGCCATGAAAACTCCTCCAGCTCCTTTTTGTTGGCGGGCAGGAGCCGTTCCCGGGCATCCGGAGCGATGAACCGCCCGCTGCCGGGCACAGCCCGGGTCAGCCCTCGGCTGTCCAGCTCCATATAGGCCCTTTGCAGGGTATTGGGGTTTACGTTCAACTGGGCAGACAGGGCCCGCACCGAAGGCAGAGGCTCTCCCGGCTCCATGACCCCACCGGCGATCAGGCGGGTCACCTGTTCCACCACCTGCACATATACCGGCGTAGGGGAAAAACGATCGATATCAAACATGGCGTCTCCCTCGTTTGTATTTTGGTTTCGTCCAACTGTATTAAGCATACTAACACGGATATATCGGTTTGTCAACCGTTCCCCACGTTTTTTTCTTTTCTGCGGAGCAACCGGGCACGAGGGGACCGGGGCGGGGAGGCCGGGTAAGCGGGGGCTGTTGGGAAGCGAAGGGCGGGGGCGCACTGCGTGCCTGACGGCACGCCTGCGGGGGCGAAGCCCCGCAGAGTTCCGGCGGCAAAGAG
>ERZ809224.487-NODE-487-length-37828-cov-23.167845_pt1 | contig 37828 bp, 48 predicted proteins | sample MGYA00520513_ERZ809224 | MGnify/ENA primary metagenome ERZ809224 (study PRJEB31576, sample SAMEA3212658) | Homo sapiens | biome: human-gut; feature: human gut; material: fecal | place: Sweden | collected 2012 ... | reverse complement strand
AAGTTCTTTCCAAGTTGCTTTCGGACAGGGGTTCGATTCCCCTCGGCTCCACCATTCGGGCCGTACTCGAACACGTGAGTGCGGGCCCTTTTCTCGGATATTGTAAAATATCAGCGCCTCATCGTTGCGGAGCTCGACTCGGGCGATGAACGTGTCAACCAACCGAGCGCGGAAGTCGTCATCCGTGACATCTCCGACGCGGAAGGAGCGCAGCCAGGCCTCGACCACCTCATGGGTGAGTCGGGGCCTTTTTATTTCTGCCCGCTGGATCTCCAGCACCAGCTGCTCCTCCTCTTCCTCCAGGGCAGCCAAACGAGAGACCAGACCACGGGCCCCGCCTTCTTCTATCGCGTCCAGCAAGTTCCGCTGGCGCTTTTTATTTGAGTCAAGACGCCGACGCAATCCCACCACGGGATCGTCGGCGTTTTCCTGTTCCTGGACTTCCAGGATCCGGACGGTCAGCTTCTCGATCATCTCATCGGTCAGCATATCGTTCACCGTGGCCAGGATGATCGCATCCTCCAGGTGGTCCTTTGGGAACGGCTTCAGCTCGCAGGCCTTCCCGCGCTTTTTGTCTCCGCACTTGTAATACCGGTACACTTTCCCCAGCTTCCCGGTGCCGGCCTCTGCGCTGATCATCGAGCCGCAGTACCCGCAGAACATTTTACAGCTCAGCAAATAGTTCACCTTCGCCCTCCCTGCCGCATTGTTGCGGCTCGTCTTAAAGTGCCGGGCAGCTTCCAGGAAGGTCGCCTGATCGATGATCGGCTCCACGTTCAGCTTCACGTCCTGGATGTAAAACTCGCCCAGGTACTTCTCATTCCGCAGCATACGATAGACGACCGCATTGGAGACCGGCTTCCCGCGCCGGCCCATGACCCCACGGTCGGCAAACAGCTGGACGATGTCCCGGATCTGGCCGCCGGCGATGTGGAGCTTGAACGCCTCCCGGACAACTGCCGCCTCGCGCTCATCCACGACGATGTGGCGCTCGGCGTCTACTTTATAGCCTATCGGCAGAGACTGGCCGCAGTATTGGCCCTTCTTCGCCGTTTCTCTCATGCCTCTGATGACCTTCTGGCGCAGGTCGGCGGAGTAATACTCGGCCAGGCCTTCCAGCACGCTCTCCAGGATGATCCCCTCCGGGCCCTCTGGAACGCTCTCCCGGGCGTACATCAGCTTGACACCTGCCCGCTTCAATGTCATTTTTCCCATGGCAATGTCCTGGCGATCTCGGCCGAAGCGGTCGATCTTCCATACCAGGACACAGTCGAAGCGCCCCTTCTCCGCGTCGCGCAGCATCCGCTGGAACTCGTCGCGGCCGACGACGCTCTTGCCTGAGACCTTCCGGTCTGCATATATCTCTATTATGTCTATGCCGTGATCCTCAGCATACTGCTGGCAGTCGGCAACCTGGCCCTCGATGGACTGCTCCGTCTGGCGTGGGCCAGGTGAATATCTCGCATAAATGACGCCGCGCATGGCATCAACCTCCGATCTTCTTTAGTGCTTCATCGTGTAGATCCTGGACCAGCCTGGCGTTCTCGTCAGACATCCGGAAGAAATAAGGCTCCAGGGAGCTCTGGAACTTCTCAAACTGGCCCAGCTTTCCCTTCTCCGTTTTTAGCTTCTCAGCGTTCAGCACGGCCTTCTGGAAGCACCGGAGCACCATGTCCCGCGTGGCAGCGTCTTCCTGCTCCGTGACCCGCCGCAGTACCTCGGCGGGCTTCATGCCCTTAAACTTTACATACTTCGAGATGCTGGCCAGCTGCTCGGCCTTTTCCTTCACCGTATCATACCGAGAGAAAAAGACGTCCGGCTCCGTCGTCCGGTTTACGATGTCCCGGCTCTCGACCAATATCTTCATCCACTGCGGCGCCATCATCTCGGCGGCCGCTTTCTTTTTGCTATGCCCGAACATACCCGCCGACCTCCTTAAATGTGCAGGATCGCTCTGATCGCCGCCTGGGTCTCGGCTCCGGCGTGCCGGAACGCCCTCAGCAGCTCCAGCTCCGCAGCCGTGACCTCGACATAGGGGCCGGACGTGGGGTCGGTGTGATCCCCGGAGAGTCGCGTGATTTTATCAGAATATCCCAGCAAGTAATTCATATCTACATTGAAAAAGTCCGCGATCGCTTCCGCCGTCTCAAAATCTGGGCGGCGGTCTCCGCGTTCGTACATATTAACAGCGCTCTTTGATATACCAAGCTGTTCGGCCAGTCTGCTCTGAGACAGTTCCCGCTCCAGTCGTAACTGCTTAAAGATTTTTGCAAATTCAGCCATAAAAATGACCTCCCTCGTATAGATACTTTGATTATACACATAGCGTGCAATAATTTCAAGAAATTTTTCACGAAATGTGCTTGACAGAGCACGAAACGTGTGCTATATTGTCAATGTGCACGAAACGTGCACGTCTGAACACACCACCGACAGGAGGGCACACAATGAACATCTACAAGATTATTTTTACCCGCGAAAACGGGACCCAGGGCACCGACCACTTCACCGCCATCAACGAGCGCCAGGCCCGCAAAGACTTCGGCGAGTGCTACCGTCACGGCACGGCCACCATCATCAGCATCGAGCTGGCCAGCACCAACGCCCCGGCCACCAAGCAGCAGGAGCGCGACACACTGGAGAAGATCCGGAAGATGGTCGAGCAGCTGGGCCCGGACTCCTACCTGGCCACCGCCTTCGAGGGCTGCTTCGACCTGGCCGCTGAGAACATCGACAACGACTGGGCCTGCTCCATGGCCGACCGCGCTCGCCGCGCTGAGAAGCGCGCCGCAGAGCTGGAGGACAAGCTGGCCGAGTCCGTGAAGGACTACGAGGCCGCTCACGCTGCCGCCCATGCGGTCGCCGAGGAGAAGGACGCCGAGATCGCTCAGCTCAAGGCTCAGCTGGCTCAGATGCAGGAAACCGCACGCTGGAATGGCCAGCGATGTGATGAGGAAGCAACTGCCGCAGGAGAAGCCCAGCGCCGCGCTGAGGCCGCCGAGGCCGAAGTCATCCAGCTGAAGGCCAAGCTCTACGACCTGCTGGTCGCTGGCAAGTAAGGAGGGCGACCAATGGCTGCATATATGAGAAAGACGGGGATCCTCCCCGTCTGCACCAATGAGCAGGCCCGGAACTACTTCGACGGCAGAGGCCTGACTTATGACGACGTGACCGAGGGCGACATCCTCACCCTGGTCATGCTGCTGAACAAGCACATCAAGAAGGCCAACGCAGACTGCGAGACCTCGATGGGATCCATGTACCTGAGCCGCCGGATCGACCTCAAACGGAAGACCAACGGCACCCTGATCAGCTGCTACCTCTACGTCAACAGCCACTACTTCGAGCGCCGGGAGTGCATCAGCTTCAACGCTGACGGCTGGATCGGCTTCGCCGGCTGGGCTGACCAGGGCAACACCAACCCCATTTTACGAGCATTTATCGAGTGGTGCGACGCGCTCGCTGCCACCAAAGAAAAGGAGGACACACAACTATGACCCGCTTCAAGTATTATTCCAATTATCTCGCCTGCCTGCTGGGCACTCTGATCGCCTTCGAGCTCTGCTGGATCGGCGCCAAGTACGTCATCGAGGGCGAGGTGGTCCACACCTACCTCGACCACTTCATCGCCGTGTGCGGCTCGTTTTATATCACCCGTGACACCATGAAGCTCTGGCTGAAGCTCCAGACCAAGGGCCAGAGAGTCCAGCACTGAGGAGGTCGCCATGAGGAAGGACATCCCGCTGCACCAGTACCCGAAGGATGTGCAGATCGCGGCCCACATGATCGGCCTGGACTACAAGCGCCCCTATACCCGGCACGGCCGGCGATACTACAAGCCATACCGCGACTACTTCTACTCGGCGCTGTCCGGCCCCGACTATGAGACGCTGCGGAAGATGGAGAAGAAGGGCCACGTCGTGAGCGGCGAGCCCGGCGAGAAGGGCATCTATTTCTGGATGACCCGCGAGGGCCTGGACTGGCTGGGCGAAAAGCTCCGGATCCAGATCCACGACCCCAGAGATTAAACCAAGGAAGGAGAAACACATGAACAACAAGATCATGGCTGAAAAGCTCAGAAAGCTGAGAGGTAACAAGAGCCGCCAGGAAGTGGCGGAAGCCTGCGGGATCAGCGTGTCCGCGCTGGCCATGTACGAGGCCGGCGAGCGAGTCCCTCGTGACGAGATCAAGATCAAGCTGGCCAAGTTCTACAACCGCAGCGTGAACTATATTTTTTTTACCAATTAAGTGCACGTTTCGTGCTCGATTTAAGGAGGACACACATGGGAAGAAAGAACAGACAGCGCAAGCCGGAGCCCTTCAAGTGCTGCGAGACCTGCGCCAATATGCAACCGATAGGCGAAGGCGATCACATCTGTGACGCCTGCTGCAGCCACGATGGCAGCCCGACCGCTCTCGTCCTGGAAAGCTACATCCCGGCCGACGACTACTTCATCTGCGGAGGAAGCAGGTGGACGCCACAATGAGCGCCACCAACCGAGGCGGCGAGCGCAAGGCCTACGACTTCTACGCCACACCGCCGGAAACCATCCGCAGCTTCCTGGCTAACTTCGACGGCATCAGCTCCAGCGACCGCATCCTGGAGCCATCTGCCGGCAACGGCCAGATCATCAAGGTGCTGAGGGAGAGCGGCTACGACAACCGGATCGACGCCGTGGAGCTGCGACCGGAGGAACGCGCCACGCTGGAGGCGCTGGCCGATAACGTCACCATCGGCAGCTTCTTCGACTACGACCCCGACTGCGGCTACGATGTCATCATAGGCAACCCGCCCTACAGCATGGCCCTGGAGTTCATCAACAAGAGCCTGGAGCTGCTGCATCCTGCCGGCCTGCTGATCTTCCTGCTCCGGACGAATTTCCTGGAGAGCGAGAAGCGCTTCAGCTGGTGGCAGGAGCACCCGCTCAGCGGTCTCTACACCCTGCACAAGCGGCCCAGCTTCACCGGCCACGGGACAGACGCCACCAGCTACTCCTGGTTCGTCTGGGAGCGGGGGGGACCGGCTGCATAGGTCATCAGACCATCAAAACCATCTAAGGAGGACAAGCGCATGGAAGACATTGACCTGACAATGCTGGCCCGCTCGGCCTACCGGGCGATCCTGAGAAGCATCGAATCCCCAGAGGCCGAGGAGCCTGAGACCGTGAAGGAGGTGGTGCCTATGTCTGCACAAAAAGAATAAGCCCCGGAGACAAGCCCCGGAGCCCAAGAGAACACACCCCAATTATAGCACAAACAAGGAGGAAATTAAAGCATGAAGATCACCGTCGAATTTGCAAATCTGGACGAGTTCAAGCAGTACATGGGCATCGAGTCCCCGAGCCTGCTCGCCCAGGCATCCAAGGAAACAGAGGGCGCTCCTGCACCTGCACCCGCTGAGACCGTCCAGGAGCCCCAGGAAGCACCCGAGACCCCTGCCCCTAAGAAGAACACCAAGAAGACCGAAAAGGCCGCCCCTGCGGAAGCTGAGCCCGCTCCTGAGCCTGCTGACGACGCTGCACCCGCCGAGGACGCGGCCGCAGAAGAAGCTCCGGCAGCAGTGACCGAGGACTTCCGCATCACCGTCCGCAAGCAGCTCGCGGCCCTCAACAAGAAGTGCGGCTACAACCGCGCGGCGGAACTCATCAACGAGCAGACCGGCAAGGGCAAGCTCACCGAGGTCGCACTCGCTGACCTGCCGAAGCTCATGGAAGCAGCAAAGGAGGAAACCAATGCCGACTAAGCACGCCCGCTGCTCCGCATCGGCCGCATACCGCTGGATCAACTGCCCCGGATCCGTCGCCCTGTCTGATCAGTGTCCGGATCCCGGCTCCAGCAGCTACGCCGACGAGGGAACAGTCGCCCACAACCTGGCCGAGCTGAAGCTCCGCCACGTCCTGCATGAGATCACCGACGCCCAGTACAAGAAGCGCCTGGCCAAGATCCAGCAGGACGACTACTACAACGGCGAGATGGACGAGGCCACCGACTTCTATGTCGAGACCGTCCTGGAGGAGCTCGCCGCAGCCGGCGAAGGCGCCGAGCTGATGATCGAGCAGCGCCTCGATCTTTCCCAATGGATCCCGGAGGGCTTCGGCACTTCCGACGCCGTGATCATCGGCGGCAGCATGATCCAGGTCATCGACCTGAAGTACGGCAAAGGCATCAAGGTCGAGGCCAAGAACAACCCCCAGTTCCGCCTCTACGGCCTGGGCGCCGTCTCTCTGTTCGGCGATCTCTACGACTTCGACACCGTGAAGACCACCGTTGTGCAGCCCCGCCTCGATCACGTTGACAGCGAGGTCGTCATCCTGAAGGAGCTGCTGCTCTGGGGCGAGGAGGAAGTCGCGCCCCGCGCCATCATGGCCATGGAGGGCTCCGACTACTTCGTGGCCGGCGACTGGTGCCGCTTCTGCCCGGCGAAGGCCCGCTGCCGCAAGCGTGCCGAGTTCAACCTGGATCTGGCCCGGATGGAGTTCCAGAAGCCCCCGCTGCTCTCCAACGAGGAGATCGGCGAAGTGCTGGCCAAGGCCGACCACCTGAAGAAGTGGGCCGAGGAGGTCAGCGAGTACGCCCTGGAGCAGGCCCTGGCCGGTGCGCACTTCGACGGCTGGAAGCTGGTCGAAGGCCGCAGCAACCGCAAGTACGCCGACGAGATCCAGGTGGCCGACAAGCTGAAGGCCGCCGGCTTCGACGAGGCGATGCTCTACCAGCGCAAGCTCTACGGCATCACCGAGATGGAGAAGCTCGTCGGCAAGAAGAAGCTGGCCGCCACCCTGGGCGACCTGCTGATCAAACCCGCAGGCAAGCCGGTCCTCGTGCCGGAGTCTGATAAACGCGAAGCCATCAACACAACCGAAGCGGCCAAGGCCGACTTCACCACCGGCAACGATGAGGACGTGCCGTTCTAAATTAAGGAGGATTATAAAATGTCTACTACCAAAGTTATCACCGGAAAAGTTCGTTTCAGCTATGTGAACATCTTCAAGAGCCACGCCTTCCAGGCTGGCCAGGACGCCAAGTACAGCGTGTGCCTGCTGATCCCCAAGGAGGACAAGGCCACCATCAAGAAGATCAAGGCAGCCATCGACGCAGCTGTCCAGGACGGTATCAGCTCCAAGTGGGGCGGCAAGAAGCCTGCCAACCTGAAGCTGCCCCTGCGCGACGGCGACGCCGAGCGTGCCGACAAGGCTCCTGAGTACGAGGGTATGTACTTCCTCAACTGCAACAGCACCCAGAAGCCCGGCATCGTGGACAAGGATCTGAACGAGATCCTGGACCCCGACGAGGTCTACTCCGGCTGCTGGGGCCGCGCCTCCATCAACTTCTTCCCCTTCAACACCAACGGCAACAAGGGCATCGGCGTCGGCCTGAATAACATCCAGAAGCTGAAGGACGACGACCGCCTGGGCGCTGCCCGTGCTTCCGCCGAGTCCGACTTCGGCGGCGACGACTTCGAGGACGACGAGGACTTCTAAGGAGGACATACAGATGCACCGAGTTATGGGCGTGGATATAGAAACCTATAGCTCCGTGGATCTGACCGAGGCGGGCGTCTACGCCTACGTGGAGGCGCCTGACTTCGACATCCTGCTCATCTCGTACATCTTCGACGACTGGGGCGAGGACGACGTCAAGACCATCGACTGCTTCGATGCTGATCCTGACATGATGGCCGAGTTCTGCGGGGCCCTCCTCGATCCCCAGATCGTCAAGACCGCCTTCAACGCGAACTTCGAGCGCACCTGTCTGGCCAAGTGGCTCCAGAAGCCCATGCCGCCGGAGGAGTGGCGCTGCACAATGGTCAAGGCGCTGACGCTGGGCCTGCCGGGCAATCTGGCAGGCGCCGGCGAGGCGCTGGGCCTTCCTCCAGAGAAGCTAAAGGACCCCCAGGGCAAGGCCCTGATCCAGTTCTTCTCGAAGCCGTGCAAGCCGACCCGGACCAACGGCCAGAGGACGCGCAACCTCCCGCAGCATGACCCGGCCAAGTGGCAGCTCTACAAAGGCTACAACCGGCAGGACGTCGTGACCGAGCAGGAGATCCTACGGAAGCTATCCATCTACAAGACACCGGAGTCAGAGCAGGAGCTCTGGGCTCTGGACCAACACATGAACGACAACGGCGTGGCGCTCGACATCCCCATGGTCGAGAAGGTCGTCGAATACGACACCCGGCGCCGGCAGGAGCTCCAGGAAGAAGCCCAGGAGCTCACCGGACTGAAAAACCCGAACAGCCTGGCCCAGCTGAAGCGCTGGCTCGCAGAGCAGGGCGTGGAGATGACCAGCGTTACCAAGGACACCATCGCCGAAGCGCTGCGAGATCCGGAGCTCCCGGACGTCGTCCGGAGAGTGCTGGAGATCCGCACCGCCCTGGGCAAGACCAGCGTGGCCAAGTACAGCACGATGCTGGTGGCACACTGCCAGGATCACCGGCTGCGAGGCATCCTTCAGTTCTACGGCGCCAACCGCTCCGGACGCTGGGCAGGCCGCCTGGTGCAGACGCACAACCTGGCCAAGAACACGCTGCCGGATCTGGCTCTGGCCCGCGAGCTGGCGGCCGAGGGAGACTTCGAGACCATGGGCACCCTGTTCGGCGAGACGGTCTTCGTCTTCTCCGAGCTTATCCGGACGGCCTTCATCCCATCAGAGGGCTGCCGCTTCGTGGTCTCTGACTTCTCGGCCATCGAGGCCCGCGTGCTGGCGTGGATCGCCGGCGAGGAATGGACCCTGGAGGCTTTCCGGCAGGGCAAGGACATCTACTGCGAGACCGCCTCCATGATGTACCACGTGCCCGTGGAAAAGCACGGAGCCAACAGCCACCTCCGCCAGAAGGGCAAGGTCGCCGTGCTGGCCTGCGGCTACCAGGGCGGCGTCGGCGCCATGAAGCGCATGGACAAAGGCGGCACCATCCCGGAGGACGAGCTCCAGAGCGTCGTGGACCAGTGGCGGGGGGCCAACCCCAACGTGGTGAAGCTCTGGCGCAACTGCGAGCTGGCAGCCAGGACAGTCATCGAAGAACACCGCACCGTCCGGCTGAAGAACGGCATCGCCTTCGGCTACATCAACGGCAACCTGTTCATCAAGCTGCCCAGCGGCCGGAAGCTCTGCTACTGGAACACCCGCCTGAAGATGGACCCGAGAGACGGCCGCGAGCACATCGTCTACATGGGAGTCAATCAGGAAACCAAGCAATGGGGAGAGACTGAGACCTACGGCGGCAAGCTGGTCGAGAACATCACCCAAGCCATCGCCAGAGACTGCCTGGCCATATCCATGCAGAGGGTCGCAGCTCTGGGCTATAACATCGTGATGCACGTCCATGACGAGATGATCGTTGACGTGCCAATCGAAGACACCGACGCGCTGGAGCGGATCAACGCCTGCATGGGCGAGGCGATCCCCTGGGCGCCCGGTTTACCATTACGGGGTGACGGCTACGAGACCCCGTTCTACATGAAAGACTAAGGAGGACACACACAAATGAAAATCACCCGCACCATGACCATCGAAACCAACGAGATCCAGATCGGCGACCGCATCGAGGTCGGCCATTACACTGCCACCTGCCAGAAGCTGGTCGGCGAGGGCCTGGCCCTGTTCCTGCTGGATCAGTACCTCGACAAGCCCATGCAGATGAACAGAAAGAACACCAACGCCGGCGGCTACGACGGCAGTGATCTCCGCAAAGAGCTGAACAGCGGCAAGATCCTCGACGAGTTCGCGCCCCTGGAGCTGGCGCCCTTCGAGAACGGCGACCTGCTCCGCCTGCCCTTCTACGGCGAGATGTTCGGGCACGACGACTGGTACAACTCCGGCGCCGTGGAGCCTGACGACTGCGAGCAGTGGCCTCTGATGAAGGAACGCGCCAACCGCATCGCCGAACGTAAGGGCGAGAGCTACGAGTGGGGATGGCTCCAGAACATCCGCCAGGGGTCCGCGACGAATTTCTGCCTTGTCTGCGACGACGGCGGTGCTTTCAACTGGAACGCCTCGTACTCCCTCGGCGTCCGCCCGGCTTTCCTGATCAAATTATCATAAATCCCGGGGGCCTCGTGCCCCCGCCATAGACTATCTACAAAGCAAGGAGGACAACGATGGAGCCTATCACTATACGCTGGGAGACCGGCTACATGACCATCAACCCGGACGCCTTTTTCCCAACAAGTGCAGCCAGGATCCGGAAGCTCCTCCGGGTGGTCGCCCTGGACTTTGAGCATCAGGACGTCATCCGGATGCAGCTGGCCGGGGCCTGCGAGAGCCGAGCCCAGGAGCTCCTGGACGGCCGCAAGAGCCTCGCCAACGAGGCAGTAAACCACCACCAAAAAGCGGCGGACCTGGAGCCGCAGATCGAGACGGCCAAGCGCCGGATCACTACCCTCCGGGCCTGCATCAAAGAGCAGCCGAAGAAGGCCCGACAGCTGGGCTACCCTGAACGGCTGCACGAGGAGCGGGAGCAGCTGAAGAAGCTGACCGCCGAGCGCTCCGGAGCCCTCTCAGCCTTCCGGAAGAAAAAGCGCGAGTTCGAGGCCGCTGAGGCCACAGCTGAGAAATTAAGACAGAACGCGGAGGTGCTGAGACCATGACCAACACAGCGGAAAAACTCACCCTGCCCCTGTTCATGGTCAAGTACAACGGCGACCTCCTGATCTCGACCGGCCGCAGCCGCTTCGAGACCTCCTGGAAGAATAAGACCATGAGCTGGTCGGCTCTCCTGAATAAGCTCTCCCGCTCCATGGAGACCACAGAGACCCACGCCGAGTACATGAAGATGAGCAAGGAGCAGCAGGACAAGATCAAGGACATCGGCGGCTTCGTCGGCGGTCATCTGAGGGATGGCCGCCGCAAGACCGGCTACGTCACGGCCCGCCAGCTGCTCACCCTCGACCTGGACTTCCCTCCGGCCGAGTTCTGGGACAACATCATCGACAATCTGGAGATCGACAACGCCCTGGCGGTCTACTCCACACATAAGCACACCAAGGCGAAGCCCCGCTACCGTCTGATCATGCCCCTCGACAGAGAGGTCACGCCGGACGAGTACGAAGCCATCGCCCGCAAGATCGCCGAGAAGATCGGCATCGACTACTTCGACGACTCCACCTTCCAGCCGACCCGTCTGATGTACTGGCCGAGCCATAGCGTGGACGTCGAGCCCTTCTTCCAATACTACGACGCCCCCTTCCTGGCGGCTGACTCTATCCTGGCCGAGTACCCGGACTGGACCGACACCAGCTACTGGCCGGAGTCCTCGCGCATGGCCGGGATCCGGAAGCGCCAGGCAGACAAACAAGGCGACCCGCTGGCCAAGAAGGGCATCGTGGGCGCCTTCTGCCGCACTTATACGATCACCCAGGCCATCGCCAAGTTCCTGCCGGACGTCTACACCCAGACGGCCAAAGAGGACCGCTACACCTACGCAGCCGGCTCAACTGCTGCCGGCCTCGTGGTCTATGACGGCGACGTCTTCGCCTACTCCAACCACAGCACCGACCCGGCCGGCGGCCAGCTCTGCAACGCCTTCGACCTCGTCCGCCTCCACAAGTTCAGCGACCTGGACGACGGCAAGGAGGACAAGAGCGGCAGCGAGCGCCCCAGCTACAAGGAGATGGCCAAGTTCGCCGCGGAGGATCCGAGCGTTCGCATGACGCTCGCGAGCGACGCCAGGGCGAAGGCCGTGCTCGACTTCGAGGGCGAGCCGCTGCCGGAGCCAGAGGAAGACTGGGAAACCAAGCTCGTCCTCTCTGAGAACGGATCCATCAAGCCGCTGATCACCAACGCCGTGCTGATCCTGGAGAACGACCCCGCCCTTCAGGGGATCCGGCACAATGAGCTGAGCGGCGCCATCGAGGTCAAGGGCAAGCTGCCCTGGAGCCGCCCGAGCAAATACTGGCGCGACGCTGACGACGCCCTCCTCTATGGATATGTGGCCGACCAGTACGGCGTCCAGTTCCCGGAGAATCGCTTCACCAAGGCGCTGACCATCGTCACGGACAAGCGCCGCTTCAACCCGCTGCGGGAGTACATCCAAAACCTGCCCGAGTGGGACGGCGTGCCGAGAGTGGACACGCTGTTGGTCGACTATCTGGGCGCCGAGGACTCCGCCTACGTCCGCGCCGTCACCAGGAAGACCCTGATCGGAGCCATCCAGCGCGTGCTGGAGCCTGGCTGCAAGTTCGACACGGTCCTGGTCCTGGATGGCAAGCCCGGCATCGGCAAGAGCACCCTGCTCCGGAAGCTGGGCGGGAAATGGTTTAGTGACTCCCTCAGTCTGGCCGACACCAGGGACAAGACCGCAGCCGAGAAGCTGCAAGGCGTCTGGATCGTGGAGATCGGCGAGATGCAGGGCACCAGGAAGGCCGACGTCGACGTCATGAAGGGCTTCATCAGCCGCCAGGTGGACGAGTACCGCGCAGCCTACGGCCGCGTGGTGGAGCGCCACCCGAGGACAGCCATCATCTGCGGCACCACAAACAGCACCACCGGCTTCCTGAGAGACGCCACCGGCAACCGGCGCTTCTGGCCCGTCACCGTCAACGGCGGGGGCTCACTCTCTGTCTGGGATATGACCGAGGAGACCCGCAGCCAGATCTGGGCCGAGGCCATGATCTTCGTGGCGGAGGGCGAGACCTCCTACCTGGACGCAGCCATGGAGAAGGAAGCGGCCAAGGCGCAGCAGGCGGCGCTCATGTACGACGAGCGCGAGGGCCAGGTCATCGACTACCTGGACACCCTGCTCCCGGAGGACTGGTACAACTGGGACCTGAATCAGCGCGTGGACTACTTCCAGCAGCGTGACGTTCTGAGCCCGGACACCAAGGGCACCATGCAGCGCACGAAAGTCAGCGCCATGGAGATCTTCTGCGAGTGCTTCGGACGCCCGAAGAACTACTGGACAAGGAAGGACGGCGACGAGATCGCCGCCATCATGGCAAGGCTGCCAGAGTGGGAAAGACCATCAAACGCCACCATGAGGATCAAGGACTACGGCAAGCAGCGCGTGTTCGTCCGGGCTGCTGGTAACGGTAACGAGGCCCCAGGATCGGGATCGTGACCACCTGGGGCTCGTTACCACCGCCAGCGGCGGCAAATGGTAACGACGCCGTCGTCGTTACCCCACACGTTACCCCACACGTTACCGCCAAAAAGCCAGCAACCGCAAGGGAAAAACGGCAAACGGTAACGAGGTAACAAGGTTTTTATATAGATTATTAAAAAATTACCCTACACACACGAAAACGGGCACCCGCGAGAGCGCATACGCGCATTATAGAACTTTTTCCGGGGGCCTCGTTACCACAGGAGGACACACGCATGGAACGCGAACGAGATATTGAAAAATGGCTGCGGCAGAAAATCGAGCAAATGGGAGGCATCGCGCTGAAGTTCACCAGCCCCGGCAACGATGGCGTGCCTGACCGGATCGCTATACTGCCAGGCGGCCAGGTGTGGTTTATCGAGCTGAAGACCACAGGCGAGAAGCCCCGGGCAATCCAGGAGTGGCAGATCGAGCGCCTCCAGAAACTGGGCTGCAACGTGGCAGTGATCGCAGGCATGAAGGAGGCGCGAGCCTGGATCTGGGAGGTGATCGGCTGATGAAGTACACCCCTCACGACTACCAAACAAGGGCCACGGACTTCATCCTGGAGCACCCGAAGGCCGGGATGCTGCTGGAGATGGGCCTGGGCAAGACGGTCATCACTCTGACGGCCATCGACATCCTGATCAATGAGCTTTTCGAGGTGGACCGCATCCTGGTCATCGCGCCGAAGCGCGTGGCCGAGGACACCTGGACCCGAGAGCACGCCAAGTGGGACCACCTCCGCCACCTCCGCGTCAGCAAGGTGCTGGGATCCCCAGATCAGCGGCGCCGGGCGCTGGCCGTGGATGCTGACATCTACGTCATCGGCCGCGACAACGTGGTCTGGCTGGTGGAGCACTACCTGAAGCTGAAGCAGGGCTGGCCCTTCGACATGGTCGTGATCGACGAGCTCTCCAGCTTCAAAAACCCCCAGGCTAAGCGCTTCCGGGCACTCCGGAAGGCCATGCCGAAGGTCAAGAGAGTCGTCGGTCTGACTGGCACTCCTTCGGCCAACGGTCTGATGGATCTATGGGCTGAGATGTACCTGCTGGACCGTGGCGAGCGCCTGGGCCCGACGCTGGGAGCCTACCGCGAGAAATACTTCAGACCCGGAGCCCGGAACGGCTTCGTCGTCTTTAAGTGGGAGCCGCTGGCCGGCGCCAGGGAAAAGATCGAGGCAGCCATCAGCGACATCTGCATCAGCATGAGCGCCGAGGACTATCTGAAGCTACCGAAGCGGATCGACAACGTGATCCCGGTCAAGCTGACCGCCTCGGAGATGCAGCAATACAAGACCATAGAGGCCGAGCAGCTGCTTCACATCGACGACGAGGACGTGGTGGCCCTGAACGCGGCCGCCGTGATGACCAAACTCCTCCAGATCGCCAACGGCAGCGTCTACAGTGCCGAGGGCAACGTCGTCCGGCTGCACCGGGCGAAGCTGGAGGCTCTGCTGGAGATCATCGACACCACCGACAGTCCTGTCCTGGTATTTTACAGCTACAAGCACGACCTGGCAGCCATCAAGGAGGCGATTCCCGAAGCCCGGACGCTGGACGGCCCGGAGGACATCGCCGACTGGAACGCCGGCAAGGTCCAGGTGCTCCTGGCGCACCCAGCCAGCGTGGGCTATGGCCTCAACCTCCAGGACGGCGGCCATGTGATCGTCTGGTACGGTCTGACCTGGAGCCTGGAACTCTACCAGCAGGCCAACGCCCGCCTCTATCGGCAGGGCCAGGAGAAGCCGGTCATCATCCACCACCTGATCGCAGAGGGCACGGCCGACGAGCAGGTCATGAGAGCCCTCCAGGACAAGGACACCAGCCAGGCCGCCCTCCTGGCAGCACTCAAAGAAAGGAGAACGCAATGAGCGACCCAAGAAGAAACGAGGAAGGCTATCTCGATCTGACAGCCTACCACGGAACCAAAAGTATCATACAAGAAGAAAATGAGGCCGAGCGCAAGAACAAGGACCTGATCCACACCTTCCGCCTGCTGGCTGACATGGCCGGCTTCGAGATCGTCGGCCGCATCACATTAAAACACAAAAAGACAGGGAGGACCTTCAGATGATCGGATATTTAAGCGGCCCCATCACGGGCCAGAAGAACTACTGCCAGCAGTTCGCCAGAGCTGCCGGTGCACTGAAGGAGCTGGGCTATGTCGTCATCAATCCCGCAGAGCTGGGAGCAGCCCTTCCCTTCGACCAGATGAGCTACGAGGACATTATGAAGATCGACCTGGAGCTGCTGGCTTCCGCCGACTACCTGGTGCAGCTTCCCGGCTGGGAGCGATCCATCAGCGCCAACCGCGAGCTGGGCTTCGCCCTGGGCACTGACAAGATCATCGTCAGCCTGGAGCAGCTTCTCACGAAGGAGGTGACGCCGTCATGACTTTAGACGAGACCTATGACTTCCTGATGCAGATCCGCCGCAAGGAGATCATCATCAGACGAAAAGAGACCCAGCGGGACGAGCTGAGGGCCTGCCTGCTGCCTGGTGCCATCCGCTATGACCGTGACAGGGTCCAGAGCACTCCGACCGATAAGATGGCCGACGTCATCGCCAGAGTGGACGAGCTGGACCGAGAGATCGAGCAGCTCCGGCGTGAGAAGGCCTCCCTGGTCATCGAGATCAGCGACGCCATCGAGACGCTGGAGGATGACTACGAGAGGACCGTGCTGACCGAGTTCTACATAGCACGGGCACCGATGACAGAGGTGGCCGACGCCATCAACTACAGCGTCCGCAGGGCGTATCATTTCAGGAAGATGGGCGTCACCCATCTGGGGGAGGTTTTAGGATGATCAAACTGTTAAAAGGCAACTGTCTCGACCTGCTGCGGCAGCTGGAGCCCGGCTGCGCGGATCTCGTTCTGATAGATCCGCCATATTCCAGCGGCGGCCTGTTCGCCGGCGACCGCAAACAGGACACCCGCGTCAAGTACACCGACGCCGACTTCAACGGCGCGGCACGCTTCCCCAGCTTCTCCGGCGACAACATGGACCAGCACAGCTTCATCCAGTTTATGGCCCATGTCAGCATGGAGCTCAGAGAGCTGACCAAGGAGGGCGGCACCATCGCCGCCTTCATCGACTGGCGAAACCTTCCGGCCATGACGGACGCGATCCAGATGGCCGGCTGGGTATGGCGTGGGGTCATTGTCTGGGACAAGGGCATCAGCCGAAACATCCCCGGTCGCTTCCGTAACGACTGCGAGTACATCGTCTGGGGCACCAACGGCCGGAAAGAGGTAGACTGGAAGGCAGCCAAGGGCGCCAAGGCCATGCCGGGCATCTACCACATCAACGGCGTCAACACCAAGCAGAAGCACCACCAGACGGAGAAGCCCGTGGAGCTCCTGAAGGCCCTGATCCAGATCTGTCCAAGGGGGGGGACCGTGGTGGACTGCTTCATGGGATCCGGCAGCACGGGCGTCGCTTGCGTCCAGGAGGGCCGGAACTTCATCGGCATCGAGCTGGGCGACCAATACTTCGAGACGGCCACCAAGCGCATCCAGGAGGCCGAGGACGAGCTGCTGAACGACTTTTAGAAAGTCGGCGAACATTGCAAACCAGAATGTGTTATACTGGTAAAGTGGACGAATGAGAGCAGGACCGAGAGGGCCTGCTCTTTTCCGTTTACCGAAACGACGAACAGGAGGCGGCGAGACCATGCCAAAAGCAAGGAACTCGAAAGTGGACGAGGCCCTTGCATTGTATCAGCAGGGCCTTAAACTCATAGAAATCTCCCGGAAGCTGGACATCCCGGAGGGGACTGTCCGCCGATGGAAATGCACCTACAAATGGGACGCCCCCGAAGAAACCGAGCGCTCGCAACCTAAAAAACCGAACGCTCGCAAACGAGGAGGGCAGCCTGGTAACAAGAACGCCACCGGGCCCCCTGGTAACAAGAACGCCGAGAAGTTCGGCTTCCTGTCCAAGTATCTGCCGGAGGAGACGCTGGAGCTGCTGCATCTCACAGCTGACTCCTCTCCCCTGGATCTCCTATGGACCCAGATCCAGCTGGCCTACGCTGCCATCATCCGGGCCCAGAAAATCGCCTACGTCAAAGACGCTGAAGACAAGGCCATCGAGAAGATCGAGGATCGCAGCGGCGCCGAGTCCTGGGGCGAGAAGTGGGAAGTCCAGCAGGCCTGGGACAAGCAAGCCAACTTTATGAAGGCTCAGGCACGCGCTCAGAGTGAGCTCCGGGGCCTAATCAAACAATACGACGAGATGCTGCACAAGGACTGGGAGGCAGTGACGGAGGAACAGAAAGCACGCCTGCAGCTGCTGAAGGCGAAGCTGAACGACGGCTCCGATGACGCTGGGAAGGTGGTGATCATCAATGACACGCACGACCCGCATCAGTGACCTGATCATCCCGAAGTTCTGGCCGGCCTTCAATGACCGGGAGCACACGCACAAGATCCTGACCTCTGGGCGAGCAGGCACCAAGTCCTCAGAGGCTGCCATCGAGGTCGTGTATAAGATCGTCAGCGAGACGGACTGCTCTGCCGTGGTCATCCGGAAGCGCCACAACAAGCTCCGGAAGACGGTCTACAAAGAAATTAAGCGAGCCATCAAGCGCCTGGGGCTGCCGGAGAGCCTGTTCAAGATCACGGTCAGCCCCATGGAAATCACATACAAGCCAAACGGCAACACCATCTACTTCACCGGATCCGACAGCATTGACGACACCAAGGGCATCATCGACGAGAGCAAGCCCATCAAGATCGTGCTGCTGGATGAGGTCAGCGAGTTCTTCACAGACGGCGAAGGCGAGGACGAGCTCCAGAACATCGAGGCGACCTTCATCAGAGGCAACGCCGAAGGCTTCCAGATGCTCTACCTCTACAACCCGCCGAAGAACCCCAACGCCCCCGTGGTGGTCTGGTGCCGGAAGATGGAGAAGCGCCCGGACTGCATCCACGTCCATGTGGACTACCGGGACGTGCCTCCTGAGTGGCTGGGCGCCAAGCTGATCGAGGCGGCTGAGATCCTCCGGGAGCTCGACGAGCGGCAGTGGCGCTGGCTCTGGCTGGGGCTCTCCATCGGCGTCGATGAATTGATCTATTATATGTTCGGCGATGCTTCCATCGCCCGACCGTCGCAGGATCGCTACCGGATCATCGGCGTCGGCGTGGACTATGGCCAGCAGAACGCCACCACCTACCAGGCGGCAGGGCTCAATGAGTCGCTGCACCGGCTGGAGGGCCTGGGCGAATATTATCACAGCGGCCGGGAGTCCGGCACGCAGAAAAGCCCGAGCGAATACGCCAAGGACTTCGTCAAGTTCCTGGACGAGCTGCATGAGACCTACTCATGCAGCTATTTTTATACCTTCATCGACCCCTCGGCCCGTGGTCTGATGGAGGAGATCAAGCGGGCCACCAGGGGCATCGGCTACAACGTGCTGATCCGCGACGCCGAGAACGACGTGGCGCTGGGGATCTCCCGAGTGCAGAAGCTCCTGACCTTCAAGATGATGACCGTGTCGCCAGACCAGGAGAACGCCGTCCGGGAGTTCGGTCTCTATGAGTACGACAAGAAAAGCATCGAGAGGGGCCGCGAGGAGCCCGTGAAGCAGGACGACCATGGCATGGACGCCATCCGCTACCTGGTCATGGGAATGTGGTCGAAAATCAAGAACTACCTGCCCGTTAGGGATAAAGAGGAGGAGCCGGAAGGAGTCATAAAATGAACATTTTCGAGTATTTCAAAAAGAAGGGCATCGACACCATCGACAGCTCCTTCTACAGCAAGATCGCCATGTGGGACAGCTGGTACAGGGCGAACGTCAAGCGCTTCCACCAGTACCGTGTCTACCATGGCACCGGGCAGTATGAGCGCTGCCATCGCAAGAGCCTGGGCATGGCGAAGAAGATCTGCGAGGACATCAGCGACCTGCTGCTGAACGAGCGCGTCACCATCACCATCAAGGACGAGACCACGGCCAAGTTCGTCCGCAGCGTTCTCGATGCTGCGAACTTCACCGTGCAGGGCAACGAGTACCAGGAGCGCAAGGCTGCCTGCGGCACCGTGGCCTATGTCCCGTATCTGACCAACATGGAAGTGGCCGAAGACGGCAGCGTCCTGAGCGCTGACATCAAGCTGGACTATGTGGTGGCCAAGAACATCTATCCCACAGCCTGGGAGAACTCCAGGATCACCGAGGTCATCTTCGCATTTCCGAAGACCTACAAGCGCAAGAAGTACGTCCAGCTCCAGCACCATAAGCTGGAGCCCTGGCAGGACGAGGACGGCAACGATCTCGGCTATCAGTACGTCATCGAGAACAGCGTCGTGGAGTGCTCCTCCGGTGCTGGCCGAGATCTGACGCCCGCCGAGTGGAACGCGATCCCGCACTTCGAGGGCCTGGCTGCCAGAGTCGAGACCGGCTCCAACCAGCCCCAGTTCATCATCGACAAGCTGAACATCGCGAACAATGTGGACGAGGACGACACCAACCCGATGGGCGTGGCGCTTTTCGCCAACAGCATCGACGTCCTGGCCAAGATCGACCTGGAGTACGACAGCTACGCCAACGAGTTCACCCTCGGCCGCAAGCGCATCTTCGTGGCGCCTGAGATGCTGACCGACGCCAACGGCTCCCAGGTATTCGACCCCGACGACAGTGTCTTCTATACGCTGCCGGAGGACTACTTCAAGAACACCAAGGAGGCGCTGCACGAGGTCAACATGGAGCTGAGGACCGAGCAGCACGAGCAGGCCATCAACAACGATCTGAATCTGCTCTCCTTCAAGTGCGGCTTCGGCACCCAATACTACCGCTTCGAGCGTGGCACGGTCGCGACGGCCACCCAGGTCATCAGCGAAAACTCCGATATGTACCGCACGATCCGCAAGCATGAGATCATCCTCCAGGACGTTCTCACCGATCTGATCCGCACGATCATCCGCCTGGGCAAGACTGCCAACGTGCCCGGCCTGGTGGAGAACACCGACATCGTGATCGACTTCGACGACTCCATCATCGAAGACAAGCAGACGGAAAGAGCCGAGGACCGCAAAGACGTCGCCATGGGCGCCATGGGCCTGCCGGAGTACCGTGCGAAGTGGTACGGCGAGACTGAGGACGTCGCAGCCAGTAAGCTGCCTGACCAGTCCGCCGGCGTTCTGATGTAATGGATCAGAGCTACCACGACCTACTGGCTGCCGGCGTCGAGAAGCGCTTCCGGGACCTGGAGATGGCGATCATGGACGACATCATCCGCCGGATCCGGAAGGCCGGCACAATCACCGACTCGGCCGACTGGCAGATCCAGCGCCTCATCATCCTGGGCGACAGCACCCAGGACATCGAGGACCTGATCCGGAAGGCCGTGGACGGAAACGAGGAGGAAGTCCGCCGGCTCTACGCTGAGGTCATTGAGCGGGAATATACCCGCGACCGCAGCCTCTACGAGCAGATCGGCAAGGAGTTCATCCCCTACGAGCAAAACCCCGAGCTCCAGCAGCTGACCGACGCCCTGGTGCATCAGTCCAGTGAGGAGCTCTACAACATCACCAAGAGCACCGGCTTCATGCTGAACAACGGCCACGGCGGGAAAGTCTTCACGCCCCTGGCTGACGTCTATAATGGCTACCTGGACGACGCCATCACCGGCATGTCCAACGGCGCCTACGACTACAACACGCTGGTCCGCCGCATGGTCAGCCAGATGACAGCCTCCGGGCTCCGGACCGACCACGCCTTCAGCGATGGCGGCAGCGACTACGGCGTGGACTACGCCAGCGGCTGGCACAATCGCGTGGACGTGGCCGCCCGTCGTGCTCTGCTCACTGGCTTTGGCCAGCTCACCGGTCACGTCACGGATCTGAACGCCCAGCGGCTGGGGACCGACTACTTCGAGGTCACATGGCACGCCGGAGCTCGTCCGGATCACGCTGCATGGCAGGGCAAGGTCTACACCAAGGAGCAGCTGACGACCAAGTGCGGCCTGGGCACCGGTCCGGGCCTGCTGGGCTGGAACTGCCGCCACACCTACTACCCCTTCATCCCCGGAGTGAGCGAGCGGCTCTACACCGACGAATGGCTGGAGGAGCAGAACGCCAGGGAAAACACTCCGCGCCGCTTCCGTGGCAAGGAGTACACCACCTACGAGGCCACCCAGAAGCAGAGGCAGATGGAGACGGCCATGAGAGCCCGGCGCGAGCAGGTGCAGCTCCTTCGTGCTGGAGGGGCTGACAAGGAAGACATCACCATCGCCCAGTGCAAGTACCAGGCCCAGCTGGAGCAGTATCGCAGCTTCTCGAAGGCGATGGGCCTGGAGGAGCAGACGGAGCGCATCTACACGGGACGCACCCCGGGCAGGATCTCACCGAGCCCGCAGGTCTACGCGCAATGGCAGGCCGAGCAGGCGGCCAAAGCGGCCAACCGTGCGAAAGAACGCGCCGAGAAGCAGCGCAGAGCGGCCCAGGACGCCGCTCAGAAGGGAGCAAGCACATGATCCGGATAAACGTCAAGGACACCGGGATCACCGTCTCAGGGCACGCACAGCGGCTCCCTGGGGCGTCTCCCGGGCACAACATAATTTGCGCCGGCGTCTCGGCGCTGACCCTCACACTGATCGAGGGGCTGCGCGAGGTGGCGGGCATCGAGATCCAGGAGAGCGTCAGCCCGGGCAGCACTGTCATCAGCTGGCCGGATCTGAATGAGATCGGCCGGGCGCTGGTCCGCACTTATGTCCTGGGCCTGGAAGGCATCCGGGACAGCTATGGAGAAATAACGATAATTTGAGCGCCGCGAGGCGCTTTTATTATGAGCAGACGCCGGGCTCTGAGCCGGCGGGAATGTTCACGACACATTACAAAAACGGAGGAATGACCCAATGAAAAAGCATTTTAACCTTCAGCTCTTTGACAACGGCGGCGAGGGCGGCTCTGGCGGAGGCCAGGGAGGAAACGCTGGGAACGGTAACGGCAGCCAGGGAAATGCCGGGAATAATGGAGGCACCGGAGGCTACAGCTTCCAGCAGGCCGAGGAGATCGCCCAGGCTCGTGCGGAACGCGCCGAGAAGGCCGCTCTCAGCTCCTACTTCAAGCAGCAGGGCATGAGCGAGGAGGAAATCAACCAGGCGATCAAAGACTTCAAGGCCAACCGCGAGAAACAGCGCCCCAATGTGGACGCCATCACGAAAGAGCGCGATGACGCGCTCGCAGAACTGGCCCAGATGAAGAACAGCCAGACCCTCGCCCAGAAGGGCGTCCGCGCCGAGGACACTGACTACGTCATGTTCAAGATCGCGGCCCTGATGAAAGAGGACAGCAAGCTCGACTTCGAGAAGGCCGCCACCAAGTTCCTGAAAGAAAACCCCCGCTTTACTACCAGCGGCAGCGGGTCCTACCGCGTGAAGACCGGCACGGAAAGTTCCGGGGCGGGCAGCTCTGGAAATCAGAACAGCAACGACTTCATCAACGCTGCCATCCGCAGAAAAGCGGGCCGCAACTAACAAAATTATGGAGGAATAACCACATGAAAAAGTATTTTAATCTTCAGCTTTTTGAGACCGACGCTCAGATCATTGACAGATCCGGCGCCGAGTCTCTGATCCCCGAGGACCGTGCTGCGGAAATCATCCAGGGCGCCATCGCTCAGTCCGCTGTCCTCACCATGGGCCGCCGTCTGGCCAATATGACCGCAGCCCAGACCCGTCTCCCTGTTCTGGACGCTCTGCCCATCGCCTACTTCGTGAACGGCGACACCGGTCAGAAGAAGACCACCAGACAGGCATGGGACAAGAAGACCATCGTCGCCGAGGAGATCGCGGTCATCGTGCCCATCCCCGAGGCCGTGCTGGACGACGCTGACTATGACATCTGGGGCGAGGTCCGTCCCCGCATCCAGGAGGCCTTCGGCCAGGTCATTGACGCGGCCATCCTGTTCGGCACCGATAAGCCGGCAACCTGGAGAGAGGGTCTGGTGCCTTCTGCTGTCACCGCTGGCGCCACTAAGCAGATCACCGCTGACCTCTACACCGACCTGCTCGGCGAGGGCGGCACTATCTCCAAGGTGGAGGAGTCCGGCTACTTCGTGACCGGTCACGTCGCTGACATCGGTATGCGTGCCAAGCTCCGTGGCCTGAAGAACAACAGCGGCAACCCCCTGTTCCTGAACTCTATGCAGCAGGCCGGCAACTACACCCTGGACGGCTCCGCCATCCAGTTCCCTCGTAACGGCGCCTTTGACAAGACTGCCGCCCACATGATCTCCGGCGACTTCTCTCAGCTGGTTTACAGCATCCGCCAGGACATCACCTTCAAGCTGTTCACCGAGGGCATCGTGCAGAACACTGACGGCTCCATCGCCTACAACCTGATGCAGAACGACATGGTGGCCCTCCGTGCTGTCATGCGTCTGGGCTGGGAGATCCCGAACCCTGTCAACGCCATGGCCAAGGAAAAGGCGAAGCGCTTCCCGTTCGCCGTGCTGACTCCTGCCGGCGCCTAAGTAAAGGAGGTGCAGGCTGATGTACGTCTCTTATGAATTTTATAGTCAGACCTTCGGGACGACCATCCCGGAGGCCGACTTTCCCAAGGTCGAAGCCAAGGCGGAGGCGGTCATCGGCTACCTGACCTACATCAACGGGGACATCTTTGCCAAGGAGGACAACCGCGTCAAACTCGCGGTGTGCGCTGCGGCGGAGGTCGTCCACTATCACAACAACCAGGCCAGTGCAAACGGCAACCAGGCTGCAGGTGTGAAAAGCGAGACCAACGACGGCTACTCCGTGACCTACATCACGGAGGGCCAGGACGGCCAGACCGCCGAGGAACTCCTTCGCAAGAAGGTCCTCGAAGCGGTCCGCGTCTACCTGCTGCCGACCGGATGGCTGAGCCGATCCCTGAAGGGAGGCTGCCGCCATGTATGTGCAGACTGCGATAACAGTCTTTAACAAACGCCTGGGCGCTGATCGGCGCGAGGTCTACTTCCCGACCTGCATCCGCAGTGCGTCCTTCCTGGAAAATAAGAGCTCCAGCCACTCTGCGGACGGAGCTCACTCCCAGAGTCTCGCCTACAAGCTGAGGATCCCGCTGGGAGCGAAGATCCAGGACGGCCGGAGCTACGTCCCGGCGGAGAAGTTCCGCCAGCTGGACGAGGATGCAGCCGCCAAGGCGTGGACACTCCAGACCGGCGACTATGTGCTGCCTATGGCGACCGAGCTGACGGCTCCGGTCGATCAGAAGCAGATGGAGGCGCTCGGCCAGCTGATCTACGTCAAGGAGTACGCGGACAACACCATCAGAGGCTCGGCCGCCGTGAAGCACTGGCGGATCGGAGGCGAATAATGGCGTTTAAGCCCATCACCAACCCCAGGGGCGCCATCATCCAGGGAAAGAACGGCAAGGCCGAGCTGATCTGGAACGCCGGATGCGCCCCGAGAATGAACGAAATGCTCAGCAAAAAGCAGGAGATCATTGACAGCGAAGTGCTCAGGCTCTGCGCTCCGATGGTCCCTAAGCGCACCGGCGCCCTGGAGCGATCCGGCACGCTGGGCACTGTCATCGGCTCCGGCGAGGTGCAGTACATCGCACCATACGCCCGGCGGCAGTATTACAACACCAGCCAGACCCGCAGCTACGACTCCAGGCGTGGCGGTATGTGGTTTGAAAGAATGAAAACCGCACACAGGACGCAGATCCTGAAGCTGGCCAACAAGTAAAGGAGGCCCAGCATGGTCAAGTCAATCATCGAGGGCGTCGCCAACTACTTCAAGGACTGCCCTCTCCTCAATGCCGGAGTGTTCCGCGTGGACGCCCTGGGAGACGAGCCGCAGGAGTACACCATCGAGACCGGGATCTTCAACCCGATCATCGAGACGTACATCGACGGCAGCTCCGACCGGCGCTACCAGTTCAACTTCGGCAGCCGGGAGTATTACAGCATGGACCGGCTCCAGAACATCGCCAACAGCACCTTCTACGAGGACTTCGCCAACTGGGTCGAAGCCCAGGAGGCGGCCGGCAATTTTCCGGAGCTGCCGGAAGGTATGCACCCGGAACAGCTCAGCGTGCTCTCGTCTGGCTATATGTTCGACGAGTCCATGAGAAACGCACGCTATCAGATCCAGTTAGAACTCATCTATCACAAGGAGGCATAAGCACATGAAAAAGTTCAACCTTCAGCTCTTTGACGAGAGCCGTGCTGCCCTGCTCCGCAATGCCATCGCGGACTATGCCGAGATCGACGGCACCTACGAGCTCATGGGCACCGGCTTCACCACTCTGGACGAGAGCCCCAACGCAAAGACAGACAGCGAGACCTACATTAACGAGACCACGGCGTCCACTGACATCACCAGCTACGAGACGGAGTTCTCCTATGAGTCCCGCCTGATCCCTTCTCAGAAGGCGATCTATAAGCTCTGGAAAATGGGCCGCGATCATGCGACCGGCACCGACGCCCAGCTGAGCTATGTCCGCGTCGAGCTGTTCAACCCCATCGGCGAGGCCACCGAGGTGTCCGCCGAGTTCACTGCCCGCCAGTTTGTGGTGGCCAACGAGGTCAGCGACAACTCTGGCGCCGGTGGTGAAAAGATCAGCGTCTCCGGCGTGCTTCACGCGGTCGGCGACCCCATCCAGGGCAAGTTCGACACCGTGACCAAGAAGTTCACGGCCGGCGACTTCAAGGGCAAATACGACGCCTAACAACGCAACAACTGGCTCCGCGCGACTGGCCTGATCAGGCAGTGAGCGACCAGGCACCAGCAGGCCAAACGGTGCAGCCTGCTGGTGCTTTTTCATAGCACCGACCAATGGAGGAAAACAGAATAATGGAATTGATCATTAACAACGTCAAGCTCGAAGGCGACCTGATGGACGCCGACTTCATGGAGAAGTTCGAGACCGCGATGATTAAAATGCGCGACACGGCTCAGCAGAAAAGGAGCGAGAACTTCCCGACCGCTGCGGCCAACTACCGCGCACAGTGCGAGGTGGTCAACACCTGCTTCGACGAGATCTTCGGCGCCGGCACGGCTGCCAAGCTGTTTGGCGACAAGATGAACGTCATGGAGCACCTGAAGGCCATCGAGAAGGTGAGCGACTGGGCTGCCGGAGAACGCAAGACCCTGAACGACTTCACCAACCGCTACACCCAGCGCCAGCAGAACGCCGTCCGTAATATGCAGACCGCGCAGTTCGTCTCTCAGAAGCACGGCAAGGGTAAAAAGCACTGAATTTATTGATCGACGGCCTGCCGGAACAGGTCGAGATCGCGGGCCAGATGGTCCCGATCAGCAGTGACTTCCGGACGGGGATCCTGTTCGAGGAAGTGCTGCAAGACCCAGGGCTCGACGATCTGGAGAAGCTCCAGACCGCCCTGCACCTGTATTTCCCCGGTGTCGTCTTCGATTGTGACGTGCTCGATGAAGCACTCGGCAAGCTGGTCTGGTTTTATCGCTGCGGCACGGATCCCGCAGAGACGACGGGCGAAACGTCCGGCGCCGCCGACGAGGACCCGCCCTTCTCCTACGAGCACGATGCTGATTATATTTACTCCGCGTTCATGCAGGCCTATGGCCTGGACCTGGCGCGGCATCCCCTCCACTGGTGGCAGTTCCGAGCCCTTTTTAGATCGCTTCCTGAAGACACGCAGCTGGTCAAAATCATCGGCTACCGCACGATGAAGATCCCGGCCAAGATCTCCAAGGAGCAGCGGCAGCACTATGAGCATCTGAAGCGCGTCTACGCGCTCCCTCAGTCGGCTGACCGTCAGCAGCTCGAAAGTGACCTTAACAAACTACTTATGAACGGCGGCAACCCCGCCGCACTTTTGAATGGTAGCGAGGTACGGTCATGGCATCAGATGGAACCCTAAAATTTGATACAAGCCTGGACTCCGGCGGCCTACAGTCGGGGATGGGCAAGGTCGCGAGCATCGCCCAGCAGGCGCTGGGCGTGTTCAGCGGCCAGATGATGACCAGGGCAGTCGATAGCCTGGTCAACCTCGGGAAGACCGCCCTCAGCAGTGTGGGCGCTCTCGAACAGAACGTGGGCGGCGTCGAGACGCTGTTCGGCGATACGGCTGACGCTGTCATCGCCGCAGCTGATCGCGCCTACAAAACGGCAGGAATGTCTGCCAACGACTACATGAGCACGGTCACGAGCTTCTCGGCGTCCCTGCTCCAGTCCCTCAGCGGAAACACTGAGGAGGCCGCCCAAGTGGCGGACATGGCCATCATCGACATGGCCGACAATGCGAACAAAATGGGCACGTCCATGGATATGATCCAGAACGCGTACCAGGGCTTCGCAAAACAAAACTACACCATGCTGGACAACCTGAAGCTGGGCTACGGCGGCACGAAGACCGAGATGGAGCGACTGCTGGCCGATGCTCAGAAGCTGACGGGCGTCAAGTATGACATCAACAACCTGAACGACGTCTACCAGGCGATCCATGTGATCCAGGAGGAAATGGGGATCACGGGAACGACCGCCAAGGAGGCCTCCGAGACCCTGGAGGGCTCCATGGCCTCGGCCAAGGCCGCCTGGGACAACTTTATGAACGGATCGAGCGACGCCGACCAGCTGGCGGACGCCTTCGCCACGGCTGCGGACAACATCGTCAAGAACCTGGCCGAGATCGTTCCGCGCTTCGCTGAGACGCTGCCAGCCCTGGCCGGCGCCGTCGTGTCGCAGATCCCGGACCTGGCCGCTGCTATCGTACCGGCCGTTCTCTCTGCTGGCCAGAGTATTCTGGAGCAGGCACGGGACGCTGTCCTCGACTTTGACTTTGAGGGTATGGCCGAGAAGGTCGTGGAAACGATCACCGACTTCATCAGCGGCGACGGTCTCCGCTCCTTCCTGGGCTGCCTGGTGGATATTTTCACCGGCATCGTCAACGGCATCAGTTCCATGCTGCCGACGCTTCTGCCGGCGCTCGTTGAGCTGATTGCCTACACTGTCACCAAGCTGATCGAGCAGCTGCCGGCGCTCCTGGACTGCGCTCTCCAGCTGATCAAGGGCCTGGCCGACGGCATCCTCGCAGCGCTTCCCGTGCTGATCGAGTCCCTGCCTGAGATCATCAGCGCCATCGTGCAGTTTTTGATCTCCGCCGTCCCTCAGATCATTGACGCCGGCATTGAGCTCCTGATCGCGCTGGTGGACGCCCTGCCCACCGTCATCGACGCCCTGATCGACGCCCTGCCTCAGATTATCGAGGCCACCGTGACGGCTTTGATCGCCGCAGCGCCTCAGATCGTGAGGGCCGGCATCAAGCTCCTGGGAGCACTGATCGAGGCCATCCCGGTCATTGTGGTCGAGCTGGCGAAGGCCGTGCCGGACATCATCACGGCCATCATCGACGTGCTGGCCGAGCTTCCCGATCTAATCGGTGAAGTCTTCGCTGAGATCGTGGCCGATCTCGTCGAATGGGGCACGGACATGGGCAGCAAGGCCCAGGAGCTGATCACTCAGCTCTGCACAAAGGTCTCCAATGTTCTGCGGAACCTGCCGGGCCAGATCTGGACGCACCTGGTCAACGCTGTCACGAGAGTGGTCCAGTGGGGCCAGCAGATGCTCAGCAACGCCTCGACCGCGATGAGCAACCTGCTCAGCAAGGTCAACAGCATCATCCAGGAGCTGCCCGGGAAGATCTGGACGCACCTGGTCAATGCGGTGAACAAGGTCATCGCCTGGGGCCAGCAGATGCTCAGCAATGCTTCGACCGCGATGAGCAATATGCTCAGCAAGGTCTCCAGCACGCTCCAGCAGCTCCCGGGCAAGGTGTGGGAGTATCTGAGCCAGGCGGCCCAGAAGGTCGTCTCCTGGGGCTCTGACCTGGCCCAGAAGGGCGCTGCGGCAGCGACCCAGCTGTTCAACTCCATCGTCAACGGGCTCAGCAGCCTGCCGAGCAAGATGGCGGAGATCGGCAGCAACATCGTCAGCGGCATCTGGAACGGCATCAGCTCTGGCTGGAGCTGGCTGACAAACAAGATCAGCAGCCTGGCCAGCAGCCTGCTGGACGCAGCAAAGAACGCCCTCGGCATCAACTCCCCGTCTAAAGAGTTCGCGGACGAGGTCGGCCGCTGGATCATGCCCGGCGTGGGCAAGGGCCTGGACAAGTCCATGCCTGCAACGCTGAAAGACATGAAAGCCAAGGCCGGCGAGCTCGTCAGTGCCATGCGGGCCGAGATGTCGGCAAGCGCCGGACAGCTATCCGTCGGAGCTTCGCACGCTGCGGGGCTGAGAATGGCGGGCGCCGGCACTACCGTCTACAATGACAATCGCATGGAGCAGAGCAACACCTACAACGTGCCCGTGGCTACTCCTTCCGAAGTGGCCAAGAAGCAGCGCGAGGCTCTGCGGAACATGGTCGGAGGTGTGAAATGACAGTAAACACATTAACCATCGAGCTGACCTGCAACGGCAAGACCCTCAAAATGGGACCGGGCCAGGACATTGACATCACTGCCGTGTCCGGCCTGGAGTCCTCCGAGGTGGAGATCAGCACATCGGACAACGCCCTGGTGGACGGGGCGTCCGTCGATGGCAAGAAGATCAAGCCAAGGCCGATCCACATCGAGGCCAGCTTCAGAAGCAACAAGAACAACCCGGAAAACCGGGCCAAAGTAATCCAATTTTTCAACCCGAAGTACACAGGCAAGGCGCTCATCACCAACATGGGCGTCAGCCGCAACATCGAGTACGAGCTGGAGGGGTGGACCTTCGCAGCTTCGAGGAACATGGACGGCAGGCTGAAGATCCTGGTGGATCTGATCTGTCCGGACCCCTATATGCTCAATGTGGACAACTTCGGCAAGAACATGGCGAACATCACGCCGCTGTTCTCCTTCCCCTGGATCTCTCTCAGCAAGAGAATGGAGACGGGCAAGCTGGACTATAAGCCAGAAGCCCGTGGCCTTCTCCTGGGCGGCAATACTGCCGGCTACAGAACGCTGCACAAAGAGGTGGTGCTGAGCAACGACGGGGACGTCCCGACGGGCGTCCAGATCCAGTTCATCGCCACCAGGGGCATCGTGGTCAACCCTAAGATCACAAACACCGGCACGGGCCAGTTCATGCGCGTGAATGTCACGATGCAGACTGGAGACGTGCTTCTCATCGACACCAACGACCGGCACCAGGTCATCGCTCTGAACGGCGTGAACTACTACCAGCACATTGACCGCCGGAGCGAGCCCTTCAAGCTGGCCGTGGGCGACAACTATCTGGAGTACGACGCAGACGAAAACTACACCAACCTGGACGTCAATCTGTTCTACACTCCGAAGTATTTGGGGGTGTAGCGCATGAATTTGATCATCCTCGACCAGAACTTCGACACGCTGGGCGTCGTCAGCGTGTTCAATACCCTCATCTGGGACCGCCGGTATTATGCCTCGGGCCTTTTTGAATTACACACTCCCGCCGAGTTTTTCACGCTGATGAACACCGGCCGCTATCTCTACCGGAACGACCGGGACGAGCTGGGCGTGATCCGCGAGGTCAACTTCGCGAGAGACGCCAAGGGCGCCCGGACGGCCTACTGCAAGGGCTACTTCTCCGAGGAGCTCCTGAACGGCCGCGTGCTCAATACGCAGATCAGTCTCACCGGCACGCCGGAGGCCATCGGCCGGAAGCTGGTGGACCGCTACGTGATCAACCCGACCGACGCCGACCGGAAGATCCCCCAGGTCAAACTGGGAGAGCTGAAGGGCCTCGGCACGAGCGTCACGGTCACGGCTACCGGCGACAACCTGGGCGACAAGCTCTACGAGATAGAGAAGACCCAGGAGCTCAGCCACCGGCTGCGCTACGACTACCTGAACAACGACCTCATCTTCGAGGTGTGGAAGGGCAAGGACAGAACGGACGACCAGACGGAGAACAGCTGGACCATCTTCTCGGATAGCTTCTACAACGTCAAGAACGCCGTCTACGACCGGGACGAGTCCGAGTATAAAAACTTCGCTTACGTCGCCGGCGAGGGGGAAGGCTCCGCCCGTGTCATCGTGAAGGTGGATCTCCGCAGCAGTGCGGACGAGGAGCGCCGGGAGCTCTACGTGGACGCCCGGGATCTCCAGAGCACCTACCAGGACGACGCCGGCAACGAGCACACGTACACGGCTGACCAGTACAGGGCGCTGCTCCGTCAGCGTGGCCTGGAGAAGCTGGCCGAGTACCAGAAGATCGAGACCGTCAACAGCGACGTGGATCCCAACGCCAACCTGACCTATGGAGTGGACTTCGACCTGGGCGACCTCTGCACCTACCGCTACACAGACGTCGGTATCGAGACTACCAAGCGGATCACCGAGATCCAGGAGGTCTACGAGGGCAGCAAGCAGACCCTCTCCGTCGTCTTCGGCAATGACCAGATGACCAGCATCATGAAAATCATCCAAAGAGAGGTATTTTAACATGGCCATGAGATACGGCTATTTTGACTCGGAGATCACCGGCGTGGACTCCGAGGGTATGCCTATTTTTGACAGAGCAGAGACGTCGGAACTGTTCCGCCTGCTCTTTTCCAAACTGCTGACCAATGGCGTGCTGGCCAAGCCTGCCGACTGCTTCAAAGTGCTGGCAGGCGACATCGGCCTGAGCGTCACGGTCCGCCCTGGCTTCGGCCTGATCAACGGCGCCTTCGCCTATGATCCCGCCCCTGCCACTTTCCAGCTGGCCGCAGCTCCTACGAGCTACAGCCGCATCGACCGCGTCGTGCTGCGCTGCAACTACCTGGAGCGCCTCTGCGAGATCATCGTGAAGACCGGCACGGCAGCGGCAACGCCCCAGGCTCCGGCGCTCATCCAGCCCGTCAGCGGCGACTACTACGAGCTGGGCCTGGCAAATGTAACGGTCAGCGCCAACCAGACCGTCATCACTCAGAGCTCCATCAGCGACACCCGCCCCAACAGTGCAGTCTGCGGCTACATCACCCAGTTCATCGACAGCATCGACACCGAGGCCTTCTATGACCAGTTCAATGCCTTCTATGCTGAGTTTGTGGCCAAGTCCAACGCCAGCTACTCCCAGTTCGAGCAGATGGCCAGGGCAGCCTATGACGGCTTCACGGCTGCCATCGACGAATACATCGAGGCGCTGGAGACCAAGGGCAACGCAGACCTGACCGCCATCACGGAGGCCATGAAAGAGTTCCAGCGCACCAGCCAGAACGCTTTCAACGAGTGGTTTGCCACCGTGCAGGGCCTTCTGGATGAGGACGTCGCCGGCAGGCTCATCAACAAGACGAGCGATCTGGACGAGCGCCTGACTGCGCTGGAGTACATGATCATCCACAACGATCTGTTCACTCACATCGTTGACGATGACGGCAACCCGATCCTGGACGACGATGGCAACGCGATCATCGGCGACTGGAAATATAAAACCGCATAAGGAGGAACATTATGCAGATTGACGTAACAAACGGCAAACGCTTCACAGAGTACGACGAGCTGGCTGCCGTGGCCAGCGGGGAGGACGTTCTCCTGGTACGACTCGCAGACGGCGCAGGTGTCAAGAGGATCCCCCTCAAAGCCATCAAGGCCTTCATCAACGGAGACCTGACCACGCTGGAGACTGAGGACAAGACCAGCCTGATCGCCGCCATCAACGAAGTCTTCGGCCTGGCAGGCACCAACGCCGACGACATCAAAGCCCTGAAGGGGCTGACCGCAATGCTCGGCCAGACTGGTGCATCCAGAGCCAACTCCTTCATCTACGAGCACAGCCTCGGCACCGGCTTCACCGCCGAGCAGTCCGCCGACATCCGTGCCGGCAAGTTCGATCTGGTCCGCACCGGCGGCTACTGGACCATCAACGGCCGCAAATACTGGGCCGCCCATGCTGACTACCGTCTGCACTGCGGCGACGCAGAACTGACTACCCATCATATGCTGGTCATTCCTGACAGGTCCTTCTATAACGGCGTTATGAATGACACTAATGACACGACCGGCTCCTACTACGGCAGCAAGATGAAGACCTCCGGCCTGGCTGATGCTCTGGCCACCATCAAGGCCGACTTCGGCGCGGATCACATCCTGACCCACAGGATCCTCCTGCCCAACGCTGTCAGCAACGGCGCCAGCTCCGGCTGGGCATGGTACGACAGCCAGATCGACCTGATGAACGAGCACATGGTCTACGGCTCCTACGCATGGGGTGGCGGCTCCCAGAACGGCTACGACACCGGCGCAGACAAGAGCCAGCTGGCTCTGTTCCAGGCACGCCCGGACCTGATCACGAACAGAGAGAACTGGTGGCTGAGAGACGTCCGGTCCGCGGCGCGTTTCTGCGGTGTCAACTACAACGGCCTTGCTAACTTCTGTTTCGCCTCGGACTCCATCGGCGTCCGCCCGGCTTTCCTGATCTATTGATCAAAAATCCCGGCCCCTTGTGGGCCGGGTAAATCTAATCAAGGAGATAAGATAGCGTGTCAGACATCCCTAAAAGTAAACGGGCCCATTCTAATCTGGAAGCGCACCACCAGGCTCTCGCAGTCCGTCGGATGATCTCCGTGGAGCTGCTCAGCAGCTTCGCCTACAGCGAGAAGAAGCTGGAGGCGGCCATCAAGAAGCAGACCGCGCACATCCAGGACCCGGAGCACAAGAAGGACGCCGCCGAGGCCATCCGCAGCCTGGAGAACGACTACGCCTGCTGGTTTATCAAGAGGCACCGCGACCGTGTGGACGATCTCGCCTGCGCCATCGCTCAGCACATCAGGGCGGCCAATACCATCTGGCCCTCCTACCGTGTCGAGTACCTGGACAGACGCGACGAGCTCAACCAGGCGCTGAAGTGCTGCAACCAGCTCCAGGACGAGCTCCAGTACATCGCCGAGGCGCTGCCGGCTGACAAAAACCGGTATATGAACATCGTGCTCGAAGTCGAGAAGCTGTTCAACATGGTGAAGAAGCTCCGGCAGTCCGACAACCGCTTCCTGAAGCACCTGAAAGATTAACACCCTATAGGGTGGCCTCTGTTTGTGCCGTCCAGTCCGCGACGAATTTCTGCAATGTCAACAACAACGGCAATGCTAACAACTGGAACGCCTCGAACTCCATCGGCGTCCGCCCGGATTTCACAACCGCACTACATTCTACGGGCAAGCTCCCGCGTGCGGCTATGGGAAAGGAGAGGCCATCCGTCCAGCGGGATCAGCTGGTAAATGCTAACCAGGACGCTCCCGGTTACGACCGATGGGGCTATCGCGTGGTTTTTATGAATGTATTTTATGATGCAAATTTAATATACGACGCCGGCACCAAGGCCATGAAAAGCAGCAAATTCAAACGCAGCACGCAGATGTTCGAGATGACGCAGCTCCTCACCACGGCCCACATCCGGCGCGACTTTATGGACGGAGAATACCGCCCAGACCCCGGGAACAAGTTCCCGATCAACGAGCGCGGGCATCAGCGCTATATCACCAGCAACACCATGGTGGACAAGACCGTCAACCACCTCTTTTGTGACGAGGTCCTGACGCCGGCGATCAGCAAGTACCTGATCTACGACAACGGCGCCTCGCAGAAGGACAAGGGCGTGGCCTTCCACCGCCGGCGCTTCGAAGCTCACCTGCACCAGTATTACATGGGGCACGGATCCAACGAGGGCTACATCCTGCTGGTGGACTATTCTGGCTATTATGCCAACATCCCGCACGATAAGTGCATCGAGGTCCTCGACTACTTTCTGGAGCGCGAGGTCGAAGATCCGGAGACGCTGCTGATCTCTGAGATGCTGACGCGCCTGATCTTAAAGACCTTCGAGCAGGACGTCTCCCGCTTCTCCGACGAGGAGATCGCGGCCATGATGGCCGGCAAGGTCAACCCGATGCTCAACTGCGGCGTGGATCCGGAGCTGCTGACCGGCGAGAAGATGCTCAGGAAGGGCGTGGACATAGGCTCGCAGCCTTCCCAGAACGTCGGCATCATCTACCCGTACCGGGTGGACAACTATGCCAAGATCGTCAGAGGCATCAAACACTACGCCCGCTACACCGACGACTTCTATGCGGTCTCAGACTCCAAGGAGTTCCTGGTGAGCGTGCTGGAAGGTTTCAGGAAGGAGGCGGCAGAGTATGGGCTGATCATCAACGAAAAGAAGACCCGGATCGTGAAGCTCTCCTCCCAGTTCAGACACCTGCAGGTGTGCTACTCACTGACGGAGTCCGGCCGCCTGATCCGGAAGATCCACCCGAAGAACATCACCCGGGAACGCCGGAAGCTGAAGGCGTACAAGCGCCTGCTGGACGCCGGCCGGATCGACTACCCAACCGTCGAGAACTCGTTCAAGTCCTGGCTGGGCAGTCACTACAAAATTATGTCACACGACCAAATCTACAACATGAGCAGCCTCTACTATGAGCTGTTCGGAAGGAGACCAAAATGGAAAAAAGGACATGGAAGATTACACTGGCTGATGGCACATCCCTCGACGGCCTTGACCTCAACGGAAACAACTTCATCAGCTCCACCGCTGTCACCGAGGACACCTTCACTGGTAAGCTCTCCAGCGTGACTATCGAGGGGCCTGACGGCGCCCAGACCTATCAGGACATGAAGCTGGTCCAGATCAGCAAGGTCGGCAAGAGCTACTGGTTTATCCTGGCCGAGAAGACGGCCGAGGAAAAACAGAAGGAACTCGTCGCAGCTGCTCTGGCCACCAACGTCAACAGCATCACCGACCTCCAGCTCGCCCTGGCTGAGGTCTATGAAATGATCATTGCAGGAGGTATTTAAGTATGGCTAAAATCTACGCTTCCCTCATCAAGAAGGGGCTCAAAACCATCGACGACGTGCCCGAAAATCTGCGCGACGAAGTCCGCGCACTCCTGGAGGAGTAAGATGATCCGGCGCTTCAGATCCTGGCTCAGAAAGGTGGTGAACAACATGGCAGTCATCTACGTCGCCCTGATCGTCAAGGGCAAGCGTACCTACGACAGCGTACCTGACCTGATCAAGCCCCAGGTCAAGGAGATGCTGATCGACCTGGAACTGGCGGAGCTCGTCACTGAGTAAAGCCCACAACGCCCCCACGGAGATCTCCGCGGGGGCGTAATTCTAAGCAAGGAGCAACTAAGAGATGAAGAAATGAAACAGCATGGAGGGACCTCGCCGATGACTCCCGACCAGCTCACCAACATCATCACCGCGCTGATCGCAGGTCTGACCGGCTCCGGAGGCTGCTCCGTGATCCTCTACCTGCTCCAGCGCCGTGACAAGAAAAAGGACGGCCGCACCGAGGAGGACAAGCAGCGCGACGAGGCGATGAAGCGCCAGAGCAAGCTGCTCCTCGGTCTGGCCCATGACCGCATCGTCTACCTGGGCTGCTGCTACATCGAGCGCGGCTACATCACCGAGGACGAGTACGAAAACCTGCACGACTGTCTCTACGAGCCATATCTGGCCGAGGGCGGAAACGGCACGGCCAAAAAAGTCATGTCAGAGGTGGAGCGTCTGCCTCTGCACGAATAACTGAAAGGAGAAACACCATGAAGAAAATCGACTGGATCCGTAAACTCACGAGCCGCAAGTTCTGGCTCAGCGTGGCGTCTTTTGCGTCCATGCTCATCATCGCCCTGGGTGGCGCTGAGGCGACCGCCACTCAGGTCACTGGCCTGATCATGGCCGGCGCGACTGTCATCGGCTACGTCATCGGCGAAGGCCTGGCCGACGCCGGCAACACATCCGGAGACGGCACTGGCGCCGGCGAGGAGTAAACCATGAAGGCGACAGGGTCCTCCACCGAGAGGATCATCTGGAACTACTTCCGCTGCAAAGGTTTCAGCCCGGCCGGTGTGGCCGGGCTGATGGGCAACCTCTACGCCGAGAGCGGGCTCAATCCGATAAACCTCCAGAACACCTACGAGAAGCGCCTGGGCCTCACGGACGCCGAGTACACGGCCTCCGTGGACTCCGGAAGCTATTCCAACTTCGTCCGCGACAGCGCCGGCTACGGCCTCGCGCAGTGGACATACTGGAGCCGCAAGGAGGCCATGCTCAACTACGCCCGGAAGACCGGCGCGTCCATCGGCGACCTGATGATGCAGCTCGACTTCATGTTCCAGGAGCTGAAGGGCTACGTGGCCGTCTTCCAGGTACTCCGGACAGCCCGGACCGTGAAGGAGGCGTCCGACATCGTGCTGACCAAGTACGAGCGCCCGGCCGACATGAGCAACGCCGTCAAGGTAAAGCGGGCCGGCTTCGGCCAGGCATACTACGACGCCTACGCCAACACCACAACAACCCCAGAGAAGGAGGAGATCATCATGAGCAACAGCCCTCTGGTAACGTACACCAACATCACCAAGAACAAGACCAGCCCCCGCAACCACGCCATCGACACCATCACGATCCACTGCATCGTGGGCCAGTGGACGGCGAAGCAGGGCTGCGACTATTTTGCCACCACTGACCGCGAGTGCAGCGCCAACTATATCGTCGGCAAGGATGGCTCCATCGGCCTGTCCGTCGATGAGGCGGATCGCTCCTGGTGCACTTCCAGCCGTGAGAACGACAACCGCGCCATCACCATCGAAGTCGCCAGCGACACCGAGCACCCCTACGCCGTGACCGATGCAGCCTACGCCGCACTGATCAAGCTGATAGCCGACATTTGCAAGCGCAACGGCATCAAGAAGCTGATCTGGTCCACCAACAAGGCCGACCGCATCAACCACGCCAACGGCTGCAACATGACCGTGCACCGCGACTATGCCAACAAGGCCTGCCCGGGCCAGTACCTCTACGACCGCCACGGCGCCATCGCTG
>ERZ809224.476-NODE-476-length-38155-cov-12.212021_pt1 | contig 38155 bp, 33 predicted proteins | sample MGYA00520513_ERZ809224 | MGnify/ENA primary metagenome ERZ809224 (study PRJEB31576, sample SAMEA3212658) | Homo sapiens | biome: human-gut; feature: human gut; material: fecal | place: Sweden | collected 2012 ... | reverse complement strand
CTTTGGAACTCTCTGTCTCCTCAGCGCTTTCAGTTTCTTTGGAACTCTCTGTCTCTTCCGCGCTTTCAGTCTCTTTGGAACTTTCTGTTTCTTCGGAACTTTCGGTTTCCTCAACACTTTCTGTTTCTTCGGAACTTTCGGTTTCTTCAGCGCTTTCTGTTTCTTCGGAACTTTCGGTTTCTTCAGCGCTTTCTGTTTCTTTAGAACTTTCTGTCTCCTCAGCGCTTTCTGTTTCTTTAGAACTTTCTGTCTCCTCAGCGCTTTCCGTCTCTTTAATTTCCCCGGTTTCCAACGGCGCTTCTGTCTCGGCAGGAGCTTCCGTTTCTGCAGGAGCTTCTGTCTCCGGCGGTGCTTCCGTTTCTACAAAATCCGCTTCAATAAAGGGTGTCCCATCGCTCCACAAAACAACGCAGTTATTTTCCAATATGTAATGCCAGCCGGCAGGTAACTGATATCCGGTCCGCGCCTGAAAAGCCTCCGGTGTTTCCCCGGTAACCACAGCCCCCTCCGGCGCTGCAAAAACCTGTCCCGGCATCGCCAGCGATAAAGCCAGGGACATGGCCGCTACGCGAATCGCTTTTGAATATTTCATCTGCATCCTTCCTTTTTTACATTTTGGCCTTCTAACCAAAATATCATTCTTATTCTGCAATCAGAATAACACACCAAAATCTTAATCAAATCTCATTTTGCATTTCTTTTAGTTTTTTATTTATTTAAATATAATTATAATGCAGGGAAAAAATATTTCAACTATTTTGCACGAATTGATTTATTTTTTCAAAAATAAATTGACTCTTTTTATATAATGTTATATAATGTTATATAATAAATAATAACAATTATATCATAAGGAGGATTTTCCCATGAACGTAAAAGAGATTGTTTCTGCAATCAAAGCAGACAAACCTGAAATCACATCTGTTTTCTTTGTTGGCTGCGGTGCATCCCAGGCCGATTTATATCCAGGAAAGTATTTCCTTGATGCCAATGCGAAAAAGCTTCGTGCCAGCCTTCATACGGCCAATGAATTTTATTATTCCACACCGGCAGCCGTAGGTCCGGACTCTATCGTTGTTACATGTTCTCTGAGCGGCGGTACTCCTGAGACAGTTGCCGCTACAAAAAAGGCAATGGAACTTGGCGCTGAAGTTATCGCTGTGACTATTGATGCGGATTCACCGCTGGCAAAAGCCGCAAAATATCAGATTATCCACGGTTTTGCAAAGGATTATGCAGCAAAAATGGAAAAAATGACCAACGTTCTTGCTCTTGCCTGTGAAATTTTAAATACATATGAAGGTTATGCACTTTATGACGATATGCAGGATGGTTTTTCCAAAATTTATGATTTAATCAATGAATCCGTTAAAACACTGCTTCCTCGGGCACAGGCTTTTGGAAAAGAATATAAAGATATGCCAATGTTATATGTGATGAGTTCCGGCGCAACAGCAATGGTTGCCTACTCCTTCTCCATGTTCTTAATGATGGAAATGCAGTGGGTACCTTCCAGTTCCTACAACTGCGGCGAATTCTTCCACGGTCCATTTGAATTGGCAGAAAAGGATGTGCCTTATCTGTTATTGATGAACGATGGTCCTACACGTCCTATGGATGCCAGAGCTATGACTTTCCTTCAGAGATTCGATACAAAACTGACAGTTGTTGACGCTAAAGATTTCGGTCTTTCTTCCGTCATCAAATCCTCTGTTGTTGAATACTTTAACCCGATGCTTCTGTGCGGTGTTCTCCGTATGTACGCTGAACAGCTTGCTCTGGAAAGAAATCATCCATTGACAATGAGAAGATATATGTGGAAACTCGAATACTAATCGATAATTTCTCTTCTTTTACAAAAAATGGTCTGCTTCGGAAGTTATTTTCAAATACTTCCGGTCGGCAGACCATTTTTTATATAAATGTTTTTTACATAATGATTGTCAGCGTATACCGCTCCGCATTGATGAGCAGCTTGCTGGACAAAACCGCTTCACCCTTTTCATCCATAACAACATCATAATGGAGCAAAAGCGGCTGCTTTGCCGCCACTTCCAGAAGTTCTGCCTCATGCTCAGTAGCATAGCATATTCCGACTTCCTTTGTCGCATGGACAATCTCTGTGCCGTGGGCCCTAAGAATGGCGTATATGGAATCATTCAGGTTTTCTTCCGTAATATATCCGTACTTTTCAGGCAGACAGGTTTCTTCCAACATTACCACTTTCCCGTCATTCTTCCGCAGTCGTACAACGCGAAGAACCTTTTCACCTTTCTGAATCTTTAGCTGTCGTGCGACCTTCGTACTGGCCTTTGCCCATTCCACGGTTAAAATCTCCGATGAAGCTTTTTTTCCTTCAGCTTCGCACATTTCAGTAAAACTGAGTATTTTATTTTTCATAACACGATTCAGCTTATTTGTTGTGACAAAAGTCCCGATTCCCTGCTTCTTCATCACATAGCCGTCTTCAGCCAAAATGTTGATAGCCTTACGCACAGTGATACGGCTTACATGGTACTTTTCTCCCAGTTCGGCTTCCGTCATCAGCTTATCTGAATCCTGCAATTCTCCGTTCAATATCTGTTCTTTTATTGTATCTGCCAATTGCTGATACATCGGGACTATTGAATTTTTATTCATGATTACCCTTCCCTCTATATTTTTTACCCCCTGCTATCCATTTAAAAAAGCAGGACGCATATAATGATATTATATCATCTTATGCGTCCTAAATCTACCAGATTTCTGCTAACTTTAAATTAATATTTATTCAACAATAAAGTTTGCAAGTGCTTCTTCGTCAAGCTGAGCTGCTGCGTCGGACTGCATCTGAGCCCAAAGGCCTTCTTCTGTAATATCAGCAAAGAACTGGCTTGCCCATTCTGCAAAGTCTTCATTGCCATATGCCATGCAAAGACCACAGCCTTTATCAAATTCATCGGTTGGTTCCCATGTCAGGCTGTCAACAACTGCCAGATCCGGGTTAGCTGCTACGGACATTGCTGCGGATACAGCGTTCATGCAGGCCAAATCAGATTTTCCATTTTTTACGGAAAGAAGAAGGTCGGAAACAAGTCCTAATTCCTGAATTTCAGCATCCGGATAGAGATGCTGTGTCATAGTGATATCGATGGAACCCATCTGTCCGCAAACAGTAACGCCTTCGAGTGTGCCTGTGAATTTTTCATTATCCACATTATCCTTCAAAGCAACATAACATTCATTTGATTTGTGATATACATCTGTGAATAACCAGGTTTCTTTACGTTCATCCGTTGGGCTGAGACGTGTAACAAAATATACCTGATTTGCCTCTAAGGCGGACATACATCCTGTGAAATCGCTTTCATAGAATTCTACAGTAACTTCACGGTCCAAATACTCGCTGAGGCGTTCTGCCATTTCATACATACCGGCAACTTCGAAACCTGCCAATTCATCTTTTCCATCAACTACGGTATGGAAACAGAATGTTGGGTCGTTACCGATGATACCAACTTTTAAAACGCCGTTTTCTTTCAAATCTTTAAAGATTGGTCCCATTTCACCTTCGGCTACTGTTTCTCCAGCCTTTGTCTCTGCGGTTGTTTCTGCGGTTGTTTCCGTTGTTTCTTCTGCAGCTGTTGTTGTTTTAGTGTCTGATTTTCCGGAACAGGCAGCTAAAGACATTACCATAGTGCCGGCCAGCAGTAAAGCTGCAACTTTTTTCATTTTTTTCATTGTCTCTCTTCTCCTTTTTTAATTTATTTTATAAGCCTTTTGGCTTACAGTTCACAATAAATATCGGTTTACAGCATCTTACTCAGGAAATCCTTTGTTCGCTGATGCTGAGGGTTAGTAATAACATCCTTTGGTTTGCCCTCTTCTACCACATAGCCGCCGTCCATAAAGACCACACGGTCGCCAACTTCACGGGCAAAGCCCATTTCATGGGTAACAACCACCATAGTCATACCCTGCTCGGCCAGCTGACGCATAATCTGGAGAACCTCGCCTACCATTTCCGGGTCCAGGGCTGAAGTTGCCTCGTCAAACAAAATAACTTCCGGGTCCATCGCCAAAGTTCTGGCTATAGCCACACGCTGTTTTTGTCCGCCGGATAACTGGGATGGATAGGAATCTGCCTTATCCGCCAGGCCAACCTGTTTCAAAAGTTCCATCGCCCGTTTTTCAGCTTCCGCCTTCGGCGTCTTTTTCACTCTTCTTGGGCCGACTGTTACATTATCCAAAACACTCAAATTTTCAAACAGGTTAAAAAGCTGGAATACCATGCCGAATTTTTCCCGGTATTTATCAAGCTTCATATCCTTTCTCAAAATAGACTGTCCATGGAAAAGAATATCTCCATCCGTAGGTTTTTCCAAAAGGTTCAAACATCTCAAAAAGGTTGACTTCCCGGAGCCGGACGGCCCGATAACAACGACAACCTCCCCGCGGGAAATCTCCATGTCTACGCCCTTTAAAACTTCCAGGCTGCCGAAATTCTTCTTTAATTGCTTCACCTGAATAACAATATCTTTTTCATCAATCATGTGCATGCAGCCTCCTCTCCAGAATACCAATCAGTTTTTTCAGTATATATGTAATAATGAAATAAATGACTGCTGTAACAATTAACGGCTCAAAAGCCAGGAATGTGTTTGCCCGGACAGAGTTCGATGTATAAGTTAATTCATGAAGTGCAATAACCGATACAATCGAAGTTTCCTTAATCAGCAAAATAAATTCGTTACATAAAGACGGCAAAACATTTTTAATCGCCTGCGGAATAATGATATACCAGTTTGCCTGCATTTTTGACATACCGATACAGCGCGCCGCCTCCATCTGCCCCTTATTTACCGCCTGCATACCAGCTCGCGTATGCTCGGCAATGTACACCGAACTGTTTACTGTCAAAGAAACAACCGCCGCCCAAAACTGAGGCAGAGAAGTTGCTATGCCATAGTAAACAATGAATATCTGTACCATAACAGGAACACCACGGATAAAGTTAATCCAGCCGTCAATAATGGAACTGATAATCTTATAATTCTGTACACGTATCATTCCCATTGCCACGCCGACAAGTGTCGCAAGAATCAGTGTCCAGAATGCCAATTCCAGCGTTACCTTTAAACCATCGGCATAATAAAACCAATACTTATTTAAAAAACTAAAATTAAGACCAAAAATCATTTACTTTCCCCCTCACCCCGGAACGGTCTTTATTTATATGCAGTAACTCCTATTCTCCGATAACCTCGATAAAATATTTACGAATCTGTAAACCGTCCAGCTCAACAAAATAAATATTCTGTTCGCCGCCGGTCATCATTTTGCCGTCGATTACCGGAAACAGGCAATGATTTCCTGCCAGCATAGCTTTTAAATGTCCCGGTGCATTTCCTGAACATGTTCCATAGGTTGGAAGCATATGGGTATGCACATAGGGATAATCATTTGGAACCAGCCGGTCCAACTGCATTTCAATATCCTTCTCCACACATGGAAGCGCTTCATTCACCATAATACCGGTTGTAGTGTGCTTTGTAATAACTGCAACTAATCCGTTTTTAATGCCGCTCTCTTCCACAGCTTTTCTGACTTCATCTGTAATCTTAATCATCTCAAACTCTTTATGAGAAATAACCTGATTTTCTATAAGCTTAACCATATTAATCCTCCATTCCTAAGAAACGCATTGCATTTCCACCTAAAATTGCATCCATAACCTCTTCCCGAAGCGGAAGGTTCTTAATGCCGGCCAGACTTCTCACATGTCTGAATCTCGGAGTGTTTGAGCCGAACATTACCTTATCCTGGAAACAGTTCTGCAGCCAGTTCAGATTCATATTGACAGAGAACAAATGCTCATAATAATTTTTCGGCGAATCCATATAAACCATGGATGTATCCGCATACACATTCGGATATTTCATCAGCATCATGATAGTTTCCTGCCACCATGGCCATCCCATATGGGCCAGGCAGAAACGCAAATCCGGGTAATCCACGGCCACATCCTCAAAGCGAATCGGTTCAGAATATTTTGCCGGTGTGTTTGGCTCCCAACTGTATCCGGCATGGAACATAATCGGTTTATTTTTATCCTGACAAATCTTATAAAGCGGCGCCAGGCGTTCATCATCCGGATACATATGCAGCCGTGAAAGATTCAGTTTCAAACCGGCCAGTTTCAGTTCGTCAAAGGCCCGGGTCAACTCTTCTTCCGCATCCTCCCGTCTTGGGTCAACGCCTGCAAATCCAATAAAATGCTCCGGACTTTTCGCAACTATCTGGGCCATCTCGTCATTGCTCACGATTGGCCGGCCAACTTCCGTTGAATAATCCTCCGGCAAGAATACAGCCTTGTCAATCTTCGCATCCTCCAACAGTGTCAATTCAAAATCCACCGGTGTAATGCCAGATTTGAATACGCCGAATTCTTTTCTGCGGAATTCAAAATCTTCCATATTACCATTAATCTCATCAAGCAGCACTGGATGTGAATGAATATCAATTACCATACTTATATACTCCTTTACATTTTATTTTGTTAAATAAGGGTCAAAAACCGAAATCACCTGGGCTGCTCTCTCTGCTCCGCTGTGCATACAGTCCAAAATCGGTTTTTCGTCAATCAGCGCTGCGATAAATCCTGCAAAATAGGAATCTCCTGCACCTACTGTATTGACAACATTTTCCACCGGGACAATGTCCCCTTTATAAAATTTAGAACCATCATAGGCGATGGAACCATTTTTTCCAAAAGTGGCAATCATCAGCTTTGTTCCAAGGGAACAGGCATATTTCAGAAACTCTTTGCCTTCTTCCAGGTTATCCTCAAAGGATACAAGCCCACAATCGATATTGCTCAAAACATACTTTGTATCCGGATGATTTACCGCATTGCTCAAATCAAAAAATACTTTAACGCCCCGTTTCCGTATTTCCTCCAGCCGCGGTATCAACCGGCCGGTAAAATCGGTGTGCATCATATCGTGCCGGCAAATGAAATCAATGCTCTCATCGGAAAATTCATAATTTTTCATAATCCCCCGGACCGGTTCTCCATGGGTGCGGTCGTTATTAATTAAATGCAATGGCACCCGAGGCGTCTGGCCTCCCGGTATAATCTCCAGATGAGAACAATCAATTCCCCGCTCCTTAAAAGCATTCAGCGACATCTTGCCGTAATCATCATCCGAAACCGCTGAAACAATCGAGGAAGCCACATCATCCCGCATATCCAGGAGATTGAAAAGAACATCGACACCGTTACCCGTTACATAGCATCTATTGTCAAAATCAGGATAATAATCAATGCAGACATAACCTGCCGCAGTAAACTTCACCATGTAATCTCTCCTTTATCATTTGTTCTCTGTGCAATATGTATTATAACGTTATATATCTTTATATAACATGATATTACATTTCCGCTAGTTTGTCAATTCAAAGTAGTCTCTTTTTTGTTAAATTATTATAACGGATTTTTGTCAGATTGTAACAAAGATATGAAAATTGACAAATATTGGAAAGAAAAAATCGCCGCTTTTTAAACAAGTGACGATTTTTTTCCTGAATTTTAATTGTCATATGAATTTCAAAGAAGGTATCCTACTCAAATTCACTTTTAACACGTTTTTTTCCGTGAATGATTTTATCATTTTTATTCACAAAGGATTTTGTCCGCGCTTTCAGCAACAGTTTCCGCCCCTCCGGATTTCTTGTGTAAACAGCCTCATAAGAGCCGATGGCCTTTCGCATGCAGGATGCAAAACAGAGAGCATCTTCTTTTTTCTTTCCGAAAATATCCGGAACAGCATAGGACTCGCTCATCTTCCACCGTCTTTTTTTCAAAACCAGTAAATATCTCGGATTATCAATAATCCCCCAGAATTCCTCCAGACATTCGGCAAAAAGAGTCTTATCCCTTGTATTTCCGCCTTTCAGATAAGTGAAAACAGCCGCCTCCGCCTCTTCAGTCACCACATGGCAATGCATAGGTTCTTCCAGTTTCCCGGTTTGTATTAATGCATCCAGGATACCTTCGGCAGCTTTCTTCATCCGCTTTTGAGGCGTCCATAAGCTCAGGAGCCGATAACCATATTTACATATTCCGAAAAAAGCCGCTATAATTGCAATATAAATCATAATCCCCGGCAAAAAAAGGTTTTTTGCCGATGCACTCCCAATAGTCCGGGACAAAATCGAAAGAATAAATAGAATGACAGAAATAATCTCCATAACAACTGCATTCAGGAACAGGTAGCCGGGTTCCAATAATCCTTTATCGACTTCCTCAACCTCTTCCACCCGCATATCGCCATAAATGACCTTCAAATCATTTTCCCAGGTTTCCCGAAGCCCCTTTCTGTCACCGGCAATTTTCATTGTCCTTTGATTACATTTCTCAATATTCTTTCTGGAATTCAGATTTTTCTCCAGGCCGAGACGCTCGATGCCGCTTTCAATCACCCCATCCAGGGCAGACACGCCCAAAAATGCGTCAAACCGCCGTTTTAGCGTTTCATAATCCCCTGAAAGTTCTCCGCTGCTTTCAAGCCCGGTTGGGAACACACAGGCCAGATGCCAGATGTTGCTTGTCTTATCCGGCTGGTCTTTAAAAACACGAATAGCCCTTCCCCGCATCTGATTACTGAGCATAAAAGAACCGACATAGGTTGCCAGAATCAGAGAATTAATGCACGGCGAATCCCATCCCTCTCCCAATAGAGATTTCGTCCCCACCAGCACATTAATCTGCCCGCAGGTAAATAATTCCGTTATCATGGAAACGATATGATGGCCGCTGCCTTTGAGTATCACCTTGCTGTAGCCCGTATCTCCAAGCGGCGTCAGACTGCCTTCACACATATATTTTTCAAACAAAGGAGTCAAAGCCTCACAGACATCCGAAGGCACGATCACCACACTGCCGCTCAAAACGCCGAGACGCACTCCCTGCATCCCTTTTCTTCGGATATACTCAAATATGGGAACAGCCCCAAGCTCGCACGGAACCGTTGATGCATTGCCGACCATTGACAGCATTTCTTTTTTTATAAAATCACATAAAATTAAAAGACGCAGCTCACTGCCAAGGCTCTCATATTCGGCCTCGACAATATCATTGATGCTGTCCAGCTTTCCCCTGCTGGAAACAAGCAGCTTTGACACTTTGTCATTAGTTGTGAGCTGTACTTTATTTCTATGAATACACCCTGCGGACTTCAGCCGCCCGATGAGCTCTTCCCGGTAGACCTTATCGCAGGGATAAGCTTCCGCATCTTCATATAAAAAGCCCTGCAAAAGGGTTTCCATCCAGCCGTTATCCAATTTCGGGAAATTTCCCTTTGTACCGGTAAGCTCTACGAGATATCTGGAAAAAGGTACTCCGGCCGCATGAAGAAATATTAAAATCGACGAAAAATATTTCGGCTTGTCTAAAAAGATTTCGCTGTATTCTTCCGGCGCGAGAATCCCCCTGTGATTGGCAATCATACGGATAAATTCTCTGTCATGGGACAATTCCTCCACCACAACTTTTGTCTGCTGCGTATATTCCTTAACTACACGGATTTCCTCATCCTTCGGCCAGTTAAAATATACATAATCCTGATGAGGACATAAACTGCCCTCCTTCACAAGTTCGGGGGTAAATATTTCCTCATCAATAGGGCCGCACAAATCCGTATACCGTTTCCACTGGGCCGGCGTGCTGTCGTATGGCGGTGTCGCCGTAAGCGATATCACGGTCATATCCGATATTTCTTTGATAAAACTTTCCAGCGCTTTCCACCATTCACTGCGCAAATGATGGGCTTCATCCAGACAGATTGTCCGGATTCCCGCCGCCTTTACCGCCTCAAAAATATCAAAGTTCCGATAATCAACCACCTCTCCCCGGTCTTCTTCAATGCTTTCCTCTTCTTCTTTTAAAACGCCCGCATAATGCTTCATCGCGCTGTGAAGCGCCTGATAGGTAATCACCGTCACTGGGCGGATACTCCGCAGATCATTTGAAAACCATTCTTCCGCAGCGCAGCCTTCCTGCAAAAAGCCTTCCGCCATTCTCTCAAGCCATTGCTGCCGAATAGTAATACTCGGCGATAAAATAAGGCACGGGGCGCCAAGCCTTCGAATCAACTCAATTCCCAACGTCGTCTTCCCCGACCCCGGCGCGGCGACAATATGTACTTTCCCATCTGCAAGATATTTTTCCCCATTGTCTAATACCCGCTTCTGATAAGTTCTCCATGTACCATGAAATTGTAAAACACCATTAAATATATTCATCTCATATCTCCAAATTTGAAGTTATTTCTGCATTTCTTTTAAAATTTCTTCATCGCTGAGTTCCGGAAATGTATGAATCAAATCTGCTATCTGTTCAATAGTTCCAATATTTTCTTCAAGAATATCCGCAATAGCTTCAACGGACAAATTCTTAGCCAATTTCTTTCGAACAAGAGCAATATTATTTAAAAGTCTTCCTTCAGTGCGGCCTTCCGCACGCCCCAGTTCCTGATTTTCCTGGTCCCGCATAAATAATGTCATATATTCTCGCCTCCATTCCAAATTTTCCCTAGCCTTCTTAATCTCATTATCTAGCAATGTGATAAATGTATTTTCGGATAATGTGCCATTATTTATGTATGATAAGAATGCTCCAAGAGTTGCATTTAAACCGGATAAATCGCCTTTGGAATTCAAAAAAATTTTTACTGTACCGTCTTCAAGTGGAATATCCGGCTCCTCAATGCAGCGATTTTCAAATGTGTATTTACATCGATTGCGTCCAAATAAATCAAAGCAACAAATGAAAATAACATAACTTTGATTGAGATTTTTATACGAATCACCTTTTTCAATAAGATTTAAGTCAATCATCCCCTGATAATATCGGCTTCGTTTCGGCAGATTATCTCTTTTTACCGGCTGCATCTCTATGTTGTAAATAACATCTTTCGTATCTTTAACATAGACATTTTCTCCTTTTCTCACATTTATATTTTCCTGCTTTTGTATATTAGGGAGATTATCTGACGTATATTTATATTTTCTTCATTTGTATATTCACATTATATTTGAAATCAAAAAGGAAGTAAACCATTTTTCTGCACTAACACATTACGAAAATGGCACTGAAGAGATAAACCCTCAGTGCCATTTTTTCTAAGTTTTCAATGTCTTATTTTTCAATAAATGCTTTGATTGCTGCAGCCGCCTTGTCCGGCACCTCAATCGGGAGCATATGTGTAATACCAGGGAAAGGAATCACTTCGACATCCGCGCTGGAATGTTCCTTCAGGAAATCCGGCGATGCCTGAGGATAAAGTCCTAATTCCGGTATCATATAAAGCAGAGGAACCGTAATGTCCTTTACAATCGGACGGTAATCCATAACGAACATGGAATGCCACAAACAGGTCAGCACATGTTCACTGTTAACGCCTAAAAGTCCCGGTGCGACAAGGTCCTTCAATGCTTCCGGCAACGCCGCCATCGCCGGTAAAACGATGCGGTAAAACCGCCACATGAAATCGGCAATATTCTGTCCGAGCAATTCCATATCACTCTCTAAATCAGCATAGACATACTGTCCCTGAACACAGCCGCCTTTCCATTCATCATCATTTAACAGCTTTGGACTCATATCAATAACAACAGCTTTTTTGATTCGATCGCAGCCGAACTGCTGCACATAACTGTAAATGGTCGCACCGCCCATGGAATGGCCGACCAAAATGACATCATGCAAATCTAAATACTCAATCAGCTCCCGTAAATCACGGCCCAACTGCGGAAGGGTGAGACCCTTTGTCGGCCTGGACGACGCGCCATGGCCCCTCTGGTCATAACAAATACATTGATAATCCTTTTTTAGAATATCGATTATGGGCTTTAAATGTTGTGTCGATCCGGACCAGCCATGCATAAAAATAATCGGCTGCCCCTCTCCATGAATCTCATAATACATTTTTGCATAGTCCTGCATTGCTAAATATGGCATAATTATCACTCCTTTTTTGTTTTTTCTATTCAATCTTTAATATCACGCTATCACTCTTTGACATTTTTGTCAATAATTCCGCGTTTACATGTTCATTTGACTTATGATTCTACATTATATATTTCCAGTAATCCCGTGTATCGCATTTTCATATAAAAAATCTTTCAGTTCATCCTTTTTATCCGTGTTATAATAATCCAATAAAAGAATATTAAACTGTTCTATATACTTATCTGTAATTGTCAATATTCCCGCTCCCGCCATTATCAAAATCTTGTTTGCAAGCATAAGACTTGTCCGTTTATTTCCATCCCAGAAGAACTGTCCTCTTGTCCCCCATGTAAATGCGTTTAGCGCCTTCTCTGTGGCAGTTGTATCATCCTGCAAGATAGCCTGCAGCTCTTGTTCCGTATCCTGCTTTTGGGGAATTGGTGGGAGATATTCTGTTCCTGATATGCCAACATTTCCTGTGCGCAGCTTTCCCCATTCAAGGGCTTCATTTCTGGCAATAAACTCATTGAGTTTGCACCAATATTCAAAGGTCAACGGTTCTTTTATTGTATTTAAAAGATACTTCCATGCATCCCTCATATTCAAAATTGCCTGGATATCATCAAGCTGTACGCCCGGCACGTTCACCCCGTCCAATATTGTCCTGGTCTGCGGAAATGTTACTGCCCGGTTCTCCATTCTCATGCCACAGTATACATTTTCATCCCATTTCTTTTTGGCAAGGAACAGATTTTGCTCAAATGTCATATGAAATCTATCTTTAAACCTCCTCTGAGTTCCCCCATTCTCCGTTTCATCTGCCAGTGTCATATACGGATACATCATGTCTTTTCGGCTCCTTTTTCATTGTTTAACCACATTATAACACCTGTTTTAAGAATAAGCCAGAAAAAATAAGACCTTATACTATGGGAGCCCACAGTATAAGGTCTTTATTCCATTATCCTATTTATCTGCTATCCTACTTATCTGCAATTGCTGCCTGTGCTGCGGCCAGTCTTGCGATTGGTACACGGAATGGTGAGCAGGAAACGTAGTCCAAACCAATCTTATGGCAGAATTCTACGGAAGATGGGTCGCCGCCGTGTTCGCCGCAGATACCGATATGAAGATTTGGATTTACCGGTTTTCCTAACTGAATAGCCATATCCATCAACTTGCCAACGCCCTTCTGGTCGAGCTTAGCAAATGGGTCGCTCTCAAGAATCTTAGCTTCATAGTAAGCATCAAGGAACTTACCGGCATCATCACGGGAGAAACCGAAGCACATCTGTGTCAAATCATTTGTACCGAAGCAGAAGAAATCAGCTTCTGTAGCAATTTCATCGGCGGTCAGACAAGCTCTTGGGATTTCAATCATCGTACCAACTTCATATTTCAATTCGATACCGGATGCAGCAATTTCAGCATCGGCTGTCTCAACAACAAATTTCTTTACGTATTTTAATTCTTTAATTTCGCCAACCAGCGGAATCATGATTTCCGGAACAATTGTCCAATCCGGATGAGCTTTCTGAACATTGATAGCTGCACGGATAACTGCTCTCGTCTGCATTACGGCAATTTCAGGATATGTTACAGGCAGACGGCATCCACGATGGCCCATCATAGGGTTGAATTCATGGAGACCCTGGATGATACCTTTGATTGTCTCAACGCTCTTACCCTGAGCAGCAGCCAGTTTCTCAATATCTTCTTCCTCTGTAGGAACGAATTCATGAAGCGGCGGATCAAGGAAACGGATAGTAACCGGAGTTCCCTCAAGCGCTTCGTATAATTTTTCAAAGTCGCTCTGCTGATATGGAAGAATCTTTTCAAGAGCAGCTTCTCTTTCTTCAACAGTTTCAGAACAGATCATTTCACGGAAAGCATCAATTCTGCCTTCACCAAAGAACATATGCTCTGTACGGCAGAGACCGATACCTTCTGCGCCAAGCTCACGGGCTTTTTTAGCGTCAGCCGGTGTATCTGCGTTTGTACGAACTTTCAGTACTCTGTATTTGTCAGCCCAACCCATGATTCGGCCAAATTCTCCGGCGATCGTAGCATCCACTGTAGGAATGATACCGGCATAAATATTACCTGTTGTACCATCGATGGAGATTTCATCACCTTCATGGTATTCTTTTCCGGCCAGTGTAAATCTCTTATTTGCCTCATCCATAACGATATCGCCGCAGCCGGATACACAGCATGTACCCATACCACGGGCAACAACGGCTGCATGAGATGTCATACCGCCGCGGACTGTCAGGATACCCTGAGCAGCTTTCATACCTTCGATATCTTCCGGTGATGTCTCAAGGCGGACAAGAACAACCTTTTCACCTCTGGAAGCCCATTCTTTTGCATCATCTGCTGTGAATACGATTTTACCGCAGGCAGCTCCAGGAGAAGCGCCGAGAGCTTTTCCTACAGGAACAGCAGCTTTCAAAGCGGCCTGATCAAACTGTGGATGTAAAAGTGTATCCAGGTTACGAGGGTCGATCATAGCTACAGCTTTTTCTTCTGTGATCATACCTTCATCAACAAGGTCACATGCAATCTTCAAAGCAGCCTGAGCTGTTCTCTTGCCGTTACGTGTCTGCAGCATATAGAGATGTTTATCTTCAATTGTAAATTCCATATCCTGCATATCTCTGTAATGATCTTCCAGAGTATGGCAGATGCCTACAAACTGTTCGTAAACTTCCGGCATAACCTCTTTTAACTGGTCAATCTTCTGCGGTGTACGAACGCCGGCTACAACGTCTTCGCCCTGAGCATTCATAAGGAATTCGCCCATCAGATGTTTTTCACCTGTAGCAGGATCACGGGTAAATGCAACACCGGTACCGGATGTCTCGCCCATGTTACCAAAGGCCATCATCTGTACGTTAACTGCAGTACCCCAGGAATATGGGATATCATTGTCACGACGGTATACATTTGCACGCGGGTTGTCCCAGGAGCGGAACACGGCTTTGATAGCGCCCATCAACTGTTCCTTCGGATCTGTTGGGAAATCAACGCCGATTTTATCTTTATATTCCGCTTTAAACTGATTTGCGAGTTCATGGAGGTCATCCGCATTCAGTTCAACATCCTGCGTTACGCCTTTTTCATCTTTCATCTTATCAATCAGTTCTTCAAAATATTTTTTACCTACTTCCATAACTACATCGGAATACATCTGGATGAATCTTCTGTAGCAGTCCCATGCCCAACGTGGGTTTCCGGATTTTGCGGATAAAACTTCAACAACTTCTTCGTTCAAACCAAGGTTCAGAATCGTATCCATCATACCCGGCATAGATGCTCTCGCGCCGGAACGTACGGAAACAAGCAATGGATTCTCTTTATCACCAAATTTCTTGCCTGTGATGGCTTCCATTTTAGTGATAGCTTCCATAATCTGTCCCATGATTTCATCATTAATAGCCTGTCCATCCTCATAATACTGTGTACAAGCTTCTGTTGTAATTGTGAAACCCTGCGGAACCGGAAGTCCAAGGTTTGTCATTTCAGCAAGGTTTGCGCCTTTACCGCCAAGGAGTTCACGCATGTTGGCATTACCTTCGGTAAACATATAGACCCATTTGTTCATCGGTCATTCCTCCTAAATTATTATTTTATTTTGTATTTTGTATTTTATTAAATACAATTTATATGTTAATCTTATAACATAATATCATTTTAGTCAAGGATTAGAACTGCATCTTTTCTTCTAAATATGCTGCCAAATCCTCAATCCTGATACGCTCCTGCGCCATACTGTCACGTTCACGCACTGTCACGCAGCCATCTTCCTCGGATTCAAAATCATAGGTTACGCAATATGGCGTACCAATCTCATCCTGACGGCGATAACGCTTACCAATATTGCCTCTGTCATCGTACTCACAGTTAAATTTCTTGCTGAGCATTTCAAATACTTTCTCAGCGCCCCCATTTAATTTCTTGGATAAAGGCAGTACCCCAACCTTCACCGGCGCAAGAGCCGGATGGAATCGAAGAACGGTACGCATATCGCCGCCCTCAAGTTCCTCTTCATCATAAGCTCCGCAAAGGAAAGCCAGAACAACACGGTCTGCTCCCAGAGACGGCTCGATAACATATGGAATATATTTTTCCTTCTTCTGATCATCAAAATAGGTCAAATCCACATTGGATACATTCTGATGCTGTGTCAAATCGTAATCTGTTCTGTCCGCAATGCCCCAAAGTTCGCCCCATCCGAATGGGAAAAGGAACTCAATATCAGAAGTCGCTTTACTGTAGAAGGATAATTCTTCTTTATCATGATCGCGGACACGCATCTCTTCTTCTTTCATACCGAGAGATTTCAGCCAGTTGATACAGAAATCTTTCCAGTATGCGAACCATTCCAAATCGGTATCCGGTTCACAGAAGAATTCCAGCTCCATCTGCTCAAACTCACGGGTACGGAAAGTAAAGTTGCCCGGTGTGATTTCATTTCTGAAGGATTTGCCAATCTGTCCGATACCGAAAGGAATTTTCTTGCGGGATGTTCTCTGTACATTTTTAAAGTTTACAAAAATACCCTGTGCTGTTTCAGGTCTTAAATAAACCGTATTTTTAGCATCCTCCGTAACACCCTGGAAGGTCTTAAACATCAGATTAAACTGACGGATTTCAGTAAAATTATGGGCGCCGCAGGTTGGACACGGAATCTTATGTTCTGCGATAAAATTCTGCATCTCCTCATTGGACCACCCATCAACGGAGCTTGTCAGTTCAACACCGTTCTCAGCGCTGAAATCTTCGATAATCTTATCGGCACGGAAACGTTCGTGACACTCTTTACAGTCCATCAGCGGGTCTGAAAATCCGCCAAGATGGCCGGAAGCCACCCATGTCTGAGGATTCATAAGAATCGCGCAGTCAACGCCCACGTTGTATGGATTCTCCTGAATAAATTTCTGCCACCAGGCACGTTTTACATTATTTTTTAACTCAACGCCGAGATTACCGTAATCCCATGTATTGGCAAGACCGCCGTAAATCTCAGAACCAGGATATACAAATCCTCTTGCCTTTGCCAAAGCAACAATTTTTTCCATTGTTTTTTCCATAATGCTTATACCTCACTCAATTCTTTTCGCTTGTTTTATTGTATCCTTTATCCATTCTTTTTTCAAGATTTTTTATGGGAACAAGCCGCTTAAAATCTATTTCCTTCAAAACCCTCCGACATTTTCCATAATATTCAGAATTTCCAGAGATTTGAAGGTTTTATCAATGTGCTCCCTTATGTAATGCTCCATCATTTTCTGAAGCTGATGCAGAACCTCTGATGAAACATTAAATGTATACAGCTTTTCAATCGGCGATGCGATAATATACTGGGCCGCATAGAGGGCCGAGGGATTTAAGGGCAATACCTGTCCGGCCTCCGGGAGACATTTGTCACAGACAACACCGTTTCTTCCCGGGCTGAAATGTTCCAGGCCCTCCTCCGCCCCACAGCATATGCAGTGAAAACATTCGGGATATTCCCCATTGACAACAAAGATTCTCAGTTCATAAATCACCCGAATCAGCGCCGGCGGCACCGAATCTCTGCACAAAATCCGAAGTGTCTGATAGAGCAGTTTTAACAGCTCGATTTCATTATTGTTTTCTCTCGCATAATAACCGGCCATTTCCAGAAAATAGGAAGCATAGCAGGCCCTCAGCGGCTCTTTGGGAATGGTTTCAAAATAGTTGGTAATCTCCGCCGACACAAGGGTATAGGCATTTTTGCCTTCGATAACGCGAAAAGTACCGAAAGCAAAAAGCTGGGTGCCCGCCAGCATGGCGCTGTATTGGCGTCTGGCTCCGCGGGCAAAGGCTGTAATCTTTCCCCTCTCTTTTGTCAGCAGCACCACCCGCCTGTCATATTCATTTACCGGAGAGGTCCCGATCACCATCCCGGTGACCGCCGTCGATTCTATCATTTTATCACCTAATACTCATTCTTATCGTAACCAAAATTCTTTATAAGGAAATCACTGTCCCGCCAGTCTTTCTTCACTTTCACCCAAAGCTGCAGATTGACCTTTGTGTCCAGCAGATTTTCAATCTCAAACCGGGCGTTCTGCCCAATCTGCTGAAGCATCCGTCCCTGCTTTCCGATAATCATACCCTTGTGGGAATCTCTCTCGCAGACAATCGTCGCATGAATATCCATGATATGCCCGTGACGCCGCATCTTCATGGATTCTATGGAAACGGCAATGCCGTGAGGTACTTCCGCATCCATCAGCCGCAGCACCTTTTCCCGAATCAATTCGGCCACAATCTGCCGCTCCGGCTGATCCGTCACCACATCGTCATCATAAAATTTCGGCCCTTCCGGGAGATATTTCATAATCGAAGCAATGACATCTTTGCAATTCTCACCGGTGAAGGCGCAGCATGGAATAATCTCCGCAAAATCCAGCAAACCGCCGTACACCTTCATCACTTCCAGCAGTTCTTCTCTTTTTACCATATCCATTTTGTTGATAATCAAAAGGATTGGGGTTTTTGTCTTTTTGAGCTGCTCAACAATATGCTGCTCTCCGGCCCCCACGAAGGTGGACGGCTCCACAAGCCATAATACCACATCCACCTCATTCAGCGTCCGCTCAGCCACTGTCACCATATATTCGCCCAATTTATTTTTGGCCTTATGGATTCCCGGGGTATCAAGAAAGACAATCTGCCCTTCCTCACTTGTATACACGGTTTGAATCCGGTTTCTCGTTGTCTGAGGCTTATTGGACGTAATGGCTATCTTCTGTCCGATGAGCTGATTCATCAGAGTGGACTTTCCCACATTCGGACGCCCAATCAGCGTGACAAAACCGGATTTAAAATGCTTATTTTCTATCATTGTATATTCTCCTTGTCATGCGCCAATCAAAGGTTCTATCTTCTGGAACATGTCTTTATTTTCCTGTATTTTTGCCGCATTTCCCACAACACACCGAAGGTTTGCGTGAACCACGGCGTCCACGATTCCATGGAGGCTGCGAATCGTCTCCACATTCGCATGAAGCAGTTCATAACGATGCTTTTCCAGCTTTTCATAGGAAGTATGGGAAAGCCATGCGCCGAGGGAGCGCGCTCCCTTATCGGAAGCGCCTAAAGGTATATCAATACCGCTGACAGCCCCGATGATAAATTTCCGCATTGTCCGTTCATCTGCTTCAAAGTTTTTCACATAGTCCGCAGCGCCCTCATAAACCTCATAGGTTTCCCTCAGATTCGGGTCCCTATAGGATGTAAAATAACCGGTGCCATTTGGCGAAAAACCGCACATACAGCCATAGGCGCCCCCCTGAACTCTCAAACGAATCCAGAGATAATCATAATTCATCATCACTTTTAAAACATTTAAAGCGCCGTGGTAGGCATAGCCCGCTTTGGAAAAATCACCGGCACAGGCATCATATTGTACCATTCCCGCAGTTGAATAGGCTTCCGCCCCAACGCCTTTCATCGACTGGCGCAATGCGGATTCCACCTCCGGCAATATTCCCGCTTTTCTATTCAAATCTGTAATTTCCGCCCCCGATACCCGGCTGTCCGATTCAGACACCCGCTCGCTCATTTCACCTAAAATCGGCCGGAGCAGCGCCGCCATCTCCCCGGCCAGAGCTTCAAAAGAAACCTCTGAGCAGGTAATATCCATAAGAAGATTTTCTTTGCGGAAAATAAGCGCCGCCGTCTCTTTCAGAGCTCCGGCAATTTCTTCTTTCCGCTCATCAAAATGTCTGTCCAGTTCCTCGATAAAACGGTAATAAGCCAGTCCTTCCTCATATTCCCTGTACATTCCGGCCAGAGATATAAAGCCGGTTGCCCGGTTTACCGCCACCATATGCCCATTGCCATTCATCATCATTTCAAGCCGGGATTTCAGTTGGCCGATAATCTCCTTCAGCCGCTTCGTATCCGCCAGCCTGCTCTCTGACATAATCTCCGCCATCAATCGGATACCGTCCGAAAACTTAGGAACAAGCACTTTCATGACAACTTCCATTTTCGGATATAAAATATCGGTGCTTCCCTGCTCGGTATAAATATTCGTATTTGCCCGAATCCCGCCGGTGTGGATATTGATTTCATCGGCCAGCTCCGTATAATTGTGCCTTTCCGTATCCACATTGCCGAGAACCGAAGACAGAAGGCCGATATACGGTATCTTTTCAAAAGGGACACTGCCCGTATCAAATACCCATTTTACATAGGCAATCCCACGGCTCTCCACATCATGGCAAAGTACCGGACAGCCCTGAACTTCTTTATATTGATTGTAAAATGGCTGGGGCTTCGGCTCAATATCTTCAATTTCGAGAATCGGTATCTTTGCCAAATCCTCTGCTGCGGAAGGTTCCTCCTGATATCGTTTTAAATCCTTTGTCTGCCCTACCATAGCTTCCAGCGCAGCTTTCGATAAACCGGCCTTGTACGCAGCCAGCTTTTCTTCTGTCTCCGCCTCTGTCTTTTCAGTGAGGCCCTTTTCCGGCGCCAGAATAAGCAGGGAACTGTGGTTATTATCCAAAAGCCATGTCTGAATCAATTGTTCAAAATAGCCCTTACCCACATTTTCCTTTAATTTCTCAAATGTATCGCTGGCCCGGATATGAATAAACGGCTTTGTTTCATCATAAAGCCAACTGTCCATCATCTGAAGGCCATACATAAGTCCGGCCGGATATCGGCCAAAGTCGCCCTCCCGGTACTTAAATTCATAATAATTAATCGCCGCCATCAGTGATTTCTGATTAATCCCCTTCGTGGCAAGCCCTGTCAATGTCTCACGGATAATCTTAAGAAAAGCCTCTTTCTGCTCTGCTTCCGCATTTTTTACAATAATGCACATATAAGGCTGTAAAATGCCGTTATCCAGCTCTCCGAAAACATCCTTGCCGATACCGCTCTCCAAAAGGGCTTTTTTCAGCACTGCCCCCGGTGAGGACATGAGGACATATTCCAACACCTGCATTGCCAGATACAATTCCCGGTCCAGGCTTGTGCCGATAACCACATTGTAGCTTAAGTAGGTATTTTCCTTTAATTCCGCATCATCGCTGACGGCAAAAGATGCCCTTACTTCCCGCATCTTCTCAAAAGACGGCTGCATACTTATGGCAGAATCCACGGTAATGTTATCGTAATGACTCAGATAATGCTCATCGATAAATCCCAGTTTCTCCGCCACATCCATATTGCCGTAAAGATAGAGCCAGGCATTGGACGGATGATAATATTGTCTATGGAAATCCAAAAATTCTTCATAACTCAAATCCGGAATATTTGCCGGGTCGCCGCCGGATTCCACACCGTAGGTTGTATCCGGATAAAGGGTCTGGCTGATTTTTCGGAAAAGCACCTGCTCCGGCGAAGAAAAGGCGCCTTTCATTTCATTGTATACAACGCCGTTATACTTTAAAGGACTGTCCACACTTTCCAGTTCATAATGCCATCCCTCCTGAAGAAAGATTTCTTTATGCTCATAAATATTCGGCCGGAACACCGCATCCAGATAAACATGCATCAGATTCTGAAAATCCGTATCATTACAGCTTGCCACCGGGTAAACCGTCTTATCCGAATAGGTCATGGCATTTAAAAAAGTATTTAAAGAGCCTTTCACCAATTCCACAAAAGGGTCTTTCACCGGGAACTCTTCCGAACCGCAGAGTACCGAATGTTCTAAAATATGGGCCACCCCGGTACTGTCCTTCGGCGGCGTGCGGAAAGCCACATGAAATACTTTATTTACATCTTCATTGGATAATACAGCCACACGGGCTCCGCTCTTTTTGTGTTTTAAAAGCCATGCTTCGGACTTTAATTCTTCAATATATGTCTTTTCCAGAATCAAATATGCTTCTGGTATTTTCACTGTCTGATTCATACATCAACCTCCATTTATTATATAAACTGTACCATATTCCCCTGATTTATACAACCGGATTACTGACGTCTTTTCTCAGTCTGAATCCACACCTTCACATCGTCAATAAAGGTATCCCAGGCATCCTCATGCTCCACATAATATTTCGGACAGATCTTTCCCGTCACATCATAATGCCGAATGACATCCTTTGGCGAAACATCCAGATACATGCAGAGCCACCCCGTCAGATTAACCAGGGAACTATATGTATTATTATTAAATTTACCGTCCGCTGTTTCATGGCAGACTTCTATGGAAACCGTATCCGAATTGCGCTCATTCGAACAATAGGCAATCTCATTTGTAGGTATACACTGGATAACCTCGCCCTCGAGGCCGACAATAAAATTACTGCTGGCATAGGTTTCCCCGCTGTCCTTCAACCCTTCAAAATAATCCCGATTGGACTGGGCGCTGCTTCCCGGATTTCCCACATAATGAATGACGATGCCCCGCACCCCATCGGAAGGAATACATGGCCTTGAATATTCATTCGGCGTCAAAAGCTGGACGTCGATATAGGGCCGCCCGTCATCATAGGCCGGGTCCGGCGTACCATAAGGGCTTACCCTGTCATCCCGGGTACATGCCCTGAAAATCAATCCGAATATAATAAGGATAGTCAATAACAGACATCCTAAAATTGCAAACAAGCGCAACTTTTCTTCATTCACACGCCTGATTTTTCTTATTTTTTTCTTTTTATTTTTACTTGCGATGGCATCCACCCTCTCCCCTTCGTCGACAAAAATCTACATCCCATTTTATACCATATAAATAATCTTTTCAATAAATCTTCTTAGGAAGAAAAGCAAGAAGAAAAAATAAGGTGCTGCCGATTGACAACACCTTAAATTCATTCTTATTTTATATTATGCAGCAGCGCCAATTAATCCACACTGTAGTTTGGAGCTTCTTTTGTAATCTGGATATCATGCGGATGGCTTTCTTTCAGGGAAGCCGCGCTAATCTTAACGAACTGACCATTATTTTTCAGTTCCTCGATACTCTTTGTACCGCAGTAACCCATACCTGCCCGCAAACCGCCAATCAACTGGAATACAGTATCTTCAACAAGGCCCTTATAAGCCACACGGCCCTCAACGCCCTCCGGAACTAATTTCTTGGCATCTGCCTGGAAATACCGGTCTTTGCTGCCGTTTTCCATAGCCGCAATGGAACCCATACCCCGGTATACTTTGTATTTTCTGCCCTGATAAAGCTCGAAATCTCCAGGGCTTTCGTCACAGCCCGCAAACATGCTGCCCATCATGCAGACATCCGCTCCGGCTGCAATTGCTTTTGTCACATCGCCGGAATATTTGATACCACCGTCCGCAATCAGCGGAATACCATATTCTTTTGCTACCGAATAGCAGTCCATAACAGCGGAAATCTGAGGCACGCCGATACCGGATACAACACGGGTTGTACAGATAGAACCCGGTCCAATACCAACCTTCACAGCGTCAACACCGGCTTCAATCAAAGCCCGGGTCGCTGCTGCCGTTGCCACATTACCGGCAATAACCTGTAAATCAGGGAAAGCATCTTTCAGCATACGAACGCAGTTGAGAACATTGGCAGAATGTCCATGAGCAGAGTCAATGACAACCACATCAACTTTGGCTTTCACTAAAGCTTCCGCACGTTCAAGGATATTCTGGGTAACACCCAAAGCGGCGCCGCAGAGCAGACGGCCCTGGGAATCCTTTGCGGATAACGGATATTTAATCTGCTTTTCAATATCTTTAATTGTAATCAAACCTTTTAAGTTGAAATTATCATCCACAATCGGAAGCTTTTCCACACGGGCTTTCGCCAGAATTGCCTTAGCTTCTTCCAAAGTTACCCCTTCCTTCGCTGTAATCAGATTTTTGGAAGTCATGCACTCGGAAATCTTTTTGGAAAAATCAGTTTCAAATTTGAGGTCACGATTTGTGATAATGCCGACCAGTTTGCCATTGTCCGTAATCGGGACACCGGAAATACGGAATTTAGCCATCAGCATGTCCGCATCCCCCAATGTATGTTCAGGAGATAATGAAAATGGGTCGGAAATAACACCGTTCTCTGAACGTTTTACCTTATCAACCTCTTCTGCCTGTGCTGCAATAGACATATTTTTATGAATAATACCGATACCACCCTGTCTGGCCATCGCAATCGCCATACGATGTTCTGTTACAGTGTCCATACCTGCACTCATTAATGGTACATTCAAAACAATTTTCTTTGTTAAATGTGTCTGAATGTTTACCTGATTTGGAATTACTTCCGAATACGCCGGAACAAGAAGCACGTCGTCAAAGGTAATGCCTTCACCGATAATTGTACCCATTCTTATCATCCTCTCTTTCTTACTTTTTTATAGGTTTCTAAAGTATATCAACTCTTCCGACAAAAGTCAACATGAGGTTATCATAATAATTACTAAACTCTTTGTTAAGTTCTGCTAATAGGGAATTGAATACAAAAAGGGAGACGCTCCTGCTGTCCCAATAGGCATTTAGAGTGTCTCCCTGATTCTATTTTTTAATGCTTACACAAATGGTCGATGGATTACATCATTCCCATGCCGCCCTGTGGCATAGCCGGCATTGGGTTGTCGGATTTGATTTCTGCTACAACGGATTCTGTTGTAAGTAATGTGGAAGCAACGCTTGTAGCATTCTGAAGTGCGCTTCGTGTTACTTTTGCAGGGTCAATGATACCGGCATCAATCATATTTACATATTCTTCTTTCAGTGCATCGAAGCCAACGCCCGGTTCGCTCTCACGAACTTTATTGATAATAACGGCGCCTTCAAGGCCGGCATTTGCTGCGATATGGAACAATGGAGCTTCAAGAGCTTTAAGAACCACATTTGCGCCTGTCTTTTCATCTCCGCTGAGTTCGGCAGCCAATTCAGCTACTTTCTTGGAAGCATGGATATATGCGGAACCACCGCCGCAGATAATACCTTCTTCAACGGCTGCACGGGTAGCTGCCAGAGCATCTTCCATACGGAGTTTCTTTTCTTTCATTTCTGTTTCTGTTGCAGCGCCAACTTTAATCACGCCTACGCCGCCGGAAAGTTTTGCAAGTCTTTCAAGCAATTTTTCTTTATCAAATTCGGAAGTTGTTTCGCTGGCCTGAGTCTGAATCTGGCTGCATCTGGATTTAATAGCTTCCGGGTCGCCCATTCCGTCAACGATGATTGTATTTTCTTTTTCAACTTTAACGGATTTTGCACGTCCCAGCATATCCATTGTGGCATCTTTTAATTCATAACCCAATTCTTCGGAAATTACTGTACCGCCTGTGAGGATAGCGATATCCTGAAGCATTGCTTTTCTTCTGTCGCCAAAGCCAGGAGCCTTCACTGCAACAACGGAGAATACACCTTTTAATTTATTCACAACAAGTGTTGCCAGAGCTTCGCCTTCAACATCTTCAGCGATAATCACAAGTTTGGAACCTGTCTGTACAATCTGTTCCAGAACAGGAAGGATTTCCTGAATATTGGAGATTTTCTTATCTGTAATGAGGATATATGGATTATCCAGTTCTGCAACCATTTTATCCATATCTGTCGCCATATATGCAGACAAATATCCACGGTCAAACTGCATACCTTCAACTAATTCCAGTTCTGTCTGCATAGTTTTGGACTCTTCAATTGTAATAACGCCGTTGGTGGATACTTTTTCCATAGCTTCGGCAACCATCTCGCCGACATGCTCGTCGCTTGCGGAAATTGCTGCAACCTTGGCAATCTGGTTTTTACCATCAATTGTGGAGCTCATTTCTTTAATGGCTTCTACCGCACATTCGGTTGCTTTCTGCATACCTTTTCTGAGGATGATCGGGTTTGCGCCGGCAGCCAGGTTCTTCATACCTTCGTTGATCATAGCCTGGGCAAGGACTGTTGCTGTTGTTGTACCATCGCCGGCAACATCATTTGTTTTTGTTGCAACTTCTTTGACAATCTGAGCGCCCATATTTTCAAAAGCGTCGTCCAGCTCGATATCCTTTGCAATCGTTACACCATCATTGGTGATTAACGGGGTTCCGAAGGATTTATCCAAAACAACGTTTCTTCCTTTTGGTCCCAATGTTACACGAACTGTATTTGCCAACTGATTTACACCGGCTTCCAGGGCTTTTCTTGCCTCTGCGCCATATTTAATTTCTTTTGCCATATCTGTCTACCTCCAATATAAAATGAAATTATTCCACAACAGCTAAAATGTCTGACTGTCTTACAATAATAAATTCTTCACCTTCAAGTTTTACTTCTGTTCCGGCATATTTGGAATAAATAACTTTCTGTCCGACGGAAACTTCCATCTTCACTTCTTTGCCATCAACAACTCCGCCGGGACCTACTGCGATAACTTCTGCTTCCTGCGGTTTTTCTTTAGCCTGACCGGTTAAAACGATACCGGATTTTGTTGTCTCTTCTGCTACAAGCTGTTTTAATACGACTCTGTCGCCCAATGGTACTAATTTCATATCTAAATTCCTCCTGACAATGCATTTTTACTTATTAGCACTCACTCTATTTGAGTGCTAACCACTGGATATATAATATTTTATTATGCTCCAATATGCAACCTGTAAAAGTTCCATATTTTCAAATATATTCCCGTATATCTTTAATTATCTCTTATTTTCTCTTAAAATCTCTCTTTTTTAATTTATTTTCTCTGCAGCGGCTCTTTCCGTCAAAAAAAGGATGCCAGGCCCACGCTTCGCATCCTTTCTCTGTCGTATATTTATTCGTATATTTTATTTTCCGGGTTTATAAGAACTCTTTAATGAAACAATCCGGTTAAATACCAATGCTTCCGGCGTGCTGTCCTTTTCATCCACACAGAAATAACCATTGCGGACAAACTGGAAACTATCGCCGCTTTCAGCTTTACCCAGTGACGGCTCCAAATAACAGTTCTCTAAAACTTTCAATGAATTCGGATTCAGATTCAGGGAACCATCCTCGTTATAAACACCCTTTTCCTCATCGACAAGGTTCTCATAGAGCCGAACCGTCGCCTTAACAGCCGTCGGCGCAGCTACCCAGTGGATGGTACCTTTGACTTTGCGGCCCATAAATCCGCTGCCGCTGCGGGTTTCAGGGTCATAAGTGCAATGAATCTCAGTGACATTTCCATTTTCATCTTTTTTGTAATCCACACATTTGACAAAATAAGCGTTCATCAGGCGGACTTCATTTCCGGGATAAAGACGGAAATACTTCTTCGGAGGCTCTTCCATGAAATCTTCTCTTTCAATATAAAGCTCACGGCCAAACGGCACCTGCCGCATGCCCATAGCCTCATTTTCCTGGTTGTTCATCACATCCATGTACTCAATCTGGCCTTCCGGATAATTATCAATAATTAATTTGACAGGGTCAAGAACGGCCATCACCCGAGGACGTTTCATCTTCAAATCTTCCCGGATACAATATTCAAGCATGGCATAATCCACCGAACTGTTGCCCTTGGACACGCCCACCAGCTCCATAAAATTCCGAATGGATTCCGGCGTAAATCCGCGGCGGCGCAGCGCAGCAATCGTTACAAGGCGCGGGTCATCCCAACCGTCAACAATCCCTTCTTCCACCAGGCGCTTGATATAACGCTTGCCCGTAACCACATTTGTCAAATACATCTTGGCAAACTCAATCTGCTTCGGCGGTTCCGCATATTCAAGTTCCCGGACAACCCAGTCATAGAGCGGACGGTGGTCCTCAAACTCCAAAGTACAAATCGAATGGGTGATGCCCTCAATCGCATCTTCAATCGGATGGGCGAAATCATACATCGGATAAATACACCATGCATCTCCCGTGTTATGATGGCTCATACGGGCCACACGATAAAGTACCGGGTCTCTCATATTCATATTCGGAGAAGCCATGTCGATTTTTGCCCGGAGAACTTTTGAACCATCCGGGAACTCACCGTTTTTCATTCCCTCAAAAAGGGCAAGATTTTCTTCAATGGAACGGTTTCTATATGGGCTTTCCTTTCCAGGCTCTTTTAAGGTTCCCCGATATTCCCGAATCTGCTCGGCGCTCAAATCACATACATAAGCTTTTCCCTTTTTAATGAGCTTAATCGCTGCTTCGTACATTTCCTGAAAATAATTCGATGCAAAACGCACCTCGCCGTCATATTTTGCGCCTAACCACTCTACATCTTTGATAATCGATTCCACGAATTCAGTTTTCTCTTTTGTCGGATTCGTATCATCAAAACGGAGATTGAAATGTCCATGGTATTTCTGCGCCAATCCATAATTTAATAAAATGGATTTTGCATGTCCGATATGCAGATAACCGTTCGGCTCCGGCGGAAAACGGGTCGCCACGACATGGGTATGCCCTTCCTCCAAATCCTTATCGATAATCTGCTCTATAAAATTTTTAGATACCACTTCTTTTTCTTCCATAACATCTGCCTCCTGTTAATTCCTAACTATTGATTTTATCATATCGCGGCATATTTGTCTGCCGGTTATTTCAACATTTAAATCATTTTGCACCAGTCATCGTTTCATGCTCTTCCCGGATTTCCTTATAAAGCTGCCATGAATTCCACCGGCAGTTTGTCGGCGTCAGAATCGCTTTCAAATCAACCCGTTCAATGCCCTCTCTGCGCATTCCCTTTAAAAACATGTCCAGCCGCTTATCCGTAAATCCCCGCAGAATCATCATTTCATCCTGGAAATCCTCCACCGGGGCATTTTCATCCTCCAGGGGCACATCCTTCATGCCGGCCAGCAAGCCGATGGGTTTTCCGTAATCTTCCTTCTCAACAACCCTTATCCTCATTCCCATGCGCACCAGAAGAAAACGAATCTTCCGGCCCTTTTCATTATTTAAATTATATAAAAGTACGGTCTCGCCGCCCATCTTAATCATAAAGAATATCTCCCTTGCCAATATCATTTCTCGACAGCCCGCGAAGAAGAGTACCCACATTATCTCCGGCGACTGCCGTGTCCGTCAATAAAATAACACCTCCGAGTGACCATCTACCTAAACAGCATTATCATTCTACTATATTATTTTGCTATTTTCAACCAAAAATCCCAAGGACCCATCGAAAAGGTTACTGTCATGTAATCGTTGGCACTTTTTTTACACAGATTTTCCTAACGCTGTCAGAGGGAATAGACAGGACTTGTGACACGCTGCGTTTTCTACTCGGTTCGTGCATCCATAATCCGCCATTCGCGAAAACTCACTTTCAGCTCAAACAGTTCGCTCTGTGGCGGAAATTAGCACGAACCTCTTTGCGAAAGCCTCGCTATTGTCACTTCATTCCTGTCTTTTCCGCCTGCCAGCTGTTTCCCTAAAATCCTGCCATGGATAAAGTTTTCTCCGTATCCAGTTTACTTTTCTTTCCGATTTGGATATAATAAAAGAAACTTCAAGATTTCTTTAGATTTCAAGAATAGAAAGGACTGATTTTATGAACTTAGCGAAAATATCTGCCAATGGTCAAATTACAGTTCCCATTGAAATTCGCCGTCTGCTTGGCTTAAAATCTGGTGATAAAATATTATTTTTCCAGAAAAACGACGGTGAAGTAGTCATAAGCAACGCATCCACACAAGCCATCCGTAAAGCGCAGGCTGCTTTTTCCGGTGCTGCCGAAACAATGGGGATTACCAGCGAGGATGACATCCAGGCGCTTGTAAATGAAGTACGATACGGAAAGGATAGATAAAATGCGGATTCTGATTGATACAAATATCCTGTTTTCTGCACTGCTATTTCCACGGTCAAAACCGGCACTGGCTCTGCTGCATGTTGCCAATCATCACGAGATGGTCTTATGTGATAGGAACATTGCAGAGTTGCATGATATTTTAAAACGAAAAGCGCCAAAATATCTTCCAGATGCGGAAGTTCTGCTTGCCGAAATGTCATATGAACTGATTCCAGCAATAGAACATGCCGAAAAATTAATACGAGATGCGAAAGACCAGCCTATCTTAAATGCGGCAATTGTGTCGAATGTTGATATTATCTTGACAGGGGATAAAGATTTTCTCTGTCTTGATATGAAGCATCCAAAATGTATGACAGCCGCACAGTTTCTCGACAACAAAGATATCATAAAGTAAAAATAAGAAAGAGAGTTCTCCAAATTCTTTTCTAACTTCGGAGATACTCTCTTTTTCACATTCAATACTCTCTGTTAATACTGCATCAGTTCTCTTTTATCATTTGTATATTCTTCTGCAGTCTGCCGGGTGATATAGCCCTGCTGCATCAGTCTTGCCAAATCCATATTCAGGGTATGCATCACGCCGCCGCTGTGCATGACATTGCCAAGCTGGTGGGTTTTGCCCTCCCGCATGAGATTGAGGGCCGCATCTGTTCCAAGGAGCAGTTCGGTCGCCACAATTCGGGAGTGGCCGTCAGCACGGGGCAGAAGGCACTGGGTCACAATGCCTTTAAGGACGCCCGCCAACTGGATGCGGACCTGATTCTGCACTTCCGCCGGACAGGCATCAATGATACGGTCTATCGTTTGAGCCGCGCCGGTCGTATGCAGCGTTGATAGGACAAGATGGCCTGTCTCCGCCGCAGTCAGAGCCGCGGAAATGGTTTCATAATCCCGCATTTCACCCACAAGAATAATATCCGGGTCTTCACGCAGCGCACTTCGCAGCGCCGCCGCAAAGCTAACCACGTCGCTTCCCGTTTCCCGCTGATGAATCAACGCTTTTTTCCCTTCATATACATATTCGATAGGGTCCTCAATGGTTATAATATGGGCGCTCCGAGTCCGATTAATGTATTCCACCATGGCAGCCAGGGTTGTGGATTTGCCGCTGCCTGTCGGGCCGGTCACCAGCACCAGTCCTCTTGGCTGTGCCGCCAGATCATACAGCTTATCGGGAAGCATCAGTTCTTCCAGGGTTGGAATATGGTCGTTTAAAAGTCGAATCGTTCCCGCCACTTTTCCTTTCTGGCGGAAGATATTAACTCTCTGCCGCCCGCCATCCGAAGTTTGAAGGGCAAAGTCCTTATCATAACCTTCCAGCAGCGATTTTTTCTGTTCCTCACTGAGAAGACTGTATAAAATCTCTGCTGTCTCACCGGCCTCCGGCTGAATGGCTGCCGGGGTCAGCACTCCGTGAATCCGGAATAAAAGAGGCATGCCCTCAGATATATGAATATCCGAAGCCTGAGCTTTTCTTGCAAGTAAAATAATATCTTCTATTGTATACATAGCCTGTATCTCCCCCTGCGTCTGCTATTCGTAAGTTATCTTCAACATTTCCTCCGGCGTCGTCACTCCCGCCTTCACAAGCTCCAGCGTACTCTGCCGGATAGTCCGCATCCCCTGGTGTTCCACCCCATACCGGGTAATCTCCTCCACCGTCGCATGATTGCTGATCATCCGGCGGATATTTGCATCTATAGTAAGAATCTCATGGACAGCTATTCTTCCTTTATAACCGGTATGATTGCACTGATGGCATCCAATGCCCCGCCATACAGTATGCACATCTTCGCCCAAAATCTTTCGTTCTTCCTCTGTCGTCTCCATCTTTCCCGCACAGTTCGGGCAGACCTTTCGCACCAACCGCTGCGCCACCAGCGCTGTCAGCGAGTTGGCGATCAAATAAGTTTCCACGCCCATATCCGCAAGACGCACAATACTGGAAACCGCATCATTTGTATGCAGCGTGGATAAAACCATATGACCTGTGATAGCAGCCCGCACAGAAGTCCCCGCCGTTTCACCGTCACGGGTTTCCCCTACCATGATAATGTCCGGGTCCTGCCGGAGCAGCGCCCGAAGTCCCACATCAAAGGTAAGTCCGGCCACATTATTTACCTGGGTCTGATTTACGCCCGCCACATTTTTCTCCACCGGGTCCTCAATGGTCGCCACATTCACCATCCGGGAAGAAAGGTATTCTAAAATCATGTAAAGAGTCGTAGACTTACCGCTGCCTGTCGGGCCGGTAATATAAATGATTCCATTAGAACTGCTGAGTACAGGAAGAAACTGGCGGTAACTATAATCATCCATTCCAAACTGGCTCGCATAATCCAATGGCACTGAAGATGCCAGCACACGCAGCACGGCCTTCTCGCCATACACCGTCGGCATGATTGACACACGGATATTCACGTAGCCCTCTTCCGTCCGCACGCGGAAATGACCATCCTGGGGAATTCGTTTCTCCGCAATATCCAGATTCGCCATAATCTTAATACGTGCAATCAGTGACTGATGGACGTTTCTCTGCAGCGTTACATACTCCAGAATCACCCCGTCAATTCGCATCCGAACCTTTGTCTCCCGCTCAAAAGGCTCGATATGGATATCACTGGCATTACTCTTAATCGCCCGTTCTACCAAGCTGTTAAGAAGGTGAATAATCGGCGCTTCCTCATCGTCGCCCAACTCGGTCAAATCAATATCTTCCAGTTCCTCCGCGCCAAAGCCGGCATTTGCCTGTTTTGCCGCCTCTCTGGCGCCGGCTTCCGCAAAATAATAGGAAACGGCCTGACGGAGCGGTTTTTCTTCACTCAGCATAATTTTCAGGTAGCATCCCGTCTGCTGGCGCACTTCCTCAAGGGCAAAATAATTGATTGGATCGTTGGTTACAAGCTGCATAACGCCGCTCTTCACCTGGACAGGAAGAAGCAGGTTCTTTTCCGCCAAATCCTTGCTGATCATGGCAACCGCCGCCAAATCAACCTCCAGCGCCGACACATCTACGATCTCCAGCTCCAGCCGGGACGCCATCGCTTCCAACACCTGAAGCTCCGAGACAAATCCAAGCTCCACCAAAATCTGCCCGACACGCATATCCCGGTGCTCCCGCTGATAGGCCAACGCCTGTCCCATCTGTTCCTCAGTTACATAACCGAGCTCCGTTAATATCTCTCCGATTCTGAGATTCTTTTTCAAAACCTTCTGCCTCCTGTTATTCTACCGGTCTGCTGTACATATATATTTCAAGCACGACATTCATCTGTGTCTCTGTTATCGGTTTCAGCTCTGTACTCATATACAGGCTCTCTGACATTTCAAATGATTTCACATGAACCGCCGGATAATTTTTCTCTATATCATTCAGAAAAGCTTTCATGTTGCTTTCGCTCCCATTCATGGCAATCGAGGCCTCAACTTTACGGACTGCGCCCTCAGCCATGCCTATGGCGGCTTCCGCCCCCACACCCTCTGTCTGTCCGGCTTCTGGACCCGTACCTTCTGTGTCGATGTCCTCTGTCTCCCCGCCGGAAAGGGATGCCGTTGCTTCTGCCGCGGTTGTCGCCGGGTCATCAACCGCCTCATTAGACGCCGCATGGCCGCCGGCGCTGTAAAGATAAGCCGGCGCTATTTCCACCGTCTGCTCTGAAATAGACAAATGGGAAGGAAAAAGGGAATGGGCCAGGGCCGCCCCCGTCACCAGCTCATCGATTTGCCGGTTCTCCATCATCACATAACAGGAATCCGACATTTCATCCAGTCTGCCCAGGCCTTCGGCAATCTGTGCTTCATTGGACGGTTTGGCATCAAGAATTCTCTGTATTTCATCCGCCTGGGCGCTTTTCTCTTCATACACAATCTTTTCAGCCTCATAGGCGTCCATCGCCGGAAGAATCGCCAGACGGAACATAAGCACCAAAATCAAAGCAGATAAGGCGACGACAAGCAATTTCATATCTTTCGATTTTATTTTCATCTTTATTCTGCGCCTCCCGTCTGCGGACTGTCCATAGTGCAAACCAGCGACAGCGTGTAAACGCCATCCTGATAGGTGTAGCCCGTGTAATCTACCTTGTAAAAAAGATTCGTCCTCTCCAGATTCATAATGTATCCCGGAATATCAATAACATCCGAACTGTTGGCATCAAAATTCAACTCCCCGCTCTCAGCATTATAAGAACGGATTTTCAAATCAAGCCCGCTTCCCGCGCCCTCGATATCAGCCAACGTTTCCGCATCAAATTTCGGATAGGTCGCCAGATTTTCCTGAAGCAGTTCAATCTCCCGAATCGTCTGCATAACCTGCCATACCTGCCGTTCAGAAATCAGCGCTTCCCGGTACTGCTCGGAAACCGACATTTCCGCAATCCAATTTTCTTTCTCCTGAAGCTTATTTTCCAGAGAAATTTTTCGAACCTGCACTACGCCAAAGATGACAGCGCAGAGAACAAATACGACCGCCACAGGAAAAAGCTGCCGCCAGAGGCCTTTCCCGGCCTCCGAACCTCCGTCCCCTTCATTTTCATAAAATGCCGCCAGATTCATGCTGCGCCGACCCCGCACTCCGCTCATCATGGCCCCGATACAGAGCAGCCAGTCTGATGTTTTCCTTCCGGCAGGTATATGGACGCCGTCAATTTCTCCAAAGGCATGTACCGTCAGATTCAGGGCGTTAAGGTCCTCTGTGCTGACCTCAAAATCCTCCTTCTCACAGCCTGCATAATAGAGGTCCGTCACCACCGCTTCACTTTTGGCTGCCGTCTGAAACTGGAGGATTCCCGATACATTCCTCATAATCTCCGTGCCAAAATCCAGAGTCCCCGGCTCCGCAAAAAGACGGCTCCGGCCGGAATATTTATACTGTCCATTTTCCATCAGGATACTGGTCAGCCCTTCTTCCTCAAAGAAAAGGAAAATGGCCGTGCGTCCGCTGCTCGCCTTCTGTTCTGAGAGTACCCTCTGAATAGCCTCCATCGGCGCCGCCGCACCGACAACTTCAATCTGAAGTTCCCGGCACATGTCCATGAACTGTTTCAGCACATCCTTCTCCACACTGGCGCCAACGAGAGACACTCCCTGTCCGGAATCACTCTGAATGATTGAATAATCAAAAATCTCACTGCGGAAACTCTCCTGCATTTCCCGCTTTACCATGGCATCCAGTTCTTTTCCCTTTGCATAAGGAAGACGCATGGATTTCACCTGGCACATGCTGGAGGGCAGCACCAGCCGGACTTTTTTTAATTCCTTCGCTTTCGCCTTCAACTGTTCCAATCCGTTCCGCCATCTCGCAAAAGGGTCGCCATACCCGCTAAGTTCTATCTTATATGTACGCTGGATTTGGGGTTTTAATCCTTCTTTGCCATCGACCGCCAGGATGCTCTCATCCTGAAATACAATTACTGTCTGACTCATTGGACCCCATCCTCCTTTCTTATCTCCTGTTTTTTTAATCCCTCTATCTTGTGTTTTCAATCGCTCCATAGGATTCATAGATTGGCAGCATGACCGCTACAACCACAAATCCCACCAGCAAAGCCATCACACAAATCATCAGCGGCTCTAAGAGAGTTACCATCCGTTTGGTTGCCTCCTGAGCCTCCATTTCCATTGACTGGGCAATGGAATCCAGCATAGTATCCAGCCGCCCGCTTTCCTCGCCGACCAATATGGTCGAAGCAAGCTTCTTCATCAGGCCGTCCACATCCTGCAAAGCCTCCGACAAAGGTACGCCGCTTCGAACCTTAACCGATACCTGTACAAACTGTTCTTCCACATATTGATTGCCAATGGTTTCCGCCGCCAGCTTGAGCGAATTGACGACCGACATGCCGCTGGAATAAAGACTGCTGAGTGTCCGGGCAAACCGGGCTGTATAAATAACCTTATTCAGCTTTCCAAAAATCGGAGCATGTACCTTCAGATAATCCATTTCTCTTCGCATCCTCGGAAAACTGAGAATGACCCGGCTTACCGCAATAACGAAAAGTACCGCCACAAACACCGCATACCAGCGCTCCACAAGCAAATGAGAAAATGCCATAACTATCTCCGTCGGCAGCGGAAGGCTCTCCATCTGGGAGAACAGTTCTTCAAACTGGGGAAGTACAAAAGTCACAATAATCAGTACAATCACAACGCACATCACCAGCAGCACCAGGGGATACATCATCGCCGAGCGCACCTGCTGATTCAAAATCGCCTCTTTTTCATAATGCACAGCCAGCCGCGCCGTAACCTCATCCAGATTACCGCTCCCCTCGCCGGAACGAATCATTCCCCGCATAAGCCCCGGAAAGCAATTCCGATTTTCCATCGCATCCGACAGGCTGACACCCTTTTTTATATCTGAAAGCATTTCCCCGTAAACTTCTCTCGCAAAGGCCGGTGCGCCCTCCTCCTGAGAAATAATATCCAGGGCCCGCACCAGGCTGACGCCCGCTGTCAAAAGGCTGGAAAGCTCCCGGTTAAATTCCGCCAGCTGCCTGGAGGTGAATTTTTTACGACCTCCAAAATTCCCCGTTTTCTTTGCTGAAATCAGATAGAAGCCCTGCTCCCTGAGGTCCTGCTGCAACGCCTTTTCACTCACGGCCTCCATCACCCCACGGCGCATCCTGCCTTCCATATTTTTTGCTTTATATCGAAATTGCGCCATCTATGTCTACACTCCTTCCCTATAAAAGAGATAAATACCAATTTCCTATCCATTCACCGCAAAAAGCGGCTATCGCCAGTCCAATCGCCAGAAAGGGACCGAAGGCAAAATGGTCCTTCCGCCCTAATTTCTTTTTTGCCAGCATGACGCCGCAATAGAGCCCCGCTGTCAGAAGCCCGGCAAACATGGCAAATACATTGGCTTTCCAGCCAAGCAGCCATCCGCAGACCGCCATCAGCTTGATATCTCCGCCGCCAAAAGCGCCGGGAACCGCAATGGCCAGCACAAGCATCGGCACAGAAATAATCAGCAGGCCAATCAACCGGCTTATCAGAGAAATCTCCGGGAACAGCCATACCGCCGCCACCCCAAGTATTCCTATCATCATATGAAACCTGTCATAAATAATGCGGGTATCCCAGTCAATGACTGCCACCGCCATCAAAACCGCCAAAAACAGAAAAACAATCAATCCCCGAAGAGAGATTACTCCCGTCTTTCCTATACCATAAAAAACAGCGCAAAGCACAAACGCCGCGCCGCCTGTACATTCTACCATAAAATCACGGATTGGAATATGCACGCCGCACTGGCTGCATTTTCCGCCCAGTCCAATATAACTCACCAGTGGGATTAATTCCTTTGCAGCCAGCTCATGCCCACATTCCATACAATGGCTGCGCCCCTTTACCACACTCTCGCCGCGGGGCAGACGGCAGATAACCACATTGATAAAACTAAAAACACAGGCGCCCATAAAAAACCGGAACACCCACAAAATAAATTCCAGACATGCAATCATTTGCTATTCTCCATTTGACCTTGTATCAATATAAGTCTCGGCCCGCAGGACTTCATAGGACAGCGGGTCTGCCTGGCAAATGACGATATAATCGCCCTCCCGGTATACAAAGCGAAGTACCTCATATCCGCTTTCATCCACCTGCGTCACCCAAAAGTCCCCAGGTATTTTGCTCGACATAAGCACATTTCGATAGGCCTCCTCAGTAATCCCGCTTTTCGAAGCAGGATTACTGAGAGGGCGGTTGTCCGCATAAGCTTCCAACCCGGTCATATCGAGCGCTGTACGCACCAGCCTCGCATTTCCCAGAGCTACCTGAGCATCCGCACGGTACATAATGTGCAGCACTCCGGGTATGACCGCAACAATGGCGAGCAGCACTATCACCAGCACTTCCAGCACGCGGACGGTAAAAACATATTTAGTTGTCTTATGTATCGTCCCTTCGGACCGGTTGTCTGGCATAAGTGCGCTCTCCTTTTTCATGTGTTGTTAGAAATAGTTATTCTTTATCCTCAACATTATACTTACCATCTGTAGTTGTTGTTCCATCTGGCACTGGGTCATAATAAGTACATACTTTACCTGCTCTTTCATATATCAATTTATTAATTTTTCCTTTTGCATTATAATCAGAGGTAGTAAGAGTTATAGTACCTTCAATTTCGCCAAGTTCCTTAATTGCATCCATATCAGGAACTGCTAAAGCTGCACCTCCGCCCTGTGCATACTCTTCATCTAACAATGTCTGCGCTGCCATAACTGCCTGTCGTGTTTCTGCAATAATCTGTTTATTTTTTGCCTTGTCGATATAGCCTGTCAGAGCAGGAATCAACAATGCTGCCAGAATTGCCAGAATAATCAGCACAACAATCAGCTCTACAAGTGTAAAGCCTTTTTTGTCATTTTTCTTGTTCCATAATTTTTTTAACATGTTTTTATCTCCTCTCTTTTTTGATTTTATTTAGGCGTTTGCGAAACGCCACAAGCCGCATAAATACGGCATTTTTTGTT
>ERZ809224.474-NODE-474-length-38203-cov-15.165959_pt1 | contig 38203 bp, 32 predicted proteins | sample MGYA00520513_ERZ809224 | MGnify/ENA primary metagenome ERZ809224 (study PRJEB31576, sample SAMEA3212658) | Homo sapiens | biome: human-gut; feature: human gut; material: fecal | place: Sweden | collected 2012 ... | reverse complement strand
GGAAAGCCTATAAAATGGGGAAAGTTAGAGAGATAATTATATAAATTTCAGTTTGCATATCTACTCATACGATTTATTTCTAAAACTATTGCTACTATTAATAAGTCTATTAGTCTTGTTCCATTTACATATATCGCAACTAATATAAAAATCTTTTTTATTTTTCCTTTCGTATATATTAGAATAAAAAAATACATATAGAAAATTATTAAATATGATATGAAATTCGAATACGAAACCATTTCATAATTAATTACACAAATAATAACAAGTGGTACACTTACCACACTAATTATAAGATTCTCAATCCATTCTTTTCTTTTGGACTCAACATTATATTTCTTTAAAAACAACTTAATTCCCCAGAAAATTAACGAAAAATAATTCAAATACTCCGTAGTCCAAAATATAATCGTTTTACACATGGCTTCTCCAATAAGCATTAATTTCTTTTTTTACCCGTTCTAACTGAGGTTTACTGACAGGAACAATTTCCCCATTGGACATATAAATTTCTCTGTTTTTTAGTTTCATAACATGCTCAACATTTACAATAAATCCTCTGTCCACATATATGAAGCCTTCTTCCGGCAACTCTTCATAGACGACTGACAGCGTTTTCCGAATAGAACTCCTACCGTTCCGTGTCTGAAAAACAACATTTTTCCCATCCTTGTAAATATAATAGATATCCTTCACAGGTATTTTTTCTAATTTTGTACTTATAGCAATGCGATAAGACGGCTCTGTCCTGGCAGTAATTTCTTTTTGAATATTTTCTAAAGTAACAGCTAATTTTTGTTCCCATTCATCTTTTAATATGTACTGATAAGCCTTTGCACTATAACCTTCAATAGCAAATTGAGGATAAGCTGTAAGAAAAATAATATAACAATAGGGCGACTTTTCTCTAAGTACTCGCCCTAAGTCAATTCCCGATATATCCGGAAGTTCAATATCCAGTAAGTAAATGTCATAATATTTTCCGTCTTCCACTTCATACATTAGGGCTTTACCGCTGCTATAACAATCCACATTCACTGCCATATGTATTTCATCATAAATTGAATAAATTTTTCTCCTTATATTATCATGAAAAATCGGCTCATCATCTAAAACTGCAATTTTTAACATCTCATATCCCCCTTACGGACTCTATCATTTGTTTATTATCGGTAAATTCCGATGATACTTTAGGGTCAGTTTATCATTCCATATATTTCCCGTAAAGTAGCTATCCTGTTGATTATTTTTACACAAGCTTTCTACAATAAAAAATATGTCCCATTGTTATATACAATGAAACATCAAAATAATGTCTTATATTCATACACCGAATAAAAAAAGACGCTTCACCATCACAGGTAATGAAGCGTCTCAAGATTATCCTAATCAAATTTTTTGTATAAAGTAAACTAATTATTCTTAACCACAACTATGTAACCGCCTAAATCCTGATTCCTAATTGTCTCATCATATAATAAAGATTATTCGTCCGAACCCCAAACGCCCTTGCCACATCGGGAATTTTAGCATTTTTATTCGGATTCTTTACGCTCAATCCCCCTGATGACACTTCTGCTGTGATAATTGTATAATCGTTTACTGATGCCGCAGCAATCAACCATGGGTCTGCAACATCCCCATTGGCCCATACTCTCAATGCCTGCTCTTTATATAAACCACATGTTTGTACATACTGCAAAACTTCTTGATACTTGCCGATAATTTCCGGTGATATATGGTTACAAATAATAAATCCTTCCTGTTTGCTTAACCAGTCAGACAGGTCATCCTCACCTTTATCAATTTCAGCTTTTACCATATCAAGTGGTACCAATTTACCCGACTCCGTGCATTTTGATATCTCCTTCCAATAAGTCGGAACCAAATCAAAGGCATAATACTGTCTATATGGCGTCATGAAAGAATTGGAATCAATTAAAAACTTTTCTACCATTCCACACCTCCCAAACGCTGTGCTACTTCCGAAAATGTCTTTCGGCTAGTATTCGTCAAACGATATGCCTCTGTATAAGTGGTCCTGCCCATATTGATACTTTCACACAACGCTCTTATAAAGCATCTATCCAAACGGGAACCCATAGTAGTATAATAATTACCGCTGCCGTTTTGTTTATTATCTTTCATCTGCCTGTAATTTTCAATTGCAGTTTGCACCACCTGATTATAAATATCCTTATCTATTTTTTTACAATCAATAGCTTTCCTGGCTATAACAATCTCTCCGCACCGAAAATATTTTGCCAATTCCGTAATTTTTTCGAATACATCCATATCAGCTATATCCCATTTGTTTAAAAATATATTCTTTGGCACTATTAATTCTCCGGCAACAGCATTACAAATCACTTCAAGCTTACTCACACCGGTTATTCTGCTTTGTCTGTCATTAAATAAATCATTTCTGCCTAACCAGATATGGACCACCTCATGCAGCATAGAAAACAATTTAGCACCATTAGAATCAGCTGCATTGATAAATATGAGCGGAGCCCAGTCATCCACCATTGCAAATGCACGAAATTCATTCACATCCAATGCGCGATGCGTATTTCTCCCTACAACGCCGTTCATCATTACAACAACACCGCATACTTCCAACCGGGTCCTGATATAATTGAAAGATTCTCTGGCATCTTTACCTTTCTCATACCAGGTATCATCTAATTCCAAATCATTGCGTATTCTATCGGCAATAACATATATGTTCTCTATCCCCTTCATGCATCCAACAATTGACAGCCTGTCAAATCCAAAATCCTGCCTGTAACCTTTCATCCACTCCTGAACACTTTCCATCTCATGGATAGTATCAATTAAATTTCGGCTTGGCCTGGACAATTGAACACTGTCTACCGTTCGATATTCTAACAAATCTAAAGACTCTGTCGGCGGAGTCTGCAGGAAAAAATATCCCAAAGGAATATTGGCTTTTTTACTAAAATCCTCTATCTGATTGAAAGTCGGGGTTTTAGTACCAGAAAGCCATTGGGTTATATTATTCATCAACTTATCACCAAGTTTTTCTTCAGATGTCTGGCTCAACGCCCAATTAATTATTTCCGGTTGAATATTCACATTTACTATTGGCATAACACTGCCTCCTCCCATCCGACGCTATAATTAATTATAGCAAATGAAAGCAAAAAAAGAAATGATGAATACATTGTACCCACCATTTCTTCAAATGTGTCTATTTAATTTTCATCAATATTATCCGGTGTCAGAATGATCGGGTCAAGCTTGCCCGGATTCTTTTTACGGTAAGATTCCATCAAGACAAGGACAACAATACCGATGGCCATATAAGCCACAAGGGACATCCATCCGGCAAAGTCAAGGGACAATGAAGACGCGATGACTACCCAAACGGATACCAGCATACCAAGGAATAAGAAGGCGTTGCCGCCCGGAGCCTTATATGGTCTCGGCCACTCTGGATGTGTTTTCCGCAGCTTGTAGGCATCGAAGCAAACCATAAAGTAAACCAGTCCGGCCGCGATACATGAAACCGCATAAATGTACTGTACCCAGTTGCTTGCAGAGAAAATGCAGAAGAATACGGAAAACAGTAAAACAACAAAGTTTGATACATAAGGCTGACCGTATTTGTTCAGTTTCTTAAACGGTGCAGGAAGCATATTTAACTGGGCAGCGCCGTAAAGCACACGGGCCGATGATGTCCAGAAGCCCATGAAGGTCGTAAATCCGTGCAGCGAACCTGCAATCAACGCGCCCCAGGCAAAAATCATCGGAAGTCCGAGGGCACGAATCAGCTCCGGCTCCGGCATTGACATTTCCGCCAGCTCCGTCCACGGCGCCATACCGCCAATGGCGATAACCACAACAGCATACATGATGGCCGGAATAAACAGGGCCGCCAGAATAACCTTCCACATATTTTTGACCGGAAAAGTCGTCTCCTCTATCATTGTCGGCGTCATTTCGAAACCGATATATTTAATCGTCAACACGCCGGATGCCAAAAACAAACCATAGCCGCCCTTCGGAAACCAACCGCCGTGACCGAGTAAATTGTCTACGCTCCATTTTCCGCTTGTAAAAAACAGAATCATAATGCAGATCGAAATGCCGACCATCGAATAGAAAAAAACATTACTTAAACGGCCGGAAATCGATATATTAAAGTTGGAGATAATATACCATATCACGCATATGGCAACGGCAATCAGCATGGTTTGAGTTGTGGTAAACTCAATGAAAAATCCCAGAGCTGTCGTCAATATGAAGGCGCAAATCGGCGGTTCAACGATCTGGATCAAAAACATCAACCACTGAATACACCAGCCAAACTTATGATTGGTCGCATTGGCTGTCCAGACAGCGACAGAAGACGAAAAAGGCAGCAAAGCAACCATTTCCGCAAAGGCCAGTCCGACCGGCACCAGAAGCACCGCCAGTCCCAAAAAGATAAATGCAGCTCCCGGCCCGGTCAGCGAATACCAGTAGGGGCTCTCAGCCAGCCACCCGCCGATAACCGCTCCAGCCGCAATAGCAATCATTGTCATCATACTTAGACTTTTTTTCAAGTGATTTCCATTGTTATTCTCGCTCATATTTTTTCATACCTCTCTTTCCCTCGTAGGATTTACACATCGACTCGTTTAAAATCTGCCGGTTCAACCGTCGGTTCAATCTGAAGCATAAAGCCGGCGATCTTCCCGGTAAACGGATCCACATAATAAGAAATCGGTGCAGTGAGCACGGTCGTATCTTCTTTTAAACGATGGGCCTTAAACACATCATAATGCCAGTGTTCCATGCGTACCGGCATATCCTTATACCAGAGAACAAGCTCTCCGTCCTTCTCTTCCACCCGGTATGTACCATAGCCCGGATGATTAAAGGAACCGGTATAATCAGAAAGCGGATGGGATGTTTTTGTATTCGGCACGGGCGCCGGCTGGCCTTCAAACAAATCCACATTCCAATGATAATAAAAAGCATCATATTTACCGTTCCACTCATGCAGACGGCCGGCCCAATCCACTTCCGGGTCACCGAGCAACCGGTCAAACACGGTATAACAGCTGGTCATAAGAATCGGCATATTCAACGGTTTATGTACATTCATTGCCAGCATGATAATGATATTTTCATCCGGCAAAAAGCCTTCCAGTGTACAGAAGCCTTCAATCTCTCCCGTGTGCCATACGAATTTACGTCCGCGATAATGCTGGATAAACCAGGCCATACCATAGCTGCCATCCGTATCCACCTCCGGGAATTTCCACGGAAACATGTGCATCGGCGCCTGCATATGGTGCATTTCTTTCATATTCTTCTTGGAAACAAGTCGTTTTCCCTCATAAACACCTTCATTGAGGTGAAGAGTCAGCCACTTAAACATATCTTCAATATTTGAAACCACGCCGCAGGCTCCTCCGGCCACATCCATCTCCCACGGGCCGACCGGGACAGCGCCTCTGCCGTCTTCCCAGTTCCAATATCCTTGGGCATGATTCGGCTGTTCATACATTTCATGGGCGGAAAGTAAACTGCTGGTCATTCCAAGGGGTTCAAAAATGCGGGTCCGGATCAAATCCTCCCATGCCTCTCCGGTGACGATCTCCGCGATGGCGCCGATGGCCGAATAAATCGTATTATTGTACTGTGTAACTGTGCGGAAAGGCGCATTCGGTTTGAGATAACGCAGACGCATCAGCAAATCTTTTTTTGTACTCAAAGGGTCCGGCCACATCGCTTCATGAGGAGCCAAACCGGTGCGATGGGTCAGCATATCCCGCAGTGTACAGTCCCTTGTCGCAAATTCATCATACATGGCAAATTCCGGAATATATTCTCGGATCGGTTGATCATAATCAAGAATTCCTTCATCTACCAGCATGGCGATCAGACATGAGTTAAAGGATTTCGAACAGGAGGCAATTCCATACAATGTGTTTTCATCTGCCGGAAGCTTCTTTTCCACATCCCGATAACCGTAACCGCCTTTGGCAAGCACTTTGCCGTCCTTCATCACGCCGTAACTGAATCCGGGGATTCCCCAGTATTCCATCTCTGCAGGTAAAAAATCAAATAAATTCTCCATTTTTTCCACCTCTGTTTTTATTTATTTGAGTGCTTCAAGCAATTCATCTGTCGTAATGACATGACAATAAATATTATTTAAGATTTCAAGTTCGTTTTCCTGAATCTTCTCTGTGGAAGCACGGCAGGCATCTTCAATCAGCCATACCTTAAAGCTTTCGTCCGCAAGACTCCGCACCGTGCCGGAAACACACTGATCCGTCAAAACTCCGGTGACGACCACCGTATCGATTCCCATATTAAATAATGTCAGCCGCAGATTTGTCCCGGTCAATGCGCTGTCTGTTGTTTTTGTAAACACAATCTCATCCGGGAGCGGCTCAAGCTCCGGAACAATGTCGGCCAGCGGGTCTCCCGGCGCCAGCAAAAGCTCATTATAACCCGTAGCTTTCTGATCCAGGGAACGTTCTCTTCCCGATTTCTGGCGGCACTGAATTTTCGCAAACATGACATCCATGCCATGGGCCCGGAAATAATCCAACAGCCGTTTATTATTCGGCACAACCGTTGTATCTATGGCCTCATAAAACTGCTCCCACCGTTCGGCCTCCGCCTTCTGTGCCTCTGTCGGATTTTCAATCACCGGGCGCGTAATAAATACGTGCTGCATATCAATGATGAGCAATGCCGTTTTTTTCGGATCAATTTCGATTCTTCCATAATCATTATCATTTTCATAATAAAACGATACATGCCTGTCATTTACTTTCATCTGAATTTCCCCCTTTGGTATATAGGTAGTGTCAAGTAAATCATCCAAAAATCGCCCTAAATCCAGTAAAATCAAGGGTTTCAAGGCTGTGGAGCCTTTACCTCCCCTTTCTTCGGCTTGGGTGACTAAAATTTTGCGTCGAAAAGCCAGTCAAGGCCGGGCTGAAAGCCCGTTAAATTCAGCCTTGACGGGGCTTTCGTAAGCAAAATATAATCGGTCAACCCAATGGAAAGGGGGACGATTTTTTCATATTCTGTTTGACACTACCGGTATATAAAATAGAAAAAGACCACACCGAATTAAATTCGTGTGGCCTCATTGCCTGTTTCTCATACGATACATCACTCTATTATAGTAAAGCACAATCGTGTTAAATTGTCAAGAATATATCCATATAAATTATCCTATTTTGTCCCGGTGGAACCAAAGCCGCCTTCGCCCCGCTCCGTTGCATCCAATTCATCCGTGAGAAGGTAATCCGCCGTCAAAAATGGCGTAATCACCATCTGGGCAATGCGTTCCCCATGCTCGACAGTCACTGCCACACGGGAATGGTTGTGCAGCGGCACCATAATCTCGCCGCGATAATCCGCATCAATCACACCGACTTTATTTGCCGGAGCCAGTCCCTTTTTGGTCGCCAGGCCGCTGCGGGCATAAATCAGTCCCGCATAGCCCTCTGGAATGGCCATAGCCAGACCCGTTTTAACCAAAACAGTCTCCCCCGGAAGAATGTTTACAGGTGCATCCATACAGGCATACAAATCCGAACCGGCGCTGCATTTACTTCCGTAAGTAGGAAGAATGGCTTTATCATTTAACTTTTTAACTTTAACCTGCTGTTTCATGGCCTTTCTCCTATTCGTAACCTTCGACAATAACAACCCGGCCTTCCTTCAGCGATGCCGGAACATCGATTGTCCGCTGATTTGCAGAACCCTTAAACCTTTTGGTCAAATCCTTTTCTTCCTCAACGAACTCGCCGTCAACAAGGACATCAATATAAGAAAGCAGTTCTTTTGTCTCCGGCCAGTCCTCTGCCATTCGTCCCAAAACATCCCGGTCGAAAAGATAGCCGGTGAAGCACCAGATTGTTTTCTGCGGATACCGTTCCCGCACCCTGCGGAGCAATGGCAAAAGCCCCTGCTGGTTTGTCCGCTCAAGAGGCTCTCCGCCCAGAAGAGTCAGCCCCCAGATATAATCCGGCTCCAAATATTCGATAATCTTATCAATTGTCTCTTCCGTAAAGGGTTCGCCATAGTTAAAATCCCAGGCTACCTCATTAAAACAATTTTTGCACCGATGGGTGCAGCCGCTCACAAAAAGTGAGATTCGCACCCCCGGCCCGTTGGATATATCATATTGTTTTATATCTGCATAATACATAGTCTACCGCCTTCAATCCGACTAAATATGAAGAACACGGGCTGCGATTTCCTTTGTTTTGCCCACATTCCAGAAATTCTCGCCGAGATAACCGCAGGTACGGCGTGTTACATTCATCTTATCATGGTCTTTATTGCCGCACTGCGGGCATTCCCATTCCAAATCATCATTGATGATAATTTCTCCATCATAACCGCATACATGGCAATAATCGGATTTTGTATTAAATTCAGCATACTGAATATTATCATAAATGAATTTAACCAGTTCTTCCAAAGCTTCCAGGTTATGACGCATATTTGGAATTTCCACATAGGAAATGGCGCCGCCGGCGGAAATCTTCTGGAACTGACTTTCAAATTTAAATTTGCTGAAGGCATCAATCTTTTCGCGAACATCCACATGATAGGAGTTTGTATAATAACCCTTATCTGTGACATCCTCGATAACACCGAAGCGGTCCATATCGATTCGGGCGAAACGATAGCAGAGGGACTCTGCCGGTGTGCCGTAAAGGCTGAAATGAATACCGGATTCTTTTCTCCAGCGGTCCGTTGCCGAACGCAGATGATTCATTACCTTTAAGGCAAATTCTTCACCTTCCGGTGTGGTATGGCTGACGCCCTTCATAATCTTCGTTACTTCATATAAACCGATATAGCCGAGTGAAAGTGTGGAATAACCGCCATGCAGTAATTTATCAATTTTCTCACCCTTTTCAAGGCGGGCAATCGCGCCGTACTGCCAGTGAATCGGGCTGACATCCGAAGTTGTTCCCTCAAGGGCTTTGTGACGGCACATCAGCGCTTCATGACACAGCTCCAAACGTTCATCAAAAATCTTCCAGAATTTCTCCTCATCGCCCCGGGCCACAATACCCATCTGAGGAAGGTTCAGGCTGACAACGCCCTGATTGAAACGGCCTTCAAACTTATAATTACCGTTTTCATCCTTCCAAGGTGTCAGGAAACTCCGGCATCCCATCGGGCTGAATACATTGCCTTCGTAATTTTCACGCATTTTCTTAGCGGAAATATAATCCGGATAGAGACGTTTTGCGGAGCAGCGCACAGCCAGCTTCGTAATATAGTCGTATTTTCCGCCTTTCAGGCAGTTGTGTTCATCCAGAACATAAACCAGTTTCGGGAAGGCCGGCGTCACATAAACACCCACTTCATTTTTAATACCTTCCAGCCGCTGACGAAGAATCTCCTCAATAATCATGGCATTTTCTTCGATATATTCGTCATTCGGATCCAAATTCAGGAATACAGTAACAAATGGAGACTGTCCATTAGTTGTCATCAATGTATTAATCTGATACTGAATCGTCTGAACCCCTGAACGGAGCTCGTCATTCAGACGGGTCTGCACCAATCCTTCAATAGTTTCCCCATCCAGCTTATCTCCATACTGTTCCTCAATCTGGGCTTTATATTTGTTATAGCTCTTCCGCAGATATTTTCCGAGATGACGGATATCCACAGACTGGCCGCCGTACTGGCTGCTGGCTACCGCAGAGATAATCTGAGTCATAACCGTACAGGCTACCTGGAAACTCTTCGGGCTTTCAATCAATTTGCCGTTCATCACGGTGCCGTTATCCAGCATGTCCTGAATATTAATCAGACAGCAGTTAAAAATCGGCTGAACAAAATAGTCCGCATCATGGAAGTGCAGCACGCCCTCTTCATGGGCCTTGGCAATCTTCTCCGGCAAAAGCAGACGGCGGGTCAAATCCTTGGATACTTCCCCGGCAATCAAGTCACGCTGCGTGGAAGCCACCGTTGCATTTTTATTGGAGTTTTCTTCCATAACATCTTTGTTGCTATTCTTAATCAGACTCAAAATAGAGTCATCTGTTGTATTCGCTTTTCGCACTAACTCTCTCTGATAACGGTAAATAATATAGGTTTTGGCCAAATCATATTTTCCCTCGGCCATCAGTTTCTGTTCGATAATATCCTGAATATCCTCTACTAACATACGTTTACGGTGACGTGTCTCTATATATTCAACGATGCTCTCAATCACATCTTCCGTAATTTTTTCTTCCGGCGGAACTTCCGCATTTGCTTTGGAAATGGCAACAATAATCTTACTTCTATCATAATTAACTTCCCGGCCATCCCGCTTAATAACTATCATATTTATCCCCCTTCTTTTTTCTTTCGGTTTGTGTCCTAGGCCATTATATCACTGTATGAAAAAAAAAGCTACTACAAAATACAAAATATAGAAAAAAAATTACGCTCAGCACAACATCTTGTACTGAGCGTTTTGCACCTATCCAAGCACCATTTTTGCGATATCCACTGACTGTTTCGCGTCTTTCGCATAGAAATCCGCACCAATCTGTTTCGCATAATCTTCGGTCAGCACCGCGCCGCCGACCCATATCTTGCAGTCGCACCCGGCTTCATGCAGCGCCCGAATGGTTTCCTCCATACTCACCACTGTTGTCGTCATCAATGCGCTCAGGCCCACCAGCTTTGCCCCGGTTTTCTGAACTGCTTCCACAACCTTCTCAATCGGAACGTCCTTGCCCAAATCAATCATCTCATAACCGTAGTTTTCCATAACGACTTTAACAATATTCTTGCCAATATCATGAATATCGCCCTTTACCGTGGCAATAATGACTTTACCTTTTGACACGGTTTCCACATTCTTCTGACTGGCCATATATTCTTTTAAAACATCAAAGGCTTCCTGGGCCGTCGTCGCCGACTGGATAAGCTGCGGAAGAAAGAGCTTGCCGCTCTCAAAATCCACCCCGACTTTATCCAGCGCCGGAATGAGGATTTCATTGACAATCTCCATCGCCTGTTTTGTTTTCAAAAGTTCTCTTGTGGCCTCCGCCGCATATTCCCGAATTCCGTTTAAGACGGCATACTCAAGACTCTTTGTATCCGATGGCTTCGCCGCCGGAGCCGCCGCCTGGGAATTCTTTTCCGCCTCCACAATCTTACTGTACTTGTCCACATAATATTTCGAGCCTTCATCCCTGTTGTACAGCACATTAAAACTGTCGATGGCCGCCATCATCGCCGCCACATTCGGATTAATAATCGGCAAATCCAAACCATGGGCCATCGCCAGTGTCAGAAAGGCCACATTCACCAGTTCCCGTTTCGGCAAACCGAAAGAAATATTTGAAACGCCAAGCACGGTTTTCACGCCAAGCCGCTCTTTTACGAGCTGCATCGCCTTTAATGTCTCCACAACTTCCTTCTGCTGCGCCGAAGCTGTCAGCGTCAGACAGTCAATATAGACATCCTCCTTCGGAATACCGTAGCTCTCCGCCTTACGGACAATGCGCTCGGCCACCGCATAACGTTCCTCCGCCAGCAGAGGAATCCCCTTTTCATCCAATGTCAGGCCGACCACCGCCGCCCCGTATTTTTTAACCAACGGAAGAATCTTTTCCATAACCGCCGTCTCGCCGTTGACCGAGTTGACAATCGGCTTTCCATTATAGATGCGAAGCCCACTCTCGATAACCCCCGCATGGGAAGAATCAATCTGAAGAGGCACATCCACAACACCCTGAAGCTCTTTAATCACTTCCACCATCAATCCGGCTTCATCAATCTTCGGCAGCCCCACATTCACATCGAGAATATGGGCCCCGGCTTCCACCTGGGAAATACCCTGGGTCAATATATAGCCGATATTATGATTTAACAGCGCCTCTTTAAACAGCTTTTTACCCGTTGGATTAATGCGTTCTCCAATCACCCGGACACCGTCAATCTCCACCACCTGGGTACTGCTGCAGACCGCCGCCCGCCGAACAAAGGCCGGCCGATTTGCCTTCTTTCCTTCGGCATCTCTCCGGGAAAGCATCTTTTTCATTTCACGAATATATTCCGGCGTTGTTCCGCAGCATCCGCCGATAATCCGGACACCCAAATCCATAAATTTATCCATCTGCTCCGCAAATTGTTCCGCACTGATGTCATAACCGCCCGAGTTCAAATTCGGAAGCCCCGCATTGGCCTTGATGATTACCGGCAGCGGCGTCCACTCCACCAGTTTTTTTGCCAGCGGATAAATATCATTTGGCCCGAGAGAACAGTTAATGCCGACCGCATCCACGCCAAGGCCGGTCAACGTCAGCGCTGCGGCTTCCACCGTAACCCCGGTAAAAGTTCGCCCATTTTTCTCAAATGTCATCGTTGAAAAGACCGGAAGGGAAGTATTTTCCTTCGCCGCAAGAACAGCCGCCTTCATTTCCAGCAAATCTGTACTTGTCTCTATAACGATTAAATCGGCCCCCGCCTCTGCCCCGACAGTCATCATTTCCTTAAACATATCGTAGGCTTCTTCAAATTTCAGACTACCGTTTGGCTCCATCAATTCCCCGATAGGGCCCACATCCAAAGCCACCGCCACCGTTCTTCCGGAATCGGCAGCAGCCTTCTTTGCATTTTTCACTCCGGCTGTAACCAACTCTCTGACAGAATAATCACTGTAGCTCAGCTTATATCGATTGGCGCTGAAAGTATTCGCATAAATAATATCCGCTCCCGCCTCGATATACTGGCGATGGATATCAATGACAGCCTCTGCATGAGTCACATTTAATGCTTCCGGCACCTTTCCCATAGGAACTCCGGCCGCCTGCAGCATCGTTCCCATACCGCCGTCCAGCATGATGATTTCATTTTTTAAATCTAACATCTGGTTCCCCTCTTTCTAAACGCACACCGTTCCCGATTATTACAAAAATCACATTTATTCTTTCGCTCATCCCGCTTTGTATCACTGATTCCCAGGATGGCGGTCACCGATTTGCTCGGCATCATCAGGCAGCTTCCCGTCAGGGATACGCCAATCCTCCGATGGGTGTCCAGCAGTCGAATCAGCTCCCTCTGGGTCTCCAACGGCAAATCGCCGTATCCCGGGCTGAAACGCCAGGTCAAATGACAGCCTTCCGCCATAACCTCCTGCTCCATTTCCTTTTCCGCCAAATCTGCAATCTGTTCCACGGCCTGAATACCGCAGCTGTCCATCACAACCCCCGCATCCGGCTCCGTCACCATATAACGGCGAATCCGCTTATCCAGCTCAATCCCCGCCGTCGCGCCGAGCAGAAACATCTCATCACAATTTTTCAAATGCTCCTGAATATCTCTGCCGCTTAATACAAGGGCTGTTTCCGGAATACAAATTCCTTCTTCTCTCTTTTCAATTGGAAATCTCCTATATATATACTTTGGCTGGAGAATCTCCAATGTCTCTGCCTCACACCGGTTCAGAAGCTGCTCTATCCGCTCCGTCACCCCCGAATCTTTATAACCAAGATAGCGGAGAATCTCCTCCCTGTTTAAATGGTCTATCATATCTGTCTGTTACAGCTTGCCAGTATATTTGAAATACTGGTCGTAATCCGTGTTGCTGTCTCCACATTATTCATTGTGTAAAGGTGAATACCCCGCACATCATTATTAATCAAATCGATAATCTGCTCTGTCGCAAAGGCTATCCCCGCATCTTTTAAAGCCACCGGGTCCTGGGCATATTTATTTAACAATTTGGAAAATTTCACAGGAAAGCTTGCCCCGCACATGGAAACGGTCCGCTCAATCTGCGCTTTATTAATGACTGGCATAATTCCGGCCTCAATCGGCACCCGAATTCCGGCTTTTTCCACCTTATCCATAAATTCATAAAAATGGTTATTATCAAAAAATAACTGGGATACGAGGTGGGTCACCCCCGCATCAACCTTCTTCTTTAAATTTTCAATATCCTCGTCTATATCCGCCGCATCACAATGGCCCTCCGGATAACAGGCCCCCGAAATATTAAAGCTGTCATCGTAGCTCTTAATGAAAGCGGCCAAATCGCTGGCATGTTCAAAATCAATGACATTATTATCCGGGGTGATATCGCCCCGGAGTGCAAGGATATTTTGAACGCCTTCCGCCTTCAGGCGGTCCAAAAACTCGATAATATCCTGTTTTGTCGAACCGACGCAGGTAAGATGGCTGACCGGCTCAATCTGATATTCACTTTTAATCAAAGAAGCAATTTCACATGTTTTATTCTTCTGGGCCTCCGAACCGCCGGCCCCGTAAGTCACACTGATAAAATCCGGCCTCAGTCCCCGGAGTCCATAGAGTGTATTGTAAATCGTATCAATGGATGTGGTCTTTTTCGGAGGAAACACCTCCAGAGAGTAGACGACCTTTTTACTTTCAAATAATCGCTGTATATTCATAAAAATTCCTCCGCTTCGTTTAGTCCATCTAATTATAGTCCTCAGTATCCTTTTTTTCAATAATTTAATTCCTATAACTGGTTATCAGCCGGTCAAACGCTTGAATTATTAAAAAATCCATAGTAAGATAAAAAGGTAAAAACCCTTTTGGAGGTGGTTAAAATGAAATTTACAAAAATGCACGGATGTGGAAACGACTATGTTTATGTAAACTGTTTTGAGGAAAAGATTGAAAATCCATCCGAGACAGCCCGGCTGGTCAGCGACCGTCATTTCGGAATCGGTTCCGACGGCCTTATTCTCATCTGTCCATCAGATAAAGCAGATTTCCGCATGGCTATGTACAACCTGGATGGTTCCGAGGGCAAAATGTGCGGAAATGGCGTGCGCTGCATTGCCAAATATGTCTACGACCATCATTTAACGGATAAAACTCAGATTTCCCTTGAAACTCTCGGCGGAATTAAATACCTGGATTTAAATATTAAAGATGGAAAAGTTGAAACGGTTACTGTCGATATGGGAGCTCCGATTTTAACGCCATCGGAGATTCCTGTCAACATTCCAAAAGAGCAGGCTGTAGATGAACCCGTGGAAATCGACGGAAAAGAGTGGCGCATCACCTGTGTCTCCATGGGAAATCCCCATGCCGTTGTTTTTGTCGACGACACAGACAGCCTGAAACTGGAGCAGATTGGACCGCTTTTTGAAAAGCATCCTCTTTTCCCGGAACAGGTGAACACGGAATTTGTCCATGTGATTGACCGGCATACCGTGGATATGCGTGTCTGGGAACGGGGTTCCGGCGAAACGCTGGCCTGCGGTACCGGCGCCTGTGCAACGGCGATGGCCTGTATTCTGACCGGGCAGACGGATAACGAAGTGCTTGTTCACCTTGTGGGCGGCGATCTGCTCATTCAATATGACGCTGAAAAAAATACTGTTTTTATGACAGGGCCAGCCACGGAAGTTTTCAGCGGTGAAATCGAGCTGTAATTTATTTTTTGAAAGGAATTTATTATGAAATTATCTCAATTATTAGAACGAATGGAGTATACCTGTGTCCAGGGTTCGGCGGATATTCCTGTATCGCATCTGCTTTATGACTCCAGAAATGCCTGCCCGGACGGCGTATTTGTCTGTATCAGCGGCGCTGTCATGGATGGCCATACCTTTATTTCAGATGTTGTTATGAAGGGTGTCACCGCAGTTATTGTGGAAAAGGAAGTGAAGGCTCCGGCCCATGTCACTGTCATCCGCGTGGAAAACACCCGGGTTGCTCTGGCTTACATGTCTGCCGCCTATTTCGGTTATCCGGCGGAACAGTTAAAAACAATTGGCATTACCGGCACAAAAGGGAAAACAACCACAACTTATATGGTTCGCTCCATCCTGGAAAATTCCGGTTTTAAAACCGGGCTTATCGGCACTATTGAAACCATCATCGGCAAAAAAGTCATCAAAGCCAATAATACAACCCCGGAATCCTATCTTGTCCAGCAGTATTTCCGCGACATGGTCAATGCGGGCTGCGAATGTGTTGTTATGGAAGTATCCTCCCAGGGGCTGATGCTTCACCGTGTCGACGGTTTCACCTTTGACTATGGTATTTTTACCAATCTTGGGCCGGACCATATCGGTCCGAATGAACACAAAGATTTGGACGATTATATACACTGCAAATCCTTATTATTCCAGAAGTGCCGTCACGGCATCGTCAATATCGACGACAGCTATGTGGAGCGGATCATCGAGGGGCATACCTGTGATTTAGAGACCTTCGGCATGTCGGAAAAAGCCGATTTCTGCGCTTCTGATATGAAATTGCTCCAAAAACCGGGACTGCTCGGCGTTACCTATCACCTGTCAGGCCGCATGGATATGGATGTGGAAATCGATATTCCAGGCCGTTTCAGTGTGTACAACTCCCTGACAGCCATTGCCATCTGCCACCATTTCAATGTGCCGAATGAAAACATTCTGAAAGCGCTGACAGATGTCCATGTCAAGGGCCGGCTGGAAACCATTCCGATTTCCCCGAAATTTACGCTGATGATTGATTATGCCCACAACGCCATGGCCCTCGAAAGCCTGCTGATTTCCCTGAAAGAATATCAGCCAAAACGGCTGGTGACCTTATTTGGATGCGGCGGGAACCGGGACCCGCATCGCCGCTATGAAATGGGCGAAGTTTCTTCAACCCTTTCCGATTTGACCGTTGTCACCTCGGATAACCCAAGATTTGAAGAACCGATGGATATTATCAATGACATCTTAATCGGCGTCCGCAAAGGCCCCGGAAAATATGTCACCATCCCGGACCGCAAGGAAGCCATAAAATACTGTATTGAAAACGCCGAAGAAGGCGACATTATTATTCTGGCCGGCAAGGGCCATGAAGACTACCAGGAAATCAAAGGCATTAAATACCCGATGGATGAACGGGATTTGATTGCCGATATTCTGGCAGGAAGATAAAATTAAATTCTCAGAAAAGATTGAAAGCAGTAGATTGACTCAACATCAATCTACTGCTTTCTTTTAAAACTAAAAGAAGAGGAAACGGCATGTTTCTTAATTACATGCCTATATGAAAAGAGAGACAAACTATTCCCCATATCCATAAGCTCTGCCCCGCTGCTGAAACTATAATAATTTCATTAATTCCAACAGTTGGATAACGGTGTTCTCATCCGTTGCCAGATAATGAATCAATCCCGTTCTCAGAGCCCCAATGATAGGCACACACTTTGAAGGTCCTGCTGCAATAGCCATAACATTGCCAACCTTTCTAAGCATACGCTCATCCACACCAATTAATTTATTATTATATTCTTCTTCAACAAATTTTCCATCAATATTAAAAAGCCGCCCGCACACATCACCCACAGGTATATCCCGATTCGCCATAATTTCCTCATGGACGCTCAAGCCCTCGCAGTCGTATTGCCGCAGCTCACTGCGCCCCTGGGTTGTTCCGATTCCAACGACAGCCATATCCATATTATCCCACCGCTCCAATATCGGTTTCATATAGGAGCTTTCAAGTACTCTCTGCTTGTCGCTGACATCCTGGACAATTCCCGGCGAGTAGATAAAAATAGGATTTCCCCGTAGTTTATCCGCAAACATTCGAACACTTTCATTTAATTGATATTCCCGTGTAAGAAGCGGCGAAATGCCGATTAAAGGTACGACTGTGATATCACATAAATTGGAATCTTTAGGAAATGAATGCATGAACTCATAGCAGGCAGTTCCCCAGGATATACCGATGCACGAATGGTCTTTCATCAAATCCACCGCATATCTCACGGCCTGCGAGGTAACGACCCGGGTCAAAACCTCCTGGCTGTAGGTGGCGTTCGGCACGACAATACATTTCCTCAGTCCGAAAGTATCTTCCATTATCTTTCCCAATTCCTGATTGTTTTCAGAAGGGTCCAGCACCTGTATATTTACAATTCCCATTTTTTTAGCTTCCGTTAAACATACGGAAATCGCTGACCTTGACATGGAAAAAATCTTTGAGATTTTGTCCTGGGTCATATGCTCAATGTAATATAACTTGGCAATCTCTACCAGCTTCTGTATATCATCCGTATACATAAAACTTTTTTCTCTCCCTCTTATATTTTGTAGTAGTGTTTATAGTCTCTCTCCAAAGACTGGATGCTCTCTATTCCATCATAAGTTCTAAAAATTGTTCCTCAGAAAAGTTGTGAATAACCTGCCCTATATCACACTGTCCGAGCACATTTCTTAAATCCCCTATCCGAAGTTTACAACCTTCAAGCAATGATGTCAATTGACTTACATCCATACAGCCAAAAAAATCGCCGTAAATCTGTATCTTTTGGATAATTCCATACTTTACTACCATAAATACTTTGATTTCCCCACATTCCTCAAAACGTTTACTTTTAATCACATTATATTCGGGAGAAGCGCCATAATTCCATTCCCATGTATCGTATACGCTGGCTTTCAGACGCTCTATCCCTTTTATATCCTCTTCAGAAAACATATATTTTTCTATTTTTTCACGTTTTGACATATAGGACACAAGGTGAGATTTGAATTCTTCCATGGTCATCGGTTCCTTCATATAGCTGCAGATATTGGCCACTCTGCTCTGAACCGACTTAATCCCTTTTGAAATTATTTTTGTATTCGAAACATTTAATACCTTTGACATTTCATCAAGCTTTGTCTCATACAAGAGACATCCGTGGTGCATTGTCCGGTTCCCTTTAATATACTGGGAATTCCCGGATATCTTCTTTCCATCAACCAAGATGTCATTGCGGCCGTTTACATAGGCTGAAACCCCCAATTCATTCAACGCTTTTGCGATAATTGTCGTAAATTCATCAAAATTAATCTTCTGACTTTTTTTTGAGTTAATAATAAATGTAAAATTTAAATTCCCCAAATCATGATACACCGCGCCGCCGCCGGAAAGACGGCGGACAACATGTGTATGATGGTTCTTTATATAAGGAAGGCTTACCTCTTCATAGGTATTTTGATTTTTACCCACTACAACTGTATTTTCATTTTGCCATAATATAAAATAATCATTTTTTCTGTCCATGCAGTCAAAAACATACTGCTCCATAGCCAGATTAAATTCCGGCAATGTGTTGGTTGATTCAATATAAATAAGACTCATCCCCGACACCTCCCTGCCGCTGTTTTATATAATGGCTTTATTTTTTCTTTGGCAAATGAATACTCATATTCAGTGCGTCCGCACACGCTTCCATCAATGCCTCCGAAAATGTCGGATGGGCATGTATAATCTCCGCGGCTTCATCCGCCGGAATTTCTGTGCAGATTAAATTTGTCGCCTCAGATATCATTTCTGCAGCATTTGCGCCAAATATATGTATACCCAATATTTCATTATATGTTTTCTGAACAATGACTTTCACAAATCCCTCGGTTGTGCCTGAAGCCAGAGAGCGGCCATTGGCTCTGAATGGAAATCTTCCGACAGTGATTTCCGATTTGCCATAGATTTCTTCTGCCTTTTCCTCGCTCAATCCAACGCTGGCACACTCCGGCAGCGTATAAACGCAGCTTGGAACCGTTTTCAAAAGACACTTTTCACTGCCGCCCATTGCATTTTTTGCCGCCGCTTCACCCATTTTAAATGCCGAATGGGCAAGCATGCTTTTTCCTGTTATGTCTCCGGCCGCATAGATATTCGGAATGTTTGTCCGCATATACTCATCCGCAATAACAAAATTCCGTTCCTGCTGAAGCTTTTTGCGCAAAGCGCCCAAACACTGTAAATCCGAAGTTCTTCCTATTGAAATTAATACCTTATCCGCTTCAACCGTTTTTCCGCCGCTGCACATAACTCTGCAGCCCTTTTCTGATTGTATAGCCTCTACCTTTGTCGAGGTATACATCTGTATTCCTAACTTTTTGAAGGTTTCTTCCAAAGCGGCGGAGAGTTCTCTATCCATAAACGGCAAAATTCGAGCCTCCGCCTCAATGATTGTCACCTTACTTCCATAGTAGGCAAGGGCCGCGCCAATCTCACAGCCAATCACGCCGCCGCCGATAATCGCCAGCTTCTCCGGCAGTTCTTTCATGTCCAGAATATCATCGCTTGTGAGTACATCGGCGCTTTCAATTCCCGGAATCGGAATTTTACTTGTTTTTGAGCCGCCGCATAAAATAATATTCTCGGCTTTATACAATTTATTCTGACATTCGATGGTATGCTCATCCACCAGTTCCGCTTCTCCGTAAACAACATCCACCGCGTTGGATTTCAGCAGCCCGGCCACGCCGGAGGTCAATTGCTTTACAACCTGATTTTTATTTTCAACTGCCTTAGCCATATCTACTGAAAAGCTGCTGTCATTTTTAATCCCATATTTTCCAGCCATCTGAATGGTGTGGATAATTTCTGCCCCTTTTAAAAAGGTTTTTGTTGGTATGCACCCTCTGTTGAGACAGGTGCCGCCCACCGTATCCTTTTCAAACAGCACAATCCGGCCGCCCAACTGGGCTCCTTTAATCGCCGCCACATATCCGGCCGGTCCCCCGCCGATGACTGCAATATCATAACTGTCCATACATTTCTCCATTTCAGTCCATTTAAACAAGTATATCTATCGGATGTTCAATCAGTTCCTTCACCCGTTTTTTCAACTGGGCTGAACCGACGCCATCCATAACTCTGTGGTCATAGCTCATGCAGAGCACTGCCTCCTGCCGGACAACCACATTGCCGTCCCGCATCTTCAGCACATCTTCAATGCCTGTAATGCCGAGAATTCCGCTTTCCGGCTGATTAATAATCGGATTGAAGGTAAACACATCAAACATTCCCATATTGGAAATCGTAAATGTGGCTCCTTTGCAGTCATCCGGTTTGATTTTTCCTTCTCTCGCCGCAGCCGCCAGGTTCTTCGCCTGTCTGGAGATTTCTCTGATAGATAAAATATCCGCATTTTTTATAACCGGTACAAATAAACCGCCGTCCACAGCTACCGCAAAACCAATATTTGCCTCGGCGTAAGTTACAAGCTCATCCCCCTGAATCATCGTACGCACATGAGGCAGCTCCTTGACCGCCATCGCCGTCGCCTTGATGATGAAGTCATTCAGGGAAACCTTTTCCCTGCGTCCCTCATTAATCTTCTTTCTGAACAGAATAAGCTCAGTCATATCCACTTTCATACTCTGCATCACTGTCGGCACCTGACTGTAACTTTCAAACATTCTCTGTCCGACAACTTTGCGAAGTCCTCTGAGAGGTTTTCTCTCCTCGACGGTTCTGAAATTCGTACTTTCAACCGGCATACTTGCAGAAGCGACTGTCTCTGCCGACTGCGCATACTTTTCAACATCATCTTTTACAATCTTACCATTGAAGCCGGAACCATTCACCTTCGTCAAATCCACACCGGCCTCTTCGGCAGCCCGTTTTGCCAGCGGCGTCGCCAAAACTTCTTTGGCATGTATGATTCCATTTGAATCTGCGGAAACATCTTCCAGATTTATTCCTTTATCAGCGGCAAGCTTTTTAGCATAAGGCGTCGCCAAAACTTCTCCTGCTGTTCCGTCCGCCTTTGTCGGCTCCTCCGCCTTCTCCGGTTCTTCCGCCTTATCGGCTTTTAACGATTCTCCCGCTTTATCTTCCTCAGACGGCTCTTCCGCTTTTTCCGGAATCTTTTCGCCCTCCTCGCCGATATAACCAATAACCGTAAGCACCGGCACCACTGTGCCGTCATCCACTAATTTACTTAAGAATATTCCCGAACCCGGAGCTTCCGCTTCCATTGTTATTTTATCGGTTTCAATCTCCATAATCGGTTCGTCTTTTTCTACTTTATCGCCAATATTTTTTAACCACCGAATCAATGTGCCTTCCTGCATATCCATTCCGGCCTTCGGCATGAAAATCTCAATCATAATTTTCCTCCTTAAACCAGTTCTTTAACGGCACGGATAACCTTTTCCACTGTCGGGAAGGTTTCGGCTTCCAACGTCGGATTGAATGGAATTGGTGTGCTCTTGCCCCCAAGCCGCTTAATCGGTGCATCCAAATAGTAAAATGCCTCACTGTCCGCAATCTGTCCGCAGATTTCTCCTCCGAATCCGCCAAACTGAACAGCTTCATGCACAATAAGCACATGTTTTGTCTTTTTCACGGATTCAATAATTGTATCCGTATCCAACGGAAGGAGACTGCGAATATCAACGATTTCTACCTGAATACCTTCTTTTTCCAATGCTTCCGCTGCCTCCAGGCAAACCTGAACCATTCTTCCATAAGTAACAATCGTGCAGTCTTTTCCTTCCCGCTTAATATCGGCCACTCCAAGCGGTATGCTGTAATCTTCTTCCGGCACTTCGCCTTTTGTGCGGTAAAGCTTTTTCTGTTCAAGGAACATTACCGGGTTATCATCATGAATTGCCGATTTCAATAAACCTTTGGCATCATATGGCGTTGACGGAACAACAACTTTAAGTCCCGGAAAATGTGCAAGACAGGCCTCGAGACTCTGAGAATGTTGTGCCGCCGCACCTGTTCCCGCACCGGCAGCCGCCCGCATAACAAGCGGAACCTTTACTTTTCCTCCGAACATAAACCGCAGTTTTGCCGCCTCATTAACCAGCTCGTCAAAACATACGCACATGAAATCTGAAAACATCAGCTCCACAATCGGTCTTAAACCGGTCATTGCCGCGCCGACTGCGGCGCCCACATAGGCCTGCTCGGCAATCGGCGTATCAATAATCCGTTCTTCTCCAAACTCCTGAACCATTCCTCTTGATACGCCAAAAGCTCCGCAATATAATCCAATATCTTCTCCCATCATAAATACGGTATCATCTTTTCGCATTTCTTCTGAAATCGCATCGTTAATTGCCTGCGCATAAGTAATCTCGCTCATTTCTTCTCCTTTCACGCATACACATCTTCATAAATATCGTCCACGGAAGGCTCCGGACTGTTCTTCGCATACTCTACAGCTTCCAGTATCTGTGCTTTTGCATTTTCTGCAATTTTATCCAGTTCCTCATCCGTAAATATTTTATTATCAATTAAGAATTTTCTAAAATATTTAATCGGGCATTTTTCCGTCCAGGCATTGATTTCTTCCTTTGTCCGATATAAATTGCCGTCACTCTTTGAATGACCGGAGATTCGGTATGTATTTTCCACAACAAGCATCGGGCCCTTATTCAACACATACTCTCTGGCTTCTTTAATGGTGTCATAGACTTCCACCACATTATTTCCATTAATCGATTTCGACGGCATGCCAAAAGGAATAGCTCTCTTTGAAATATCCGTATCCTTCATAACCTTAGCAATCGGCGTCGACATTCCATAAGTGTTATTCACACACACAAACAGTACCGGAAGATTCCAGATGGAAGCCAGATTAAATGCTTCAAATACAGCGCCTTCATTGGATGAACCGTCGCCAAAAAATACCGCTGCAATTCTGTCCTCTTCTTTTTTCTTTTTTATGGATATTCCGGCTCCGCAGCACATCACCGCGCTGGTTCCCAATACGCCATCCGCCCCAAAATAATGAATATCCGGGTCCGCAATATGCATAGAACCGCCTTTTCCCTTACAAACGCCGGTTGCCCGTGCCAGGATTTCAGCCATCATATGATTTATATTGACGCCTTTTGTAATCGCCTGATTATGTCCCCGGTGAGTACCAAATACATAATCCTGTGCCTTCAGCGCGAGTATTGAACCCACCGCCGTCGCTTCCTCTCCAACGCCCAAATGGGTTGTCCCATGTACAAGCCCTTTAGAAAACAGCCATTGTACTTCTTCCTCAAATTCGCGGGACAAATTCATTTTGAGCCACATCTGCTCATATAATTCCTTACTATGTTCCATTCTCCGTCGCTTCCTCCTCGTACTTTAAATATAACCTGATTACATTTTAACATTTGTTATAACATTTGTCAATATCGCCGTAGATATCGCCGTAGACTTCTTCAATTTACCGAATTAACGCTGCCCGCTCCTTAAAAGATGCTTTTAAATTTGTATATAAAGAGCGGTACAGATGAAAGTATTCGTTATATATTTTCACATTTTCTCTGATTGGCTCAATTCTGTCCTTAATCCGAACAATGGCGTCACTGCCTTCAACCACAGAAGAAAAATATCCGCTGCCGACCGCAGCCATAATTGCCGCTCCGCAGGCCGGACCTTCCTCCACACCCATTGTGACGATTGAAGCATCAAAAATATCCGCCTGAATCTGCCGCCACAGCCTGCTTCTGGCGCCGCCTCCGGATACCCGAATCGTATCAATGGTTTTCCCTGTCTGACGGCATACCTCAATCGTTTCCCTCAGAGAAAAGGCCACGCCCTCCATAACACTCCGGCACAGTTCCGGCATCGAAGAACTGAGAGACAATCCAAAAAAGCAGGCCCTTGCATCCGGATCATTGTTTGGAGCCGAGTCCCCATTAAAATATGGAAGAAAGAGAACGCCGCCGCTGCCGGTCTCCGCCTTTGATGCAATATGGGTTATATAGTCATATATTTCCTTTCCCTGCCTTTCAAACTCCGGCTTTTTGTCCTTAAATATGACATCCCGCATCCACTTCAATGATGCTCCGGCTGTCAGGGAAAGCCCGAGATAACACCACAAGTCGGAGGTGCCGTGGCAAAGACTCTGTATTGCCCGTTTGTTATTATCAATAAATGGTTTCCCGCTGCACCCAAAAACAACGGCAGATGTTCCTATAGAAGCACCCATAACATCCTCACGGATGATTCCCGTGCCGATTCCGTTGGCTATCTGGTCTCCACTTCCTATAATTACGGGAATTCCCGCCTCTAATCCCCATTCCCGGGCAACATCTCTCCTTAATTCGCCAACAATTTCCGTTGACTCCAACAATCTGTCCGGGACAAAAGTCCTCGGAATATCCAGCATATCAAATATGTCCCAGGACCATTTTCGATTTGGAACATCCAAAAGGAAAGATAATGAGGCATCGCCGACTTCTGCTGCCATCTCGCCTGTCATACGAAAGGCCAGATAATCCTTTGGGAACAATATTTTATCTATTCTTTCATATATTTCCGGCTCATGCTTTTTCATCCATAAAAGTTTCGGCGCCCAAAAAGTAGGGAGACATTCATTGGCTGTAATATCTAACGTATTTATCCCTGTCCGAAACGCCGTCTTTTCAATATCCTTAACTTCATTGGCTGCTCTCTGGTCCATCCATATAATACAATTTCGGAGGACATTTCCATCGGAATCCAGCATAACGATTCCCTGCATTTGTCCTGAAAACCCAATGGCCTTTATCTCTGAACCATCGACATTTCCTTTAAGCACAGCCATTTGAACTGCCCTGCCGCAGACTTCCCACCAAATCTCCGGGCTCTGCTCTGCAAATCCCGGTTTTGGGGTGATAACATTCTGCTCCGCATATCCCATACTTACAACCTTACCCGTTTCATCGATAACAACCGCTTTTATCCCACTCGTGCCAAGGTCGATTCCAAGCCAGTACATGATTACTTCCTCCCCCATCCTGTTATTGAAATGAAAAAGCCGCAGGAAAATGTGTATCCGTTAATACGTCCTCATTTCTTGCGGCCTTTTATCATTACTCAAAAGCAAAAGTTACTTTTCTTCAATTATAAAATATTATTTTAATAAGGACTGAATATCATCCGGAAGGTCTTCATCATAAATAATCGGCCATGCTTCTTCAAGGTTCTCTTTTGTTACGCTTACCGGGTCGATAAGAATCATCTTAGGAACTTCTTCGCCGACAGCATCCAAAGCGCCTGCATAAATGGAATAATATCCGTCTTTATATGGCTGCTGAGCTCCAATACCTTTTACCATGCCGTCCTCAGCCATAAGTCTTGCAACATTATAACCAAGGTCAACACATGTAACTACGAAATCATTTGACAGGCCATTGCCCTGTGCGGAAGAAATAACACCTTCAGCCGGAACGTCCCACTGTCCGAATGCACCGTCAATATCCGGATATTTTGCAAAAACAGCATCTGCTAAGGATGCACAGTCGCTGGCATCTGTGTAGAACTCTTCTGTCGCAATTTCAATATTCGGGAAGTTTGCTTCAATATAATCTCTGAAGCCCTGAGAACGTGCAAGGTTTCCTAAATTTGGTGTTGCCCATGTAAACATGGCAATCTGTCCTTCGCCGTTCAACTGCTGAGCCAGAATCTTGGCAGCCTCAACACCTGCGCCATAAGTATCTGTTGTAACTAAGCTTGCATAATCATCCGCATCCAGATGGGAGTTGATATTATCAAAGAATGCAAATGAAACGCCCTGTTCCGCATAGCCTTTAATCTGATCGGTCATCGCTTCTACATCAATCTGGCAAAGAATGATGATGTCCGGATTTTTAGCCATAACACTGTCGATGTTTTTGGATAATTCATCGGAATCCCACTGAGCATCTGTTGTAGCGACAATCTCTATACCCAACTCTTCACAGGCTTTTTCTGCACCGGCAATAACAGCGGCGGAGAAAGATTCACCGGAAGTATGCATACATAATGCTGCAGTTAATCCGGCATCTTTAATTTTTGTTACCTGGTCATCAGTTACTTTGAAATCGTCCACAGCCGTCGGAGATACATCCTCAAAACGGGATACCCATTCATCCGGCGTAGCCATGTCCGGAAGCTCAACCTTTGCCTCGCTGGCAGCCTTTGTCTCTTCCTCTGCTGCAGCCTGCGTTTCTTTTACTGTCTCCGTAGCTGCCTCTGTGGCCGCTTTTGTTTCCTTAGAGCCGCCGCCGCATGCTGTTAAGCTGGATACAGTCATTGCCATAGCCATAGCAATCCCCAATACTGCTTTCATTTTTGTTTTTTTCATAAGTAAATCCTCCTTTTTATATGTAATAACATCATGTTATTCCTGTTTATTTTTTGCGCTGATAGAACCAAGCGCAGTAGCCGCGATAACTACAATACCGCTGACAATATTCTGCTGAGAAGCCGTCATACCTGCAATAACCGTTCCATTGCTAATCATTGCTATAAGCCATGCTCCAACGAAAGTTCCGGCAATCGATGCAACACCGCCGGACATCAATGTTCCGCCTAATACAACCGAAGCAATAACATTCATTTCCGCTCCGCTGCCGTAAACATAGTTTGCCGCCTGAAGCCTTGCACAGTAGAGGACTCCTGCAAAAGCTGACATAACCCCGCTTAAAACCATAACGGATAATTTGATTTTTGAAACACTGATTCCGGTATATTTCGCCGCCTGCTTATTGCCTCCGACTGCCAGTACCCGGTTTCCGAAAGGCAGTTTTCGCAATAAAACATAAGCAATAATCATAACCAGCAGACACCAGAGAATCATCACCGGAATTCCAAAAACTTTTCCGTTGCCGAATACCTGGGTAAATGTTCTGTCATAAATCGGAATCGAATTGGAATTTGCCAATTCCATCGATACACCGTTTAAAATTGTCAGCGTACCAATCGTAATAAGGAACGATGGTAAACCTGTGACAACTAAAATCACCCCATTGATCAGTCCGATTAAAAGACCTGTAGCCAACGCTGCAATCAGCCCCATCACCCAATTGCCGCCGGCTCTCATTACAATCGCCGCCACCAAACCGGAAGTTGCAATATTAGCGCCAACCGTCAGATCAATTTCGCCGCAGCCAATGACAAAGGTCATACCGAAACTCATAATACCTATTGTTGTCATCTGCCTTAAAATATTAATCTGGTTGTTTACAGATAAGAATCCGGCATCGCCTAATGTGATTGAAAAAACCAAAAAAGCCACAACAATTGCAATATATACAATAATCTTTTGTAATTCGATTTTCTTTTTTCCCTTACTACTGTTGAATTGCATTTTGTAATACCTCCTCTGCTTGAATATCTTCATGCTTTAATTCCTGTATAATCTCTCCGCGCTTTAATATATAAATCCTGTCGCATATAGATAACATTTCCTGCAATTCAGATGATACAAATACAGCGGCATTTCCTTCATCGGTGAATTTGCGAACAGTAGCTATTAATTCCCGTTTAGCCCCAATGTCGACGCCGGCCGTAGGTTCATCCAGCAGCAAAATCTTCATGTCGGACCTCAGCCACTTGGAAATAACTATTTTTTGCTGATTTCCTCCGGATAACAAATTGATAATTTTGTCCACAGAATCCGTCTTAACACTCAATTCGTCAATACTGAATTCCGTCACCTCTTTCATCTTTTTCCGGTCAAGAAATACCCCCTTCTTTACCTTATCCAGAATCGGCAATGTCAGATTTTGTTCCACCGAATGTATCAACACCAACCCCTGCGTTCTTCTATCCTCCGGAACTAATCCAAAGCCGGCCTTAATCCCATCCCCGACAGATTTTATCGATACCTCTTTGCCGTCGACTTTAATACTGCCCTTTTTATGCTTTCGAATTCCAAACAGACATTCCAGTATCTCCGTTCTTCCGCTGCTCAGCAGCCCTGCGAATCCAATGACTTCACCCTTATGAACTTTAAAAGAGACATCCCGTACCAAATCATTGATTTCAAGATTCTCGGCCTCCAGCAATGTTTCGCCAAAGGCGTCTTTTTTCGGCGGAATCCATTCAAAGGAGGCTCCCCTTTTGTCTCCCATCATATATCCAACGATTGTCTCCACCGATAAATTATCATTTTCCAGTTCCGCACTGATTTTTCCGTTATATAAAATCGTAACTTTATCTGCTATTGTAAGTATCTCATTCATTCGATGCGAAATATAAACGATAGCCACGCCGAGTTTTTTTAGATTATTTACAATTTCAAAAAGTCGTTTTACTTCATTTGCAGAGAGAGCTGCCGTCGGCTCATCCATGACAAGTATCTTCGCATCGCTGGATAAAGCTTTGACAATTTCAACCATCTGCTTTTCACCAACCGTAAGGTCCCCTACGGTTGTATCCGGGTCAATATCCACCCCCAAACGCTCCAGCAGTTCAACAGCTTTTTTACGCATTTCTTTTCGGTCAACAAAATATTTTTTATTCAGAATTTCGTTGTTCAAAAAGATATTTTCTGTTACTGTCAATGTGGAAACACTGCTCATTTCCTGAAAAATCATGGATATTCCCTGTTTAAAGGCATCCTGATAATTCGAAAAAGATACTTCCTTCCCATTCAAAACAATGGTTCCGCTATCCTTGGTATATACCCCTGTCAATATTTTCATCAGCGTACTTTTACCAGCGCCATTTCCACCGACTAAAGCGTTCACCTGTCCGGGATAAATTTCAAAATCCACATTTTTCAGCACTTCTACCCCGGAAAAGCTTTTACATATGTTGTTCAGTTTTATAACAGGTTCTCCCATATTTCCTCCAATCCATTTATCCACCTATCAGACATTTAATTCCGTTTGCTCTGATGAATTCCGCATAAGGAATCACCGCATCCCTTTCAAGCGCTTTTTCTTCCTTAAACGCATATGGCTTATTTAATGACTTGTACTTATAACTTCCCATTTGATGGAACGGCAATAAATCTATCTGTTTAACCCCATTCTCCAAAGCGACATTCACAACCTTCTTTATAAATTCCTTAGAATAATTAAAACCAGGAATAATCGGACACCGGATACGCACCTGTTTTCCTTTTTCGCAGAGTTTTGACAGATTCTGAAGGACAAGCTGTAATGGCTCTCTGGATATTTTTTTGAAGTCCGCGTCTTCCAATGTCTTTATATCAAAGAGAACTTCATCGATATATTCCACAGCATGCCATAACTGTTCCCATGGCACGGCCCCCGCCGTCTCTATCGCCGTATTGATATACTCCAGCCGGCATCTCCTGCTGCATTCTCTGACAAAATCCGCCTGCAGAGCGGCTTCTCCCCCTGAAAAAGTAACGCCGCCTTTGGATCTGACAAAATAATTTCTTTCTTTTAATATTTCTGTCATAACTTCATCCACTGACATTTCTTTTCCATATAATATTCTGGCATCACTGTAACAAGCATTCACGCATCGGCCGCAGTTCCGGCATAAACTGTAATCCATACATACTTCTCTGCCATCTATATAGATAGCCTGCTGCGGACACTGAGTTAAACACCTGCCGCAGTTCACACATTTATTTTTATTAAATGCGAGCTGCGGGTTATATCTCTGAGATTCCGGGTTGCTGCACCACAAACATCTCAGATTACATCCCTTCATAAAAACCATGATGCGTATTCCATTACCATCCGTATAATGATATCGCTCAATATTTAAAATATTGCCTTTCATAAATTTTCAATTCCTCGTCATACTTTGTGAATTGTCCGATTTATAATATCATCCTGCAAATCCGAATCAATGGCCGTAAACAACGCGCTGTATCCGGCCACCCGGACAAGCAGATCGCTGTATCCCTCCGGATGGATTTTTGCATCCTGCAGTACCTCTGAGTCCACCATATTAAACTGAATATGCTGTCCCTTGAAATCTCCCAGATAGGTCCGCATCATATCTATAAACCGTTCCCGGCTTTCCGGGCTGTCAACTGTTTTCGGGTCCACCCGCATATTGTAGAGTGTTCCTCCCGATAATAAAATGTTTGGCAGCTTTCCAACAGACTTCAAAGCTGCCGTAGGTCCGTTGACATCGCTTCCATGCATTGGTGAAGTTGTATCCGCCAAAGCCTCTCCGGCTTTTCTGCCATCCGGAGTCGCTCCGACAATCTTTCCGAGCGGAACATTTGAGGATACCGTATTGCACGAAGGAACCCAGGTACATCCAATCGGACCCCTTCCATATCGGGTCGTATGATATTTTTCTTCTTCCGCAAAAATATCGTACAAATATTTTGCCATAATATCATCAACATAATCGTCATCATTGCCGTACTTCGGAGCTTTCAGACACATATGCCGAATTTCTTCACCGGTAGGCGATGTCGTCATATCTTCAAAATCTGTATTAAGCGCATGCAGTAAATCTTCGCCGCTGAGAACCTTGTCATCAAAAACTAATTTCTTGATTGCCGCAAGGGAATTTCCCGTGTTGGCAATGCCCATATAAAGCGGTCCGCAGAAGTCATAGACAGCGCCGCCTTCTTTCACTGTTTTTCCCCGCTCGATACAGTCGTCAATCAGCATAGACATATATGGGTCGCTGATTCCCTCTTCCGATGCCAAATCCAAAGAGTTATCATAAATAACATGCATACGGATGTAGTATCTCATCTGATCCATAAAGGCATCATACAATTCATCATAGGTTTTAAAGGTCGCCAAAGTCCCCTTGCCTTTATGGAGGCACCGCCCGGTTCTCGGGTCCACACCGTCATTCAGCGTCATTTCAAGTGCTTTCGTAATATTGATAAAAGCAGCGCCGTCCGGCCGATTGCTTTGTTTACCTTCAATTAAAGGTTCGCCGCAGCCCACATTGGCATAATCATAGGCATCTTCCAGTCTCACACCCCGGTTAACCAGTCCAAGAACATAATTTTCATCACTGTAATATGCCGGCTGGCCTCCTCCGAGCTTCTGTATATCCAAAACCGCATTCATAAAACGATTGCTGCATTTATCATGATATCTTGCCGATAACGGATTATTTAACTGCATCATCGCCTGACATTCCAGAATCAGATATGTCATTTCATTAACCGCATCGCGCCCATACCGGTCCTGGCCGCCAATTGTCATATTCTGTGCAACGACATAGCCGCGGAAAGATGATGTGCTGCTCCAGTCCAACACTCTGGTTACCTGGAATAATTTCAGCATAAAATTCGAAAACAGCTCTTTAATATCATCCTCTGTCCAACCGTCTTTTAAAGCTGACTTATAATATGGGTAAAGCTTCTGGTCCATGCGCCCGTAGGAAAATGCACTTCCGTTTCCTTCAATGTTAAGAACCAAATTGGTAAAATACATGGACTGTATTGCCTCGTGAATATCTCTGGCCGGCTCCATCGGTACGCGCCGACACACATCACTGATTTTTAAAAGTTCTTCTTTTCGCTGACTGTCCGTTTCCTTCGCAGCCAACTCCGCCGCCAGTTCGGCATATCTTTCCGCAAACATTTTTACACTGTCGCAGTTAATCAGAACCGACTGCAAAAACGGCAGTTTCTTTAAATCCTCTGTGACGGCCAAATCCAGTTTTTCAATCGCCTTCTCCGCTCTCCTGCGGACATTTGCCATACCTTCATCCAAAATCCGTTTCAGGTTGACAATAACATGTCCTTCTGCACAAATAACCAGATAATCCGTATCTATCATGCCGATTTGGAAAGCATCCCATGCATCTTTCGGAATTCTTGCATATACCTGGTCTTTATGGGTTTTTCCCTTCCAAAATGGCGCTATCTCCCGTATAACCTTTTCATCCTCTGGACTGATTAAAAACTTATCCCCCGGCCGGTCTTCAAACCGAAATGGCTCCCCATCCAATTCTTTTATGAACCAGTCAATTCCATAATCCGGATAAACCTGTGCACACCGGTCATATGGCGCTATCTCGCCGACAATAAGTTCCCCATCGTTGATTCGTATCGGCAAATCTTCGAGAGTTTTTCTCAAAGCCATGGCCCGGCGCAGCGGCACGGGATACCCTTCTGTTTCCATATAACTTTCAGTGACAGCTTTCGCCCTCGACGAGTCAATTCGAGGTGTTGACGCAAATACTTTTTTTCTCAGATTTTCAAGTCTGACACTTCGGTAAATCTCCTTACCTTCAAATATTGCACCTGTATTTATCGCATCTTCCGAATGCAAATTTGCGTAATGAATCATAAGCTTCTCCTTTCCCCCTTATATATCTTACCGCGCGCAGCCTGACGCAGCGCGCCCATGCGGAGCATCTAACCTACGGGATGCCCGAATGGGTATACCTTACCGCGCGCAGCCTGTCGCAGTGCGCCCATGCGGAGCATCTGACATACGGGATGCCCGAATGGGTGCAAAATCCGTTCTTGACATTTGTTATAACATTTGTTTTTGTACTGCTAATTATACATCATTCCTTTATAGTTGTCAACAATATTAACAAAAAATGGCGAATTTCAAAATCAAAATCCGCCATTTTTATAAATTATCACTAAAATGAATTAATTATATCCTTATTTTTCTTTCTGTTTCCTCAAGAAGAACTATTTTTTCTCTCAAATTTTTTTCTTTCTTTACCATCTGATGGGCAAGAGTACGAATATACATCTTATCATCCTTTTCAAATGGAATATGATAAATTCCTATTTTCTCCGGCTTCACATACATTTCGATAATGTTTCGGCCGGCAGTATCATAAAAGAAATATGGATTCATAAATACAATATCCACATGTATCTGAGAAAAAATTTTAAGCAATTCCCCCTCATCCGGGTTACAATCCGATAATATCAGAATATTCTTATCCTCAATTCTGAACAACAGGCAATTGCATAAATCCTTCGGGAATATCTGTTTCATATGTTTTGTGCATAAAGAATATAATTTTATATTTTCGGCCAATTTATATTCATGAAATCTTCCACGTTCCATTTTCATATTCCACGTTCGTATTCCATGTTCCCCTATCCATTGATTTAGTGAATCAAAATCCGGATTTGTATCCTCCGGCCACACAATCCGATTCACTTTATTCCTGCTCAAATATTCCTCAACAAGCCTCGGCGTTATATGATCCGGGTGATTATGTGTAAACACAAGAAAATCTATATCGTTATAAATACTCTTATGCCCAGAATCAAACATCTGATTTATTATTCCATCAGGTGTTGCGCTGAAAGGATATCCCCCGGCATCCTGCAGCGCATCAATTAATATTCTGGTTTTTTCACATTGAATCAGAATCCCTGCATTTGATATGTAAGTTATCTCAATCATTTTCTGTAATCTCCCCCTAATATCCTGACTGTAAAATATTAACACTATTTTTTCATTATAACTCTTAACATTTGTTATGGAAAGTGTTAATTTTTGGCAATTGACTTTTTTGCAAAAAAAATGTTCTTCGCATAAATTTTTGATTTATACGAAAAACATCTTTTTAGAATTTTAGTAACCTTCCTGCCGGCGCGAAAGTCTTAGCTCGCGGCGTTTCACAGCGGTTTCCCATTCCATTCGCTCACCATCATTTTCCAAAATTAATCCGGGAACCTCCATTGGCTTATCATCCTTTCCCATACACACCATAACAAAATATGCACGGTTAATCGGATAACGTTTGCCCTCCCAATCTTCTCTGTATGTATCAATACGAACTTCCATCGAAGTTTTTCCCACATGGGTAATCTTTCCAATTAAAACAACGATATCATTCAGATAAACACCCGATTTAAAATAAGTGTTATCGATAGCCACCGTTGTGGCATCCCTGCCGCAGTGGCGCCTTGCCGTAGCCCCGGCCACCTCGTCAATCCATGTTAAGAGCTGACCTCCAAACAAACGTCCAAAACCATTAATGTCCGGCGGCATCACTATTCGATGCTGCACCGTTTTTGAATCTGATACTTTTTTAGCTTCCATATAACCTCAGTCCTTTCTACTTAAGCCTAATCTACGGGTTAATGTTTTTATCATTCTAATATACGCAGCCTCAAAATACAAGTTAAGTATTTCATAAATATTAATAAACTCTAGATAAATATTTGTAAATATTGTATACTGTTTTTATCATGTATTGAGGGAGGCTACCTATGGAAAAAGAAATTGCAAAAAACAAAACAGTTGAAGAAAAAATGGCACTGGCTGATGAAATCAGCCGTGGATATTTCCGTCAGGGGTTAAATTGTACCGAATGTGTCCTTCGCACATTCATGGATATGTATGATGTTGAACTGCCGGAAGATGTCCTCTGCATGGCTACCGGTTTTGGCGGCGGCATTGGCCACACAAAAAATATCTGCGGCGCCATCACCGGCGCTGTTATGGCCCTTGGAACCGTTAAAGGACGGCGGAACCCATTTGGCCCAAAAGAAGAAATGGGACAGCGCATCAAACATCTTCAGGGGGATATTTATCCTGTTTTTGGTGAAATGGTAACAGAAATTGAAAACAAATACGGCACGTTGATCTGCCGTGAAATGTCACAGCCATTTGGCGACTTTGACTCCAAACCGCGCAAAAAGAACTGCATGGAAATTATTGCTTACTGCGCCCAGCTTGCCGTCAAATATGCTGAAAACTAAATCTTAATTGAACAGGAGGCGGCGATTCGCCGCCTTTCCTGCTATTCTGCAACAATATTTAATCGGCAACAATAACGCCGTTTTCACAATCCAGATTTACAAACACACCGCTCTTTAATATACTGGTCGCATGTTTGACATTAATCAGCACCGGAATATCCAGGCTGAGGCCAACCGTCACCGCATGGGCATCCAGGCTGGATTTCTCGATAACAATACCGGAAGCTGTCCTTAACTGTTTCAGCATATGATTATTTGTATCACTCGTAACGACAATATCCCCCGGCTGATAATGCTGCATTAAATCTTTCTCTGAACGGCACACACACAAACGTCCATGGACTTTCTGCTTATTAATTCCCTCGCCATTCGCCAGAATATGGCCTACAACCTGTACTTTTAACATATTTGTTGTGCCTGAAACACCCAATGGAACCCCGGCCGTTATAACCGTCACATCTCCCTGCTTCACATATCCTTTTTCCATAGCTGCTTCGACCGCCGTCTCAAATAATTCATCGGTTGTTTCCTTTTCTTCAATAATCAGCGGCTGAACGCCCCATGAAAGATTCAGCTGACGCCATACACTCGGGGACATGGTGCAGGCAATAATCGGGCAGGTTGGACGGAATTTGGAAATCATCCGGGCTGTTCTTCCCGATTTGCTTACCGTAATAATCGCAGCCGCATTTAAATCCATACCCGTTGTACAGGTGGCATGGGAAATTGCATTGGTTACATCGGTAATCACTTCTGTTCCCAATTCAGAAAAACGACGGCGATAATTAATATCAATTTCTGTGCGCTCTGCGATTTTTACCATAGTCTGCACTGCTTCCACCGGATAAGCGCCGGCTGCCGTTTCTCCTGAAAGCATAATCGCACTCGTTCCATCATAAATAGCATTCGCCACATCCGTTGCCTCCGCACGGGTTGGCCGCGGATTTTTCATCATCGAATCCAGCATCTGTGTCGCCGTGATCACCTGTTTGCCGGCCTGATATACTTTGCGAATAATTTTTTTCTGAAGCACCGGCACTTCTTCTAAAGGAATCTCAACGCCCATATCGCCGCGGGCCACCATAATACCGTCGGACACCCGAATGATTTCATTGATATTCTGGACACCCTGCATATTTTCGATTTTCGCTATAATATTAATCGACTGGCAATTCTTTTCCTCAAGAATCTTTCGGATTTCCAAAATATCCTCTGCTGTTCTCGTAAAGGATGCGGCGATAAAATCAAAGCCGTTCTCGATGCCAAAGCAAATATCTTCATAATCTCTCTGGCTGATAAAAGGCATGGATAATATTGTATCCGGCACATTTACACCCTTCTGGTTTGAAATCACACCGGCATTGACAACCGTACAATGAATTTCCGTATCTTCAATATCATTAATACAAAGTTCAATCAAGCCGTCATCCAATAAGATTCGTCCGCCGCCTTTCACATCCTTCGGCAAATCTTTATAGGTAATGGAAACAATTTCTGAATTTCCGACAACATCACGGGTTGTCAACGTAAACTTACCGCCCCGCTTCAATTCTGCTTTTCCGTTTTCAAAAGTTTTAAGACGGATTTCCGGCCCCTTTGTATTAAGAAGCGCCGCCACAGGAAGATTTAATTCCTCTCTCAATTTTTTCACACGATTCAGCTTCTCCAACTGTTCTTCATGTGTGCCATGAGAAAAATTAAACCGCGCGACATCCATTCCCTCAATCATCAATTTTCTTAAAATATCTTCACTCTCTGACGCCGGTCCAAGCGTACATATAATTTTTGTCTTTCTCATAATCTACTCCTCTGCTTCTTTGCTGTCTGCGGATATATTTTCATTCCCGGTCCGCTCCTGGACATCCATGCATATTAAACGATAAACTGTGGCCGCCAGCGGCACTCCGATTAACATTCCGGGAATTCCGCCAAGGCCGCCGCCAATGGTAACAGCCGCCAGTACCCATATCCCCGGAAGCCCAATCGATGCTCCCACAACCTTTGGATAAATCAAATTACCTTCAAGCTGCTGAAGAATAACTATAAACACAAGAAAAACCAACGACTGAATCGGGGACACGGTAAAAATCATGAAAGCCCCGACAACCGCACCAATATAGGCGCCTACCATCGGAATCAATGCTGTCGCACCAATAAAAGTTCCCACCATCGGCGCATAAGGCAAGCGCAAAATCAGCATACCTACAGTACATAAAATGCCCAAAATAACAGCTTCCACACACTGTCCGGTTATAAAACTTGTAAAACATTCATTTGCCGTATAAACAATATGATTGATAGTCTTCATATGGGACTTTTTCATATACACTTTCTGCAATGTTTTTGCCTGTGACTGAAGTTTTTCTTTATTCATTAAAATATATACGGCAAAAATAGTCGCTATCGCTATATTGACAACCGAGCCTAAAAGCTGAGAAACAAAACTGAAAGCCGAATTCAGCATAGAACTGAAACCGCTGGTTACATAGGTAAATATCTTATTAAACATTTCCTGCCAGTTTATTTCCATGGCGCCAATCTGCTCTGCCAGAGAAGGAAATAAATCCCCGTTATCCACAATCCAATCCTGAATTATTTCAAAATAAACCGGTATCTCATTAGCCATCACGGAAAAAGCCTGCACCAATTCAGGCAATACAATTCTTATAATCAGGAATATGGCCGCAAAAATCAAAAATATGGACAGGAAAACACACACGCCTCTTCTGGCCCGCAAAGCCGCCTTACTATTCGTATCCGGAAACCAGTGATTTTCCAACGCCTTCATAATAATATTCAGAATATAAGCCACCAGGCATCCTAAAATGAGCGGAAAGGCGACGTTCCAAATCTGGCTAAACCAAGAAAACACTTTGTCAAAACGAATTACTATTAAAATTAACACTGCGATACATATGCCGTATTTAAAAAACATTTTTAAATTCTTATTAATAAAAATCACCCCTTGCTGTCATTTTTCATTCTAACATATTCTTATAAAATAAAAAAGTCCAACCACACAAAATGTAATTGGACTTTCATTCAATGAGGCATCGGGGATTCGAACCCCGGACAACTTGATTAAAAGTCAAGTGCTCTACCAAC
>ERZ809224.467-NODE-467-length-38528-cov-35.583942_pt1 | contig 38528 bp, 36 predicted proteins | sample MGYA00520513_ERZ809224 | MGnify/ENA primary metagenome ERZ809224 (study PRJEB31576, sample SAMEA3212658) | Homo sapiens | biome: human-gut; feature: human gut; material: fecal | place: Sweden | collected 2012 ... | reverse complement strand
TAAAATTTATTTACCATCTGAAAAAGGAATTGCCACTGTTGGATGAAGACCATATCCTTGGATTTGATGAGATCGAAGTAAGCCAGAAGGATGCCAAATGCCAGTTAGTAGAAAAATGGGTTGAAAAAACAGTGACGGATTCTGAATTACAGGTGAGTGAAGATGATACACAGATTCATATCAAAGGTCGTGAATTCGCATATACAATCGACCGACGGACTGCACTTTTTACAGAGATGAAATTCGCAGGTCGGGAATATCTGAACCATCCGATGGAATTAAATATTTGGAGAGCTCCAACAGATAATGATATGTACATCAAGTCTGAATGGAAGAAAGCCCATTATGATAAAGCTTATACAAGAGCTTACACGACAGAGGTTGTGCAGGGAAAACATGGTGTGAAGATTACAAGCCATGCTTCCGTTGTGGCAGAGACAGTACAGAAGATTCTTGATGTGACGATTACATGGAAAATAGAAGCTGCTGGAAAGATTGATGCAGATATTGCAGTAACAAAAGACGATGAATTCCCGGATCTTCCGAGATTTGGTGTGAGGATGTTCCTGGATAAAAAACTTTCAGCTGTAAGATACTTTGGAATGGGACCACAGGAAAGTTATTGTGATAAACATCAGGCTGCGAGCCACGGTTTGTACCGGGCAGATGTAGGGGATTTACATGAGGACTATATCCGTCCACAGGAAAATGGAAGCCATTATGATTGTGAATATGTAGAGCTTAACAACAGCCGATATGGAATTGTGGTATCTGCGGAAAATGCCTTCTCATTCAATGCTTCTTATTATACGCAGGAAGAACTTGAGAAGAAAACGCATAATTATGAACTGACAGAATCAGATAGTGTAGTATTTTGCGTTGACTACGCATTAAACGGCATTGGTTCTAATAGTTGTGGTCCAGTTGTATTGGATCAGTACCGATTTGATGATGTATTATTCCGGTTCCAGTTTACACTGATACCGTATGTAAAGGGATAATAAAGTTTCATGTAACCCGTAAACAAGGAAGGATAGTCTGATTGCAATGTAAAGTCCGGATATACAGAGCAATCAGACAAAAACAGAGAAAAAAATATAATTAGACATCATACGGTTAGACATATTGAGATTCTAAGTGCGATGAAGATGAGGAGCAAAGAAATTCGATGGAAGAAAAAAAGTATTTGAAATGGTATAACAAAATTGGATACGGATCAGGTGATATTGCAGGTAATGTAGTCTATGCCTTCCTGACATCTTTTATGATGGTCTATCTGACGGACTCAGTAGGACTTGCTGCAGGTGTCGTAGGTACCCTGATTGCCGTATCAAAACTATTTGATGGTTTTACGGATATATTTTTTGGATCAATGATTGACAAAACACACAGTAAAATGGGAAAAGCGAAACCCTGGATGCTATACGGATATATTGGTTGTGCCATTACGCTGGTCGGCTGCTTTGCAGTACCGGTGAGCTTGGGAACAACGGCTAAATATGCATGGTTCTTTATTTCTTATACACTGTTAAATGGTGTGTTTTATACAGCAAACAATATTGCTTACTCAGCACTTACGTCACTGATTACAAAGAACAGCAAAGAGCGTGTACAGATGGGATCTTACCGTTTTATTTTTGCGTTTTCAACAAGTCTTCTGATTCAGGCGATTACAGTTGGATTTGTAGATAAATGTGGTGGAGATGCTGCGGCATGGAGAACGGTTGCTATTATCTATGCAATCATTGGTCTGGTCGTAAATACGATTTCAGCACTTTCTGTTAAGGAACTTCCTGAGGAAGAACTTAACGAAGGAGAAGTAAAGGATGATAATGAAAAGTACGGAATGGTACAGGCATTCAAGCTTCTTGTTAAAAACAAATATTACATGATGATTTGTGGAACATATATTTTACAGCAGTTATATGGTGCCATGATTGGAGCTGGCATTTATTACATGACATGGGTACTGAAAAATAAGAATTTGTTTGGACAATTTGCATGGGCAGTTAATATTCCACTGATCATTGCCCTGATTTTCACACCGACATTAGTTGGTAAGTGGAAAGGTATGTATAAACTGAACTTAAGAGGTTACGTCTTAGCAGTCATCGGTAGAGCACTTGTTGTTGTTGCCGGATATATGGGCAGTGTTCCGCTGATGATGGCATTTACAGCTCTTGCAGCCTTAGGTCAGGGACCATGGCAGGGAGATATGAATGCAGTTATCGCATCTTGCTCTGAATACACTTATCTTACACAGGGAAAGAGAATTGACGGAACGATGTACTCTTGTACTTCTCTTGGCGTAAAAATCGGTGGAGGTATTGGAACCGCTGTTGTTGGATGGATGCTTGAGTTCAGTGGATATGTCGGAACAAATGCAACTCAGCCACAGTCTGCACTTGATATGATGCAGTTCATGTATCTTTGGCTTCCGTTAATCTTTGATGTATTGATTATGTTTGTACTTTCAAGAATGAATGTAGAAGATGCAAATAAAAAACTGAGAGCAGAAAAAGGAATTGCTGCAGATGAAGTAACAGATGCATTAGACATAAATTAGAATTGACAGGAGAAAGCGTTGTCTGGTCGTTGCTCGATGAGACAGTGCTTTTTTCTATATATAAAGTGATAGAACTGTATTTTGAAAATAAAAAAGGACCACTTCATTTTTGTGAAATGGCCTTAAGAAAATATTCAGTTTTCACAAAATAGTCCTTTTAGTATTTATACATGGTAAGGATGCTCAAAATATTCAGTGTAGAATACTAAAAGGTCATTCAGATATTTTTTTAGGTTGCTCATTTGCAATTCCTCCTTTCCTTATTTACAAGTTGATTATAAGATAGGTGTAAAAGGATTGCTTGCCAAATCGAAAGAAGATATAGACAAATGTTGCAAAGGGGAGTATTTCATGCAGTTAAAATATGTTGACACAAAAGAGGAGATTATAGCAATAAATAGGAAGTCAAAACATATTGAACCACATCTTCATAATGCACTGGAGATCGTTTGTGTAACAAGTGGATCATTAGAACTTGGTGTCGGACAGGAACTATACCATATGGAAAAAGGAGATATAGGCTTTGTATTTCCAGATGTTATTCATCACTATCAGGTACTGACACCCGGTGTAAATAAAGCGACTTATCTGATTGCATCGCCATTTACGATAGCCAAATTTGCAGATATCATGCAATCCATGGCTCCTGAATACCCAATCATCAAAGCGGAAAAGGTTGAACCGGAGGTATATAGGGTTATAAATGCAATTTTAGAGACAGAACAGTCGGATATTACTGTTGCACAGGCATATCTTCAAATTGTGTTGGCACGCTGCATAGGAAAATTAAATTTGGTAGAAAAGAGTAGTGTGGGGAGCAATGATCTTATTTACCAGACAGTTTCCTATATATCAGCAAATTTCAAGAAGAAGTTTTCGTTGGAAGAGATGGCAAAAGACCTGGGGGTGAGCAAATATGTTTTATCCAGACTCTTTTCCAAGACATTCCATAGAAACTTTAATCAATATCTTAACGATGCAAGGCTGAACTATGCATGCCATCGTTTGGAAAATACGAGTGATTCTATTACAAACATTTGTCTGGATAGTGGATTTGAAAGTCAGAGAACATTTAACCGAGTATTTAAAGAAAGATATAAAATATCACCGAGTGATTATCGAAGTATTTGTGTGAAAGAGATGTTGTCATAAAAGGTTCTGTTGATCGAAATATTTACTTTGATTTTACAGTGCTATGTATTTGATTTCATGTGTGGATGATATAATATAAAAATATTTGTAGAAAAAAGAGTTTTATTCTATTAAGAAAATTTCATCAGCATTGCAGACAAGAACGAGAAATGGTACACGCCTTCCGGTAAATGCCAGATATGGCTATAAAAAAGGAAAAGATGGAAGGCTGGAAGTAGATCCGGAGGCTGCAAAAGTCGTGAAAATAGGATAGAATCAGAAAGCTGTTGTCTTTACCAGGCAATAGCTTTTTTCATTGTGACAATTTTTGTGACAAATTTTGTGACATTTAAAAGGAACGTGATGAACAAAGACAGAACGAAAAGACGAATGAAAACTCCCGAAAAGCCCGTAAATACAAGGAAAAATGCACTTGAGAAAACATGACGAAAAATGGAAAAGAATTGTTCATAAAAACTTCATAAAATTTTGCTAAAATATAACCCGAATTATCAGGTTGGAATTTATAGGAGAATTCTTATGGTAAAACGAAATGACAAAGAGCCATCTTCGGAGAATTACCCTTTCATAAAGGAAACAATAAAAGAGCGTCCAGCGGACAGGAAAATGTTGCTGCATAAGTTCCTGACAGCAGCAGTATGTGGATTGATTTTTGGTGGCTGTGCGGCAGGCACTGCAGCACTGATTTTGCCAGAAGTAGCACCGTCTTTGAGAAAACATTCGGAACAGTATACCGATGTTACATTGGTGCCATCTGTTACAGCTGCTTCACGTGTGGATGAAGCAGAGGATGAAAACACTTCAACAGCACTGGCAAATACTAAACCTTCAACAGAGATAGATGCAGAGGATGAAAAGTCGGGTACATGGGCTGAACAGGTGAGAAAAGTATCTGAGACACCGCGCAGAGCACTTGTGCGAATAGCAGCACTCGGTACAGATTCAGATCTACTGGATGATTCGTTCTTGAAATACGGAGAAGAAGAAGGTTTTGTTTTCCTAAAAAATACGGAAGCTTTTTACATCATGACATATTCCGACAGAATGAATGATGCAGGAAATTTTCAGGTGACATTTTCAAATGGAGATATGGCAGATGCACAGCTGTGTAAGAAAGATGTCCGGACAGGCTTTTATGTGTTCCGCGTTCCATTCACAGAGTTAAACGATTCTACAAAAGATGAGATTTCTGAGGCTGTACTTGCCACGGAAGATAACATGGAGCAAATGGATGATGTTATTGCAATCGGTAGTCCAACTGGGGATTATGACTCACTGGTCAGTGGTATGGTTACTTCTGTAACGGGCAGCATGAAAATTGCGGATGAAGAATATGGAATGCTTACAACAAATATGGTAGGAAGTGAGGACGGAGGAGGAATTCTTCTGAATATGTCCGGTGAAGTTGTAGGAATCATCTGCAGTCAGGAAAATGAAAACAGCAGCGTGATTCGAGCTGTTGAAGCAGCACAGCTGCGTCCACTTCTGGAAGGTATGGCAAATGGTGAGGATATCTGCTATATTGGAATTCAGGGTACAACGATTTCAAAATATCAGTCTGAAAATCTGGACATTCCACGAGGCGTATATGTAGATGCGGTGGAAGAAGATTCACCGGCTATGACGGCAGGAGTACAGAATGCAGATATTGTTCATGCATTGAACGGAAAAGAAATCAGTTCCATGAATAGGTATTCGGCGATTCTTCAGAGTCTGGTCAAAGGCTCACGGGTCAAGCTTGAAGTATATCGTAAGAATCCCTATGGTACATATGTAAATGTAGAATTAAATGTATTGATCAAAGAAAAATAGAAAGAAAAGAGAAACAGTATATGCGTTTTATTAACGAATTACATGAGGGAGACCGTCTTAACGGAATCTACCTTTGCAAACAGAAACAGTCGGCAATGACAAAGAACGGAAAGCCATATGAGAATCTGATTTTACAGGACAAAACAGGGGTGTTGGATGGCAAAATCTGGGATCCGAATTCATTGGGAATCGATGATTTTGATGCATTGGATTATATTGATGTAGTCGGAGATGTGACAACTTTTGCAGGAGCTATGCAGTTGAACATTAAGAGAGTTCGAAAAGCACAGGAAGGTGAGTACGATCCGGCAGACTATCTTCCGGTCAGTGAAAACAGTACAGATGATATGTATGGACAGCTGTTGGCTATGATAAAAACAGTGAAGAACAGATACCTGTCAGCACTACTGAATAAACTTTTTGTAGAAGATAAAGAGTTTTTGAAATCTTTCCAAGAACATTCTGCGGCAAAAACTGTCCATCATGGATTTATCGGTGGACTGATGGAGCATACTTTAAGCGTAACAAAACTCTGTGACTATATGGCAAGTGCTTATCCGCTTCTTAAAAGAGATCTGCTGATCACAGCAGCACTTCTTCATGATGTTGGTAAGACGAAGGAGCTTTCCTCTTTTCCGCTGAATGATTATACTGATGAAGGACAGCTTCTTGGTCATATTATTATTGGCGCACAGATGATACATGACCTGGCAAAAGAAATTCCGGATTTTCCGGAAATGCTGGAAAACCAACTGGTGCACTGTATTCTGGCGCATCATGGTGAACTGGAATATGGTTCTCCGAAGAAACCGGCACTGGCAGAAGCGGTGGCATTGAATCTTGCTGACAATACAGATGCCCGTATGGAGACACTGACAGAAATCTTTGCAGCAGATAAAGGTAAGAAAGAGTGGCTTGGATATAACAGACTTTTTGAATCAAATCTGAGAAGGACAGGAGACGTTTGATCCTCATGGAATATCGTAAAAATGACATTGTTACGTTAGAGATTGTGGATTGCGGAACAGATGGTGAAGGCATTGGCAAAGCTGATGGCTTCACTGTTTTTGTAAAAGACGCAGTCATTGGAGATACTATTATGGCTAAGATCATGAAAGCCAAAAAGAATTACGGTTATGGACGATTGATGGAGATCCTGAAACCATCGCCATACCGCGTAGAACCGGTGTGTCTGTCTGCCCGCCAGTGTGGTGGCTGCCAGCTCCAGGCTGTTTCTTATGAGGAACAGAAAGTGTTCAAAGAAAAGAAACTTCGTGGCCATCTGGAACGGATAGGTGGATTTACAGAGTTTCCAATGGAACCACTGATTGGGATGGATGATCCTTATCATTATCGCAATAAGGCACAATTTCCAGTTGGTAGAAATAAAGAAGGAAGAATCGTTACAGGTTTTTATGCCGGACGTACGCATGCAATTATTGAGAACCGTGATTGTGCACTTGGAATTCCACAGAATAAAGATGTTCTTGACCGTGTGATTGCACATATGGAAAAGTACAACATCGCACCGTATGATGAAGCAACAGGCAAGGGTCTGGTACGCCATATTTTTGTCCGTTATGGATTTTTTACCGGCGAACTGATGGTTTGTCTGATTATCAATGGACAGGATCTTCCACATCAGAGGGAACTGGTTGAGAAACTTTGTGAGATTCCAGGAATGACCAGTATTTCTCTGAATATGAATAAAAAGCGAAGTAATGTGATCCTTGGTGACAAGGTCAAAACTATTTGGGGAGAAGATTATATCACAGATAAGATTGGCGATATCTCATATGAAATATCACCACTTTCTTTCTTCCAGGTAAATCCGAAACAGACATGGAAATTGTATTCCAAAGCATTGGAATATGCAGATCTTCACGGAGAAGAGACAGTCTGGGATCTGTATTGTGGAATTGGGACGATTTCTCTGTTCCTTGCGCAGAAGGCAAAGTTTGTCCGTGGTGTGGAGATTGTTCCGGCAGCAATTGAAGACGCAAAGAGAAACGCACAGATCAATCATATCGAGAATGTGGAATTTTTTGTTGGAAAAGCAGAGGAAGTTCTGCCGAGAGAATATGAGAAAAATGGTGTTTATGCGGATGTGATCGTTGTTGATCCACCACGTAAAGGCTGTGATGAGATGTTGCTTAAAACAATTCTTAAGATGCAGCCCAAACGAGTGGTTTATGTAAGTTGTGACAGTGCGACACTTGCAAGGGATTTGAGATTCTTGTGTGATAATGGATATGAGTTAAAGAAAGTGTGTGGAGTTGACCAATTCCCTCAGACTGTGCATGTTGAGACGGTAGTCTTACTTTCAAAAGTGCACACTCCTGAATAAATCAAAGCTAGTAAATAGGGGCTTTTCAAGAGCTTATCGTTGAAAGATACGAGCGGCTATAGAGAAGCCTCTATTTTTGTGGTTTGAATAGGAAAACTATTGGAAGTATAGTAAGTTGGAAAGCGAATATCAGAGATTAAAATAGAAGCTGATTAGGTGATGCAAAAATTTAAATATAAAAGCTAGTTGGACTTTTGCATATTTTTTTGAAGCATCTGGTGATAGGTGGTGTAAGCGTAACTGACATTTAATAATTGATTACCATTAACGTTATATTTTATCAGGGATTCCGTAACTCTGTGTGTCGAAAAATAACGAAAAAAGTCCGAGAAAACGGACACTAATCATTGAAATGATGAGACGGTTTCGTTATACTTCAGATAAATAATAAATCGGAGGAAACGGAAATGGGGAACAAAGAAAAAGTACATGAATTGGTTTGCGGTTATATCAGTGAGGCAGAAGATCATACCGTTGCTGGAGTTGAAGTACAGGATGAATTTTTGGAAGGGCATCCTTGTGAAAATTTGTATGAAGAAATTTATGAGCAAAAGAAAAGAATTTGTGATAAACTAGGAGTAGAAGAAGATAAGGACCTGGAATTTTTAATCAACCTGATGGATGACATCACGAAAAATGTATCTATGAAAATGTATGAGTATGGTGTATTGATAGGGGCTGATGAGTTTTAGATTAATAAATCGGAGATGAATAACAAAAGCTGAAATATTGAAGCCGCTGGATACAATGGCAGGGGTAAAAGATAACTATCAGTCGAAATAATAGACGAGTTTATTTTCTGCGAGGTGAAATGTACGGGGTGCTAGCGCATGGGAGAGGCGCATCATTTATTTTAAATGAAGGGAGTGGGTTCGATTCCCACAGCCCCATCAAGGGCACTCAACTTAAAAAGCGAGGTTAAAAGTATGAAAAAGAAAAGAAATATTCTAAAAAAAGTATTATTGATTTGTTGTATGGTAGGACTTCTTTTTACTTTGACATGTTATGAGAATTATTCTGAAGTAGCTGCAGCATCAAAGGCTTCATACAAAATTGTTAATAAAAGACAAGTAAAACGATATAAAGACCATAAGGCAGAATATCTCTATCAGCTTCCACAATTGAAGGGAAAGAGCGCAGCTATAAAGAAGATTAACAAATCAATAATGGCTGATTACAAGAAGACATTCGAATATAAAAGAAACTTGTTTGATTATTTTGACGTTTTAAAAAAATCATCACATACTTACATTTTTTATCTAAATAAATGTAAAGTGATATATAATCAAAAAGGATACGTTAGTTTTAAATTTACTAGTAGCTGGTATGCTGGAGGGATTGGAGAAACAAAGGACTACGGTCTAACCTATCGATTAAGAGATGGTAAGAAGATGACAGTTCAAGATGTGGTTTATGGTAAGAGATCATCTGTCAAGAAAAAGATAGCTGATACGTATGCAAAAAAAGTTTATAGAATAGGCTATAAATATATTATGAAAATGAAATATTCGGACATTGATTTTTATGTTAAACCGGGGAAAAAAGTATGTGTATGTTTTGGCCCATATCAGCCAATGGGAGGACATGGACGTTCAGTAATTGTCTTGAAGGGTAAAATCTAACCAATCAGAGAATCAAATAAATAGTCATATAAAACATCTGTCAGAAATGGCAGGTGTTTTTCTTTTGTTGGGAGCTTAAGGGGCTCCTTTTTTGTATCCGCTTTTAAGGAGGTGAGGCATAAATGGCAGGTCGTATTCAGGGTATTACCGTAGAGATCGGTGTGGAGATACAACCAAATTACAGAATGCGCTGAAGGGCGTGAATGGACAAATTAAGTCTACCCAGCAGCAGTTAAAGGATGTAAATAAACTTTTAAAGCTGGATCCTGGTAATACAGAACTTTTGGCTCAGAAACATAAACTTCTAGGTCAGGCTGTCAGCGAAACGAAGGACAAGCTGGCTACATTAAAAACTGCAGCGGAACAGGCCAATACTGCACTTGCAAAAGGAGAAATCTCTCAGGCGCAGTATGATGCACTGCAAAGGGAGATCATTGAGACTGAGCAAGACTTAAAGCGATTGGAAGAACAAGCCAATCAGTCAGCAACAGCAGTGCAGAAGATCGCAGCCACCGGAGAAAAGCTAAAAACTGTAGGAAATAACATCTCCTCTGCCGGAGAAAGGATGCTTCCAGTCACCGCTGCGGTTACGGGGTTAGGCGCTGCATCCGTTACGACTGCAGCAAACTTTGAGTCGTCCATGTCTCAGGTGCAGGCAACTATGGGAGTTACCAAAGATGCGATGTCCTCGGTGAATGGTCAGTCTGTGAATACGATGGATGGCTGAAAGAATTTGTTGAAAATATGATAGCAGAATATTGCTCTGGAACTAGTAGAAGAGACAGTGTTGCTGAAGAAATTCTAAAGGCTGTTGTGAAAAAATGTCCACTTTTATTTGCTATGGAATTACCAGAACTGGCATGTAAATCAGCGGAATCATTATGGGGACAAAGAGTGTCAAGAAAGCATTTTGCGTGGACCATTGGATTCTAGAAAATAATGGATATGAATATCAAAATAAGAGGTCCGAGATAATTCAAGAATATTTGTATGATGGTAAGGGGGTAGATCTTTCTGAGTTTGATATCAGAAATTATGATATAGATCTTCTCTGTAATATTGCGTGTTGTGGATTGGATACAGAAGATGGCGTGGATGTTCGTACGCTCAATGAGCATATTAAGAAGATTTATTCCGACTCGGAGCTTGAGGAAGATTCAACTATCCGGAATTTCCGGATAGTTCAAACCGAAGGTTCCCGTCAGGTGACTCGTGATACAAAGCATTATAATCTTCAAATGATTATTGCGGTCGGATTCAAGGTTAATAATGAGCGAGCGGTGCAGTTCCGCAAGTGGGCCAATGGTATCGTGAAAGACTACACTATTAAAGGCTGGGTCATGGATGACGAACGTCTGAAAAATGGTGGCTCTGTGCTTACAGTAGAATACTTTGACCGCCTGCTTGAGCAGATTCGTGAGATCCGTCTCTCTGAGCGGAGATTTTATCAGAAAATAACGGACATCTATGCTACAGCTCTTGATTATGACCGAACAGCAAAAACAACAAAGCAGTTCTTTGCAAAAGTTCAAAATAAGATGCATTATGCAGTTCATGGACATACAGCAGCAGAGCTGATTTATGAGCGAGCAGATGCGGATAAGCCACACATGGGATTAACTACATGGGCGTCAGCACCGGAAGGAAAGATTGTAAAAAGTGATGTGAGCGTTGCGAAGAATTATTTGAGTGAGCAGGAAATGCGTTCACTGGAGCGTATTGTATCTGCTTATCTGGATTTGGCAGAGGATCGTGCGGAACGTCATATTCCGATGACAATGGAGGATTGGGCAAAGCGTCTGGATATATTCCTGATGGCTGATGACAGAGAGGTTCTTCAGGATGTAGGAAAGATCACGGCAGAGATTGCCAAGGCAAAAGCTGAAACCGAATTTGAAAAATATCGTGTCATTCAGGACAGATTATTTATGTCTGATTTTGATAAGTACATGCTGGAACTGGAAGAGAATGCGAAGAAGTAGAAGCATCGCCATTAAAATTTTCAGCTTGCCAAGGTCGAGTGCATGGGAGTTGGGTTATCAGTCGGGGCGAAAATAGCTGTTAATCTGTTCTCTGTACGAAGAACGGACGAGGTTGAGACAATGGCGATTCTTCGTCAAATTTGACTTTTCTATTGGAATCACTATAATAGTAGAAACGAATAAAAAAGTTGAATTTTTTCCGCAGACGGGCGAGGTTCAGGCTGTGATATGGATAGCGAATTGTATCAATACTTTTTTTGTTACAGAATATGTTGATATGTTTCCGTAAACAAACGGAGATATTTTGTTACAGTCCATATTAGTTTGGATCGATTCTCAAAAACTGACATCAATCAGGATGTATCGTGCCATGTCGAGACTGTGTGTTTGCTGTCAAGGAAAGATAAATAAGTGCCAGAAAGCGGCCTATTTCCGGGCTTTTTTCGGAGGTTTGGATTTGATGCCAGACTCCTGAAAAAGCTCGGTTATTTTATGCGGAAACATATCTACTGCAAAATGTGTGTCAGGTTTAGAGCATGGCAACAGCAAGTTGCTTTTCAGAACATGGATTTGGTTATATGATATGGTTGTGGAGGTAACTACTATGAAAACAAAAAATATTATTTTGAAACTTCGTACTGAAAGAGGAATGTCACAAGACGAACTGGCAGATAAAATTATGGTAACAAGGCAGGCGGTATCACGTTGGGAAAATGGTGATACCGTTCCAAATACTGATACATTAAAGCTCTTATCAAAAGAATTTGATGTCTCCATTAATACTCTTTTGGGAGAACCGAGAAAACTGATCTGCCAGTGCTGTGGAATGCCAATTGATGATGATTCTATCTTGGGACGTGACAAAGATGGTACATTGAATGAGGAATATTGTAAATGGTGCTATGCAGATGGAACGTACACATATAATGATATGGATGAATTGATTGATGTATGTGTAAAGAATATGGTAAATGAAAACTTTACAGAAGAACAGGCACGTTCTTATTTGAAGGAAATGCTTCCAAAATTGGATTACTGGAAAAGGTATGATGAGCTTAGCGACAATGGGCAGTTTGAAGAGTTTAAAAAGAAATTGATAAACGAAATAAATGATTTGCACATAGACGGACTTCCAAGGGTAGACAAGCTAAATGCACTTGTGGGGAAATATGTGAATCTGGAATATACTCTGCCTAATGGACAAAAAGTGAAATTTCTGGATGATCAGAAAACCTACCTGGGTAATCAACTGGGGTCTGAATTTGGAGGAGACAGGTGTTTCGGTATTTTGGCAAGTATGGATTTTATTCTGGTATGTACATATGAGAAGGATGGTGAAAATCCAGAGCTGCTGATTTATAAAAAGAGATAATATAAGCAAAAAGAAAATTCTTGACAAATAAACGAGCGTTTACTATTACTAAGATGTAAACGGTCGTTTATTTGCTTTGGAGGAAATGTGTATGGGTAATAGGAAAGAGGAAATATTAATTGTGGCACTGCATTTTTTCGCCAGAGATGGTTACGAGGCTGTTTCCGTTAGTCAGATAGCAGGAGAACTTGATATGACAAAAGGGGCATTGTACCGTCATTACAAAAGCAAAAGAGATATTTTTGACTGTATTGTGCAGCGTATGGAGCAGCAGGACAGTGAACAGGCCAGGCAGAATGAAGTACCGGAAGAAAGTATTGAGAAAGTGCCGGAAGAATATCAGAACGTATCAGTAGAAGATTTTGTAGGTTACAGCAAATCTATGTTTGAATACTAGACAGAGGATGATTTTGCATCATCGTTTCGGAAGATGCTGACAATAGAGCAATTTCGCAGTGAAGAGATGCAGAATTTATATCAGCAATATCTGGTATCCGGACCGGCAGAATACGTGAAGGATCTGTTCAAAAATATGAAAATAAAGAATCCAGAGGAGAATGCAGTTAAATTTTATGCAAATATGTTTTTCTATTATAGCATGTATGATGGAGCAGCAGATAAAGCAAAAAGTCAGTTTGAACAGATGATGGGCAAAATTGTAGAAGAAATGAAGCAGTAAAATAAGAGTCAGACGCTTAAGACGCAGAGCCGTTAATTCTGATATTGAAAAATCAGGATTATCGGTTTTTATTTTTAAGAGAGGACATAAAAGAAATGGAAAAAAGTAATATTATGATTCGTTTAGAGAAAAAGGAAGAATATCAGAAAGTAGAAAATCTGGTAAGAGAAAGTTTTTGGAATGTGTATCGTCCAGGATGCCTTGAGCATTATGTATTGCATCAGCTCCGAAATGATCCGGCATTTGTTCCAGAACTGGATTTTGTGATGCTTCTTAATGAAAATGGCAAAGAGGACAAGCTGATCGGTCAGAACATGTTTATGAGAACGAGTATTAAAGCGGATGATGGAAGAAATATCCCAATTATGACGATGGGACCAATCTGTATCAAGAATGAATATAAGCGGAAAGGATATGGAAGATATGATTTCTAATATGATGTTACAGGCACAGGTGACAGAAGAGCAATTAAAAGAGAGTCAGGAAATCAAAACAGAAACGGGAGTGGTTTTGTCCTGGAAGTATTTGTGCTGGGTGCGAGAACATCCGGTGAAGTCGATCTGCAAAGAAACAAATATTTTACATGGAACTCAGGATGAAATGATCCCGTATAAGATTGTAAAAAAATTTTCGGAAGAAAATAATTGCCGACTGAATTTTGTGGAAAATGGGCAGCATTGGCTTCATACAGACAGGGAAGTAGCGGCTATGCGGAAGTGGGAACAGACCGTACTGGAAGAAAGCAGAAGTATAATTCCAAATAAATAAATGATTAAAAATATGAATGTGAAAGACGGAAGGTAACAGCTAAAATACGGTGTCTTACATTTGAAAAAATTAAACTTTTCTATACGAGAACTGAGTGGAAGCTTAATTAAGTCAAAGCCAGTAAAACCAGTTTTTACTGGCTTTTTTGATAGTGACACCCCCTCCTTTTTTATATATTCTGGTATTAGGAGAACTATTAATCCATACAAGAAGTGAAAGGAGGTAACAGGATGAAAGGTAAAATACTATTAGGATTAACCGCAATATTGATGCTGACGGGAGCTGCTGTACCGGTAAAAGCAGATGATGTCTGGAAATTTGATGCCCAGCGTTTTGTATTGAAGGAGTACACAGGTACAGAGACGGATGTAGTGGTGCCGGACACTATGGATGAGGGCGTGCCGGTTAAAAGACTGGGAACTCAATTACTGGCTGGCTCAGAGACGCTTACTTCTGTAGTAGTGCCGGATAGCGTGACGATACTTGATGTTGGTGCGCTGAGTTATGATAATAATCTGTCGGAGATAACTTTATCTTCAAATTTGATCAATATCGGGTGGAATGCTATTTCCAGTAATGATGCGCTGACAGAACTCACCATACCGGCATCGGTCTGTATTATAGACAGCTATGCAGTCAGCGGCTGCTATGCTCTGAAGAAAATCGTGTTTGAGGGTGCATGCCCATTGATAGGTCCAGAGGCTTTTGTAATGCTTTCAGATGATGTGGTAATTTATGTGCCGGATGACCAGATAGAAGAGTACAAGAAGGTTTTTGAAGAAAATAATAAAAATTTGAACATTCAGCCAAGTGGAAAGCCGGCTGTACTTTATTCAGCTGAAGACTATCTGGATACAGAGAATCTGACGTTTGATGCAGAAACGGGAAGCATCACAGGTTATAATGGAATGAATACCAGACTGACGATCCCGGAGAGTATTGATGGTGTGCCGGTAAAAGCAATTGGTAAAAGAGCTTTATGGGAAGATCCTCTTTTAGGGTATGTAACTCTTCCAGAGGGACTGGAATATGTTGGAGAAGATGCTTTTAGTATCACTGATACATTAAAATATGTGGAATTTCCGTCTACTCTGAAAACTATTGATAAGAAAGGTTTTTCATCTTATCGGGGATTCAGGCTGGATCTTCCGGATAGTCTGGAATATATCGGAGAAGAAGCGTTCAGCTATTTTTCGGTAGAAACAGACCTGATCATTCCTGAAGGCGTAAAGGAACTCGGCCCTGGAGCATTTTCAGCAGCTTCGAGATTACAGAGGGTATTTCTTCCATCAAGTTTAGAGAAGATAGGGGATAATTGCTTTAGCAGGTCACCTATTACTTATGTTTATATGGAGGGATTAGAGCTACCGGAAATTTCGGATACCGCCTTTGATAAGTGTGAATACCTGAGAGACATAGATCTGAACGAAAAGTGTACCAAGCAGCAGATGCTGGATGTACAGGCGCTCGTTGATGCACAGGGACTGGAGTGCCGGGTATGGCGAAACCAGAATACAGAGGTTGAATATGCACGCTTTTCTGTTGAAGAGCTTCCGGATGACCCGAGTAAGTTATACTTAACTGGATACGAAAAAGAAGCCGCGAAGGTGCGCAGCTATGATACTTATACAATAGGCGAGGAGGATAAAGGAGTAGTAGGAATCGCCGATGGTGCATTGAAGGGCGATCAGACGATAACCTACTTTGCGGTGCCTCATAACGATGAATTCGTTTACGTTGGAAAAGAAGCTTTTGCAGACAGTATTGTGGAGCATGTAGACCTGTTTGATTCTGTCACCAGTATTGGAGCGGAAGCCTTCCGCAATTGTGCGCAGCTTAAGGAGATCACAATCCCTGCTTCTGTGACGGAGATTGGAGAAAATGCTTTTGCAGGCTGCAGCGGACTGACAAGTGTTAATATTTTATGTGATGTTGGATTGCTTCCGGAGGGAGCTTTTGCGGACTGTCCAAATCTTACCGAAGCAACTGTGGCAGCAGGAAATATTCCTGCAAGACTTTTTGAAGGATCAGCACTCGCCTCACTGAATATGGGTGAGGGCGTAACTGAGATTGGTTCAAGAGCTTTTGCCGGAACTTCGCTGAGTGAGTTTGTGATACCTGCAAATATACCAGTCAATGGAGAGGCTCTTGAAGGGATTGAACTGAGTAATATCAGGCTCAGTGCAGATGCGACGGATGAACAGGTGGCTGAATGGAGTGCAGCACTGAATTATCCCTGGTATGACAGAATATGCAGAGTTGGCGAGGAATCTATGCTGGTGAAGATGCCATATGAACCTCTGCCAGAAGACAATTTTGAATTTGATGAAGAGAGCAGAACGATCACAGCATATGTTGGAACTGCAGTGGATGTTATCATTCCGCGTACGATTGGCGGAGTGCCGGTAGAAAATATTTCTTATAATGCATTTGAAAATACCAGAGATTATGTACATTCAGATATGGAGACAAACCAGAAGGAAGGAGACTGGGTGCCGATGCGCTGCGTGATCCTGCCGGAGACACTGAAATCAATTGAGGACAGTGCATTTACGAACTGTCATGATCTGGAAACAGTGATCTGCTATGCACCTCTGGAAACTACAAATAATGGCTTGTTCTCGGAATGCCAGGGTCTGAAAAAAGTGGTGTTTGTAAACGGAGTACTGCATATGGATAACTATCTGTTTAACTTCTGTAAGAATCTGGAGACCGTATGGTGTAAGAATCAGGTAGACCGGATTGGAATTCAGACTTTTGGAGTAACTCCTATGGAAAGGCTCTGTGTGAATGCCAAAAATATTGATATAAGTGCATTTGCAGGAATGGAGTCTTTGAAAGAAATCCATATCCGTGGTGGAGTTGAGCATATGAGTCTGGGAGCATTTGCAATGCTGCCGTCAATCGAAACAATCTGTTTGGAAGGAATTGATCCAGATGTGATGGAAGATGACTGGGCAAATCTGGGGAACAGCAATCTTACGATTCTTGTACCGGAAGATACTTCAGATGAGCAGCTGGAGGCTATCGGACGGAAGTTCTTAAGCTCAATGATCATCACAGACGGTGCTCAGGTGAAGAGAGGTACCTGTTCAATGCCAGAGGATCCGATGCCGGATATCGCTGAGATGCTCAGTGCATATGGAATCTGATTTAAACCTTAAACACAGAAATGGTCGCCGATCTGGCGACCATTTTAAGTTCGACGGATAGAACTCTTGTGGTGTTTTTAGCTTCATAAAGGTCTTTGCCAACTTTATGTCCACGTTTTTCATACTAAAAATCCGGATCAGGCGTACGAAGAGATGGCAAGTGGTTTTGAAGAAGTAACAGCAGAAGATGTAGCCAGTGACGTAAAAGGTTTAAAATTCTTTGGAAAAGAAGACAATGAAAAATTGAATGATGAAAGCAACGCTGATTCCATTTATGTGATCAGTCAGAAAACAGGATCCTCTGAAGTAAGAAAATTTTGAGGATTCTGTTTTTTTGTGCAATTTTATTTTGAAAAACATGTATTATGATAAATCGACTTTTAATTTCCGATAGATTCTGATAAACTGATATGGCAAAATATTTTCAACTATTGAAAAGAGAATGATGTATGGTGCTTTATGCATTTCGATGACAGAAAATACAGGAGGGTTAGGGCATGAAAGTACTGATTACAGGGACAAGTTCCGGAATAGGGAAAGGGATTGCAGATAAATTTCTAAGAGAAGGACATCATGTTACTGGAATTGACTGTAATAAGTCAGCTATTCAGCATACTGCTTACAGACATATCTGCATGGACATCCGTGATAAGATGCATTATCCGGAGTTAGGGCCTTTTGATATAGTGATTAATAATGCAGGCGTACAGAATAACAATGATATTGATGTGAATTTAAAGGGAACCATCGATATTACTGAGAAATACGGAATACACCCGGGGATTCGCGCAGTACTTATGATAGGATCGGCCAGTGGACACAACGGGTCAGAATTTCCGGAATATGTAGCAAGCAAAGGCGGGGTCCTTTCTTACACAAAGAACATTGCTCTCCGTATCGCAAAATATGGTGCAACATGCAACAGTCTTGATTTTGGAGGTGTTCTGACAGAACTGAATAAACCGGTTATGGAGGATAAAGTTCTGTGGAATGAGATTATGGAACAGACCCCCCTGAAGCGTTGGATGACAGTTGAGGAAGCGGCAGACTGGGCATATTTTATGACAGTTACCAATCGTTTCTGTACCGGACAGAATATTCTGATCGATGGTCTTGAAGCCGGAAATGCACATTTCGTATGGCCGGAAGAACAGTAACAAGGAGACGTATATAGAATCGGGGAGATAGATATAATGACTTGTGAGGAACTAACAGAGCGGATAAAAAAATACAGACCTTTTAATGAACAAGAAGAAGCGGATAAAGTGTTGATTCTTGACTGGATCGGGAATAATAAAAATGCATTTTTTAGGGAAAATATGGTGGCACATATGACAGCATCCGCCTGGGTAGTAAATAAAGACAGAAGTAAGGTACTTATGGTATATCATAATATATATAATTCCTGGTCATGGCTTGGCGGACATGCGGATGGAGAGACTGATCTTTTGGCTGTTGCCATTCGGGAGGTGCGTGAAGAAGCCGGCATTGCCAATGTGTATCCTGTGTCAGAAGAGATCTTTTCTCTGGAATCACTGACTGTGGATGGCCATATCAAAAAGGGCAAATATGTATCCAGTCATTTGCATCTGAATATTACTTACCTTCTGGAGGCTGATCCTGAGGAACATCTTTCTATAAAAGAGGATGAAAATAGTGGTGTGGCATGGTTTACACCGGAAGAGGCACTTGAAAAGTCTACAGAGCCATGGTTTGTAGAACGAGTATATAAAAAACTGATAAAGAAGACAAATCTGCTAAACGGAGTGAGAGTGAATGAAAATGAAGTCAGCACAGAATGATATGACTGTTGGGAATCCTATGAAAATTATACTGAGTTTTACATTTCCAATTTTTCTTGGAAATGTGTTTCAGCAGTTTTACAATATGGCAGATGCTGTGATCGTTGGTAAGTTTGTGGGAAATAAGGCGCTGGCAGCGGTTGGAAGTACCGGAACGATCATGTTTCTGATCTATGGATTTGTAGTTGGAATGACCGCCGGGTTTACAGTTCTTACGGCTCAGAAGTTTGGAGCAGGTGATATGGAGGGAATGCGTAAGACGGTTGTCGGAGCAGGTGTTCTCTCGTTTGTGATAGGAACAATACTGACGATTTTGTTTATGGTATTTATGAAGCCACTTCTGATCCTTATGAATACGCCATCTGACATTTTTGCAGATTCATATGCATATATTATGATCGTCAGTGGAGGAATTCTTGCACAGATGCTTTATAATCTTTTGTCCAGTATTCTGAGAGCGCTTGGTAACAGCAAACTTCCTTTATACTTTCTGATCATCAGTGCACTTTTGAATATTATACTTGATCTGGTATTTATCATTAGATTTCAGATGGGAGCCAAAGGTGCGGCAGTGGCAACGGTGATCGCACAGGGAACATCCGGTGTACTCTGTCTGTTGTATATCATTGCAAAAGTACCGGTACTTCATATCAAAAGGGATGACCTTCAGGTGGGCGGTACGATTTATAGCAATCAGCTTCGGATTGGGATTCCGATGGCACTGCAGTATTCAATCACAGCAATTGGAACTATGATGGTACAGTCTTCATTGAATATTCTGGGATCTACACTGGTGGCAGCGTATACGGCAGCAGGTAAGATTGAACAGGTGGTCACCCAGGCCTATGGTGCAATGGGAACGACGATGGCAACATATGGAGCACAGAATATGGGAGCTGGCTCTGTGAAACGAATCCGGGAAGGTTTCAAAGCATGTACGATCGTTGGTGTGGTATATTCCATTGTAGCTGCAACGTTTATTATGACTGTCGGAAAATTCATGACCTATCTGTTTGTTTCTGAGGATGTGAAGGTGATCATGAGTTCTGTAGATATTTATCTGAAATGTATTGGGATTTTTTTTATTCCTCTTGCTGTGGTTAATATCTATCGAAATGGAATTCAGGGCCTGGGCTATGGATTGCTTCCGATGATGGCAGGTGTTGCAGAGTTGACCGGACGTGGAATAGTGGCTGTGATTGCTGGTAAAATGCGAAGTTATCCTGGAGTTTGTCTTGCAGGTCCGGCAGCATGGGTACTGGCAGGCGGTTTGTTGCTTGTTATGTATTTTTATATTATGAATGTACATATGAAGAAAGTTTTTGGGACAAATGGGAAAGACTGATGAGATCTTTCCCTTTTCTTTTTTATAGAGAATGTAGTAATGAAAACTACATGATAAAGAAAAAGAATCAAGAATACGTTGACAGGAATAATTAAACGGTTTATACTATCAAATAGTTTGATAATCAAAATAAATGCGGGATAACAGGAGGAAATACAAATGCATACAGATAGAAAAACGTTAAAGCCACTGAAAATAGGAGAATTGACAGTAGAGAAACCAATCATACAGGGAGGTATGGGAGTTGGTGTCAGTCGAAGCAGTCTTGCCGGAGCAGTGGCGGCAGAGGGAGGTATTGGTATTATTTCGACGGCTCAGATAGGATATGATGAAGAAGGTTTTGAAAAAGATCAGGCAGGATGCAATCGTATTGCAATAAGAAAGCATATTCACAGGGCAAAAGAAATAGCTGAGGGAAAAGGACTGGTTGGAGTAAATATCATGGTCGCACTGAAACACTATAAAGAACATGTACAGGAAGCGGTCCGGGCAGGTGCAGATGTGATCATCAGTGGAGCAGGACTTCCAATGGATCTCCCAAAACTGGTGGGAAACAATAAGACAAAGATAGCACCGATCGTTTCTTCCAGAAGAGCGACACAGCTTATTTTGAAAATGTGGGCACATCGTTATAACCGGACAGCAGATTTTATTGTGGTCGAGGGCCCAAAAGCAGGCGGACATCTGGGATTTTCCCGGGATCAGCTGGAGAATCTGGAGACTCTTGATTATGATCATGAAATCAGGGAAATCATTGCATGTAAAGCACTTTATGAAGAAAAATATGGAACAAAGATTCCGGTAATCGTTGCTGGTGGAATCTTTGACAGGGCAGATATTGATCATATGACAGAACTGGGTGCAGATGGGGTACAGATTGCCAGTAGATTTGTGGCAACAGAAGAATGTGATGCATCAGATGCCTATAAAAATGCATATATAAACGCGAAAAAGAAAGATATTCAAATTATCCAGAGTCCGGTAGGTATGCCGGGAAGAGCTCTTCGCAATGAATTTATCAAGGAACTTGAAATTGCAAGAAAGCCAATTACAAAATGCTATAACTGCCTGGAAAAATGTGAGCCACGATCAGTGCCATATTGCATTACAAAAGCACTGATCGATGCAGTCAGAGGCGATGTGGAAAATGGTCTTGTATTTTGCGGGGAGAATGTAGACCGTATTCAAAAGATGACAACCGTACATGAACTGATGCAGGAACTCTGCTACGGGATAGGTTCCTGATTGCGGAATCTTGCATACAGCGCATGTCCAATCGTAATAAAAGCAGGCAGAAGCATCAGTATTCCATACCAGTTGGAATCAGAAGTCAGAACCAGAGGGAGAATCGTCCAGAGAAAAATTCCAAAGTACAGCATTCCGGAGAGGATACATGGCAGAAAATGATTCCATCCAAGCAGGGCGGATAATGAAGCAAGGATCAGCATCAATAGATTCATATAGGTACGGATCGTTCCTTCAGGGAAATTCAAAAGCCGGGCGGATGCACACATACAGAGTCCGATTGTTAGGAAAAAAAGATTAAATATACGCATGAGTCTGGATATCACAGATGAACTTCCGTTTGGAGAGCAGTGTTCCCAGAGCTCTACGCCAAGTTTGTCAGCCAGTTCTCTGGCCTGCCGCGTGAAGGTACTATTGGTCATGACCATTGCGACATCACAGTCATAGAAGTCTGCACCTGCATATGCTTCCTGAATTGCTTTATTGCCGACAGGATAAGAATAATATTTACACTGGATTCCATATTTTATTCCATTTTTCTGTGCGAGGATATCAACACCCTGATCACCGCTGCCTTTAGTGACAGCAACTTTATGGAAACCTCGATATCTCAATAATTCTGCACAGCGGTGTTCGAATTGCAGACCATACATGGGTTAATAATCCTTTCTTATATCTGAGAGATTATCCTTTATTTTAACTGTGGGGCATACGAGATGTCAATAAAAGAATATTAGTGACATAATGCTTGATAATATAGGAGTTTCTGATACAATGTTGAGAAAGGAGTGATGGTTTATGATTACATTAAATGATTACCTTTATTCAGGTGATACGATTCTTCGTATCCTGCACAATTATATTCATGATCTGAGAGCAGAGGCCAAAAAGACACATAATGAGGTTGATATGATTCACTGTAATTTCCTGATCCTTATCAGAGAATTGTTGGAACATAACGATTTCCTTACTGCACAGTCTCAGCAGATCAGGGAATTTTATAAATATATGTCCAAGGAATATCCTTTTCTTGCATTTACATTTAAAGGACGAATCAAATCCCTGATACGTGCAGAAGAGAAATTTAACGGGTATGTAGTGGAATATATTTATGATTATTATACAGAGCATGGAGAATATCCACCACTGGCGGATTTAAAAAACAGATTAAGTTGTTTTCGAGATTTTATTGCGTATCGTATTGTGATTTCGATGCCGAGATGCCATCTGAAGAGTGAAGCAGACCGTGAGCAAGAAGAATTAAAATATCTGTATCAGATTGCAAATGTTCTTCCAGGTTTTCTTGAGGAAAGAGGATTTACAGCAGAATCGGCACATGGAGTCAGAAAAAGCGGCTCACCGCTTCTGAACGAGGATGTCAAACCTTATTACAGAGACTATATCCATGGAACAGATTCCGGTGGATATCAGTCTTTACATATTACGTTTTATGATAACAGTTCCAGATCTTATATGGAAGTTCAGCTTCGTACAAAAACCATGGATGATATTGCAGAGATTGGATCGGCCAATCATCTTGGATATGAGAAAAAACAGGAAAGTGAAAGAGCCAGAAGAGATGCAATTCCAAAAGGAGAATGCATTTATTTTGATGAAGCTTATGAGAGAGGAATGAAGCTTCTCGGACTGGAATTGTCCAAACTGGATGTGAATATGTTTTCTGCGGTTAATAACAGTCTGATCAATGACGGCTGCGGATTGTACCGCGGCCGTCTGATTCTTCCGTATGAACATCTTTCGAGATTTCAGAATGATCTGATCGACTGAATAAATGGTTGGAGAGAGGGCATCAGCGTTCCATCATGCTGATGGATTCGATGCCCACGCTTCCACCACGGACCACTTCTATATTTTTGAATTCTTCTTTGATCAGTTTGATAACTGCATCATTCTTGGTTGCTGTCTGAACAAATTCAAGGAGCAGACTGTCTTTGCCATAATCAATGACTCTGGCTTTGAAGGTTTCTGCAATCTGAAAAAGTTCTACTTTATCGGCAGCAGTACATTTCTTGACTTTGATATAAAGAATCTCTTTCATACGAACAAAAACATCTGTAAAATCAATAACCTTAATGACTTCTACCATACGGTTGAGCTGTTTTTTTATCTGCTCAAAAGTTTCGTCATCACTGACAGTTGCGATGGTCATTCTTGATACGGTCGGATCCTCGGTGGTACCTACTGTAAGACTGTCCAGATTATAGGACTTTCCGGAAAAAAGACCGGAAATCTTGGATAGAACACCGACCTGGTTTTCAACGTAAAGAGAGATCCATCTAGTTTTCATACCTTTATCCATTTTTGATTCCTCCTAACAATCCATGATCAGATCAGCGAGTGTACCACCTGGCTTGACCATTGGATACACCATTTCTTCTGGATCAATGATAAATTCAATCACGGTAGGTACTTTGGTACTCTTTCGTGCTTCTTCAAAAGCTGCTGCGATTTCCTCACGTTTCGTTACACGGATTCCTTTGGCACCGTAACTTTCAGCAAGCTTAATAAAGTCCGGAGTATATTTCGGATATTCTTCCCCGTTAGTACGACGGGACAGTGCACCGGATCTTAAATTGGTCATGGAGTAGCGTTTTCCGTAGAAAAGTTTCTGCCACTGACGAACCATTCCAAGATAAGTATTATTAAAGATACAATTGATGATCGGCAGTTCTTCGAGTACTGCCGTTGCCAGCTCCTGAATATTCATCTGCATACCACCGTCGCCGGAGATTGAAATAACCGGAACACCCGGATTACCAATCTGAGCACCGATCGCACCCGGAAGGCCATAGCCCATGGTTCCAAGTCCACCGGACATGATAAGCTTGCGGTTTTCAGTAATATCAACGAACTGGGAGGTAAGCATCTGATGCTGTCCGACATCTGTAACGATGATTGCCTTGTCGAATTGTTTATTGATCTCATTGAAAATATCAAGAGGTCCCATCAGAGGACGATTTTTCATGGAAAGTGGATGTTCATTTTTCCATATGTCAATTTCTGTACGCCATTTTTTCGTATTGCATTCTGTTACATATTCAGCCATTTTAGTGATGGCTTCTTTTGCATCGGCAACAATCGGAACATCTACATGAATATTTCTGGAAATGGAAGCCGTATCAATGTCGATATGGACAATCTGTGCATTTGGAGCAAATTCATGAAGTTTACCTGTGATACGGTCGTTAAAACGTGTACCGATAGAGAAAAGCAGATCACAGTTGGTAACGGCCATATTTGCTGCATATGCACCGTGCATTCCGAGGTTTCCGATAAAAAGAGGATGCTTCGTAGAGATAGCGCCACGGCCCATGACTGTAGTTACGACAGGAACCTGAGTTTTTTCAACTACAGAAGTAAAAACTTCATTTGCATTTGCAATATTGACACCACCACCTGCCAGGAACAGAGGCTTTTTTGCCTTTTGAAGCATCTTCAGGGCTTTTTTGAGCTGGCCCATATGTACACTGGTATTTGGTTTGTAGCCACGGATATTTACAGTTTTTGGATACTCGGCGCTGCCAAGTTCTGCCATAACATCTTTTGGAAGATCGATGAGGACAGGACCCGGACGACCGGTTCTTGCAATATAAAAAGCTTCTTTAATAATGCGACCGAGATCTTCACGATTACGGACGGTAACACCATATTTGGTAATGCTTCGTGTGATACCAACGATATCTACTTCCTGGAATGCATCATTTCCAATCAGATGTCTGGCAACTTGACCTGTGAAACATACAAGAGGGACACTGTCATAATTGGCAGTAGCAAGTCCGGTAACAAGGTTGGTAGCTCCGGGACCGCTGGTTACAAGACAGACACCGACTTTACCGGTCGTTCTTGCATAAGCATCAGCTTCATGCACCAGAGCCTGTTCGTGTCTTGGCAGGATGATATCGATCCCGCTCTGTCTGTATAATTCATCACTGATATCAATGGTACATGCACCTGGATAGCCAAATAAAGTAGTGACACCTTCTTCTTTTAAGGCTTTTACCAGTAATTTATTTCCTGAAATCTGTCTCAAATAGATTACCTCCTTGATCAAATTTAGTACGGTAAGACGGCAATTTTGCAGAGCAATTTGCTGCAAAAAAAATCCCAAGCATATAAATACTCAGGACGGAGATCCGCGGTACAATTATGTAAATAATTATAAAATAAGAAGATATATTTGTCAACGGATGGCAAATGGAATTCGGCGGGACCTGAATTTTTTATTTAAGTCAGAAGTGAAAGTGGAAAAGGAACGGAATTTATGGTATCCTTACAGTTCAGGATATGTGATACACTTAAGAATTTTCGATGTGAGGAAACTATGGACTATAGGAGATAAAACCGCATGGATGTAACAGATAAAATCAGACCATGGATGAAAGAATGCCGACTCTGCCCACGTAACTGTGGTGCAGATCGTATGGCCGGTCAGAAGGGATTCTGTGGTACAGATACAGAGATCATGGTTGCAAGGGCTGCTCTCCATATGTGGGAGGAGCCCTGCATTTCTGGGAAAGAGGGATCAGGAGCTGTATTTTTTTCCGGATGTTCGCTGGGATGCAATTTCTGTCAGAACAGAAGAATATCCAGGGGCCAGAGGGGAAAGAAGATTACACAGGAACACCTGGTAGAACTTTTTTTTCAATTGCAGGAGCAGGGGGCAAATAATATTAATCTGGTAACGGCAGGACATTTTTTACCACAAGTTGCTGTTGCTTTGGAAATGGCGAAAGAACAGGGATTACATATTCCGGTTGTGTACAACAGCAGCGGTTATGAAAAAGCGAAGACTCTAAAAATGCTGGACGGGTTGGTAGATATTTATCTCCCAGATTTCAAATACATGGATGCAGTTTTGGCAAAAAAATATTCTCATGCGCAGGACTATCCGGAAATTGCAAAAGAAGCTCTGAGTGAAATGGTCCGACAGGTTGGGAAAGCAGAATTTGACAGTCGTGGTATGATGAAAAAAGGAGTAATCGTCCGGCAGTTGTTATTACCGGGCCATGTAAAAGATGCAAAGAATGTGTTAAAATATCTCTATGAGACTTATGGTGACAGGATCTATATCAGTATGATGAATCAGTATACGCCGATGCCAGCGATGAAGGATGATCCGCAGTTATCAAGAAAAGTAACGGACAGAGAGTATGAACGATTGATTGATTATGCGATTTCACTTGGACTGAAGAATGGATTTATGCAGGAAGGTGAAACAGCAAAAGAAAGTTTTATACCGGAATTTGATGGAGAGGGAGTATAAATGGCAGAGAAAAAAACAGGAAAAAAATTTGTTCAGAAACCGAAGTTTAGGAACGAGAAAAAATATAAAACAGATAAAACAGAAGTTAAGAAATATAACACTTTCGGGAAAAAAAAGGCAGAGAAAAAAATTGTTGTAAAATCAGAGAAATCACTTTGTCCGGTACATGGAAAATGTGGTGGATGTCAGCTTCTGGATATGTCATATGAGAAGCAGTTGAAACAGAAGCAGAAGCAGGTAAATAAACTTCTGAAGCCATACTGCAATACAGAGAAGATCATTGGAATGGAAAATCCGTTCCATTATAGAAATAAAGTACATGCAGTATTCGGACATCGGAAGGATGGTACTGTGATTTCCGGAATTTATCAGCAGGGAACACATTTTATTGTACCGGTAGATGAATGTCTGATTGAAGATAAACGTGCAGATGCGATCATCCGTGATATTCGTGATCTTTTGAAATCTTTTAAGATCAAAACGTATAATGAGGATACTGGCTATGGTTTGTTCCGCCATGTACTGGTGCGAACCGGACATCACAGTGGACAGGTGATGGTAGTGCTTGTACTGGGATCACCAATCCTGCCATCCAAGAATAACTTTGTTAAGGCACTTCGGAAACTTCATCCGGAGATCACGACGATCATTCTGAACGTAAATAATCAGAAAACGAGCATGATCCTCGGAGAAAAAGAAACAGTACTGTACGGTAAAGGGTACATTGAAGACGAACTTTGTGGACATATATTCCGTATTTCATCCAAATCTTTCTATCAGGTAAATACAGCCCAGACAGAGAAACTTTATACAAAGGCAATCGAACTTGCTGGTCTTACAGGCAAAGAAAGAGTGATTGATGCATACTGTGGAATCGGAACAATTGGCTTGATTGCCAGTGATAAAGCGAAGGAAGTTATCAGTGTGGAACTGAATCCGGATGCAGTAAAAGATGCAATTGTGAATGCGAAACGTAATGGAATTAAAAATGTGCGTTTTTATCAGAATGATGCTGGTGTATTTATGCGTCAGATGGCAGATGAGGGAGAAAGTGCAGATGTTGTATTTATGGATCCACCACGAAGCGGCAGTGATGAGAAGTTCCTGTCATCGGTTGTGACATTGAATCCCAAACGCGTTGTTTACGTATCCTGTGATCCGACCACGCTTGCCCGTGACCTTAAATATCTGACCAAACACGGATACAGCGCCGTTACTGCCGTACCGGTTGATATGTTCCCTGCGACGGAACATGTGGAGACTGTGGTGTTGCTACAAAGGAAAAATATGTAGAAATCCTTGAATTTACGCACTTTGTGGAGTTTTTCAGTTTCAGAAAAATAGGTGAAAATCACAAAGAAAAGAGCCTTGTGAAGAAAGTAACCGTTGTTGTTGCGTTAGACCTCGGTACGGGGAACACAAAGAATCTTGAATATGAAAATGAATAGAGAGCTATCAGATCATTGATAGATTATAGGGATACTTGTTAAAAGCGGGTGTCCCTATTTTTTATGGGGCATTCCAGAAATGGAGTGTCTTTTTTATACCAAAATATTAAAAATTCAGGAGGAAAATGAAAATGACAAACACAGCGTTAAGAGCAGAGAATAGCAATTCTCGCACAATTACTTTCAAGAGCAAGGAACACGAAAAATTTTATATGGAATATCTGAAAAAATGCAGATATCAGGATGTTTATCATCAGGCTCTGGTTTATTGCCTGGGTATCGACAGAGACACAAGAGAAAATGTGAATAAAATCTATAATTTTAAAACTGGATGTGTAAAAACGGAATCCCTGCAGGAAGGTTGGCAGACCAGTGGAAGTTTACGGATCGTCCGCATGGCATTTAATCTTTACTGCAATGGGACACCAAGTGTCGGAGATTATGAAGCAGAGGAAGATCAGTTAAAAGAGTGTCAGTATTATACCGTAGAAGATCTGTTTTGCTGCGGATATGCCCGGTATTTTTGGGAAGCCATTAAAATCCGTTATCCAGAGTATTGTTTTTACAAAGACTGGGAGGATATGTATGCTGAAAATTAGATTACAGGGTACTTTAAAGGATATTCAATGGTTCCGTCGTATTTTGGAAAAGCATAAAGAATTGGATGTTCTGGAAGTATCGGATGCTTATGCGAACAAAGGAACAAGCAAATATTTTCGTGTTTATGTTGAAGTAGAAGAAAAAGAGTAAATCGGAGGAAAGTATATGTGTAAAGTAATTGCTATTGCAAATCAGAAAGGCGGAGTAGCCAAAACAACGACAACAATCAATCTGGGAGCCGGACTGGTGAAGTCAGGGAAAAAAGTAGTCCTGGTAGATGCTGATCCACAGGGGCACTTGACAATGGGATTGGGATTCCCTAAAAATCTCAAGGTAACATTAAAAAGCATGATGGAGAACATTATCATGGGACTGGAATTTGATCCGAAAGAAGCAATTCTGCACCATGAAGAAGGTGTTGACCTGATTCCGTCCAATAAATTGCTTGCCGGAATGGATATGTCTTTATTTACAGTAGAGGACAGAGAAAAGGTGCTGAAAGAGTATCTGGAACTGCTGAAGGATGAGTATGATTATATTCTGATTGACTGTATGCCATCCCTGGGAATGCTGACGCTCAATGCTTTGAGTGCAGCGGACAGTGTTCTGATTCCAGTGCAGCCACAATATTATGCGGCAGATGGACTCATGGAATTACTGAAAGTAGTTAAGGGAATCCATCAGAGGTTCAATCCGGATTTACAGATAGAAGGCATTTTATTCACAATGGATAATTGCCGTTACAATAATGCAAAAAGAAACAAACAGGCAATCAAAACTACATACGGAAGTGACATTAGGATTTTTGAGCAGACGATTCCGAGAACAGAAAGCCTTGCAGAAACAGCATCGGAGGGTGTAAGTATCTTTGCCTATGATGGAAAAAGCAAGGGGGCAGACAGCTATCTGGAACTGGTTCAGGAGGTGTTGAAACATGCGTAGACCGAAAAAAGATATTCAGCTTACCTCTTATGATGAATTACTGGGATTAGAGGAAACACCGGAAAAGAGTATGAACCAGGTTGTGGAAATAGATCTGGCAAAGCTCTATCCCTTTAAAAATCATCCGTTTCATGTAAACGATGATGAAAAAATGGCGGAAACCGTAGAGAGTATTAAAACTTATGGTGTGTTGACTCCTGCACTGGTAAGACCTCGATCCGAGGGTGGATACGAGATGATTTCCGGTCACAGAAGAAAAAGAGGCTGTGAACTGTGCGGAAAGACGACCATGCCAGCTCTTGTCAGAAATTATACGGATGATGAAGCAGTCATTATTATGGTTGATTCCAATATTCAGCGTGAAAACCTACTGCCAAGTGAAAAAGCTCATGCCTATAAGATGAAATATGATGCAATGAAGCATCAGGGAAGTAAAGGCAAAAAATATACAGCAGATATGGTTGGGGAAGCTGCCGGGGACAGTGGGAGAACCGTACAGAGATATATCCGTCTGGCAGCATTATCCGATGCTCTGCTGGAATATGTGGACAATAATAAAATTCCTATGATTGTGGGAGAAAAGCTGTCTTATCTGAAACCAGAGGAACAGGAGTGGCTTCTGGAAGTGATTGCCAACAGCAGCATCTTTCCGACAAAGCAACAGGCAGAACAGTTAAAAGAATGCAGTGCAAACGGAAAATTAAACCAGAGTTATATCTATGCTGTTTTATTAAAAAAGGAAAGCAGTAAGATCAATGTGACGCTTCCGGCAAAGAAAATCGGCAATTATTTTCCGGAGACATATTCTAAAGAACAGATAGAAGAAGTCATTTTCATGCTTTTGGATAAATGGAAAGAAAACAAAGAAGGAGTAGCAGATGCAGAAGATACAGTTTGATTATTTTACAGGGATGGAAGCGGAACAATACAGCTTCTATCGTGTCCCTAAAGTGCTGTTTACAGAATCCTGCTTTAAAACTCTTTCTTGTGAAGCAAAGGTATTATACGGTCTGATGCTGGACCGTATGAGCCTGAGCATTAAAAATAGATGGCTGGATTCAGAGGACAGAGTATACATTATCTTCACTGTGGAAGAAATTGCAGAGCTGATGAACTGCGGAACTCAAAAGGCAGTGAAACTGGTAAAAGAGCTGGACAGCAGTAATGGGATTGGATTGATAGAGAAGAAACGTCTGGGACTGGGAAAACCGAATGTTATTTATGTGAAAAATTTTATGATCAGAGAGGTTCCAGATCAAAAGCCGACAGGTAATTGTGCAGATCTGCAATCTGAGCAGGAAGATCATAAAAAAATTGCAGATTTGCAATCGAAACAGGAAAGACGTAAGGAATGTGCAAATTTGCAACAAGAAGCAGAAAACAAGGGGAAAACAGGCATTTCTCTGAATTGTGAAAATCATCATTCAGGAGTAGTGAAAACCACAATTCAGGATTATGGGGAATCACAATTCCAGAATAGTGAAAATCACAATTCAAGAATGGTGGAAACCACAAATCCAGAATTTCCAGAATCACAATTCAAAAATAGTGAAAATCATCATTCCGGAATAGTGGAAATCACAAATCCAGAATGCCCGAAATCACAATCTAATAATACTGATATTAACAAGACTGATATTAGTGAAACTGAGATAAATCAATCTTATCCAATCATATCAGGTAATTCCAAAAAGAAAAAAGATGTGATGAAGGAGATGAGAGCATATCGTGAAGTAATTCATGAAAACATAGATTATCAATATCATGCAAAGGAAGATGTAGATGAACTAGTAGAACTGATAGTGGAAGTTATGATGATGCCGGAGGACAGTATGATTCGCATTGCGGGAGTAGAAAAGCCAGTTGCTTTGGTGAAAAGCAGGTTTATGAAACTGAACTATTCACATATCGAATATGTGTTGTTCTGCCTGAATCGAAATACGACCAAGGTTGGAAATATTAAAGCCTATCTTCTGACCGCCCTGTATAATGCCCCGGCAACGATAAACAGTTATTATCAGGCAGAAGTTAATCACGATATGTATGGAGGATAAAGGAACATGAAGAAGATGATTAAAAAAGTGATTGCACCAGTGCTTGTGATCGCTGTATTGTTTACGGTGTTAAGACCGTTTTGTATCCAGGATGGGAAGTGCAATTATTTCTTGCTGTTACTTCTGATGGGGATACCGTTTGGAATAGGAAAAATGTGTGTCTGGATGGTTCCAAGAGGTTTTGACCTCGGAGGAACGCTGGCAGTCTGGACAATGAATCTTCTGATCGGAGGATTGATCGGAAGCATCGTTCTTCTGGCAATGATTGGACAGGCGATCATTTATCTCTGCGTTTTTCTGATTACAGTTCTTACAGGGATACATAAATTACCGAGAATAAAATGAAATAGATTTTTTGAAAAGCAGCTAAGACAAAAATTAGTTGCTTTTTTTCGAGAAACTTTGCGACACAATGGCGTAAAGTTGGAACAAATTGCAGGAAAGGAGACACCGTATTGAGCAATCGTGCAATTTCCACAGAACTTATTGAATTGGGAGAACGGATCAGAAAACGCAGACAGGAAATGAAGTTGTCACAGGAATCTTTTGCGGAAAAAGCAGGTATCAGTGTCAATACGGTCAGCAGGATTGAAGGCGGTCAAACGGCAATGTCTGTTGAGATTTTCAGGAAGATAATTGAGATATTGGAAACAGATGCCAATCTCCTGCTGGGAAAAGAGGGAGGCGGTACAGAGAAGCAGGAATCAATTCAGGAAGTGCTTTACCGGATTCAGAAGATGGAATGGAAAGAGCAGAAAATTATCATGCAGACCATAGATTCTCTGATAGACAGTTTTAATGAATACAGGTGAAATTTCACCATATATGGGGTGCAAAATAAAAAAACTCCCCATATATGCTAAGGATAATAGAATCCTGTGTTGTTAAAATGGAAAACAGAGAGATAAAGAAGGGAGATAGGATTGATGACCAGAGAAGAAAATTTGCTTTATCGGAGGCAGTGTCCTTATGATGCAATGGGAGACTATTCTGTTTTGATGGAAAATGAAAAGAACATAAAAGCAGAAAGAAATGCCAAGAAGTCTGATCCTGGCATCAGACGGAAAATAAAGTAGAGAATATTGTAACTATTAGAAAGGGCAGTAAGGAAGTTTCAGGCTCTCGTTAAAAAAAACGGGTGTACCGGAAGCTGTTTTTTACTGTCCTTTTTGTCAGTTGATCAGTAAAAATCCTATCCTTTCTGCCGATGGGCACCTGTTGCCAGCAGGCAGAAAGGTGGTAATTATGCTTACATTGCAGGAATTGAAACAGGTTGTAAGTAACAGGGAAGAAAGAAGAAAGGTTCCGTCCGCTAAATATTTAAGAGAAAACGATGTAGCAGTTGCGAAGCAAAGGTTGATGGATTGTGCGGAAATTATCGCATATCAGACCGGATATGTTCTCTATTGTGTGGGGGACTATGCAACGGTTTTTCCGTTATTTACCTGTCGAGATTATGTGTATGAAGCAGAAAGAAAAATAGCAGTTGTTGAGGAGAATTTTTTTGATGATCAACCCTGGTATGTAAGGCTGATATTAGAAGGCGAAGACCGGCTGTGGAGAAACAGGGAAACACGAGAACATAATAATTGCATTTCGTATAGCTGTATTTCCGAAGAATGGTGTGAATTGGCAGATAAAGGACAATGTCTGCTTGAAAGAATCATTGCAGAGGAAACAGTCAGGGAGTTGATGAATCTGCTGACAGAGCGACAGAGACAGATGATCCATCGTATTTATTTTCAGCAGAAAACACAAAAAGAAGTCTCGCATGAACTGGGTATTACAGTTCCGGCAGTATCAAAGTGTATTTCACAGGCAATGCAGAAAATGCGGAATAATTCGGATGACTCTGCCAGAACATTGAAAAAAGGAGACTGGAAGTATGCCTGGTAAAAAGCCAAAAGAAAGACAACGCTATATGCTGCGTGTAAATGATACGCTTGTGGAAGTTACCAGGGCAGTATATCTGGCTTGGTATCAGGCTGGAAGAAAAGAGCGATACCAGGTTGAAAAAATGCAGAGGCATGGAGTATGTAGTATGGAGGAATTACAGGAAAAAGGCTATGACTGCTCTTTTTCGGTATTATCACCGGAAGAAATCATTATCAGATTGTCAGAAATACAGGAACTGGAAGAAGCTCTGGGATATTTGACTAAAGAGGATGCGGAACTGATAACGCTATTGTTTTTTGAAGAATTTACAGTAAAAGAAACAGCACAGTATTTTGGGTGCTGCCCAAAGACGATCAGAAACCGGAGGAAGAAAGTATTGGAGAAATTAAAAGAACAACTGGAAAACACATAAAACAATGTTGAAATAAAAATATCTAAAAAATTTTTCAAACAGGTTAATTTTTGCCCTTTCACACATGCAGTTAGTGAAGGGGCAAATGTCTATTTGCAATTCAAGAAGATAAATCCCCTTAAAAATTGCACCTTGACAATTTCATACCAGCAGCGAGAGGATACCCGGAATTTTTCAGCTACGCATTTTTGCGGCGGGAATCCGGTGAAAACGTGAAGGGATACAGATGGGAGGCACCCTTTGCAGGAACTATTACGAATTACCTCTTGCGGCTTAATGCTTGATCCTGAACTTTACCTGAGTGTCATTCCTGTTTTACAGGATGACAGCAGATACCATGTGGCGGTGTTTCAAAAAAGGCACTGCCATATGAATGTGCTGTTATCAGAGTTATTTCTGTATCAGCAATAAGATGTGGGAGGTGGTTCCAATGATTGAATAATGTAGGTGTGAGCCTGCATGAAAACAGAGCAGATAATAGAAGAAAGAGAGGATTCAGTCAAAATGAAAATGAGATTCAAAAGATTCTTGTCCGGATTTATGGCAGTCGCAACACTGGCTTCTGTCATTATTCAGCCAGTAGCAGTTTCGGCTTCTGAATTAGAACCGGAAGAAATACCATTTGAACAGCAGTATGCAGAATTAAAAGATGTTCAAGATTCCCTTGATCCGGATGAAATCGTAAAGGCAAATGATATTGAACTTTCTTACGGGCAGGAATTTGATGTAGAAGTTGATCTGTCGGGAATTGAAGGTGTAGATGAAAGCAAAATCAAGATTTTATTCCATGAAGCAAAGAACGAAACTGGTACAGATTTTGACACACATACACCGGATACTTACAAAGCTGTCTATGCAGTAAAACCAGTCAGCGGTCATCCTGCTTATAGAATCAGCAGAAATATTACAGTGAAAGAACCGGAAACAGAAATGCAGTCAGAGCGTTCTTCGGACAGTACAGTGAATGTTGAGGATGATACTAGGGATACGGAGCAGAGCGAGGAGGATTCGGAGTCGCACCGGGAAACACAAAATTCTGAAAGCACAACAGATTTGGAATCTGAATTAACCGTTTCAGAAGTACTGGAACAGGCAGAGGGTAATGGCATTGATCTGTATGTAATGGAAGCCGGAGAAACAGTAACCTTTATGGCTGCGGCAGGCAATGCCAGAAGTTCACAGCAGGTTTCTGTGACCAGAGGGGCAGAATACCGATATGCAGATTATGGATATGGAACCTATCTGACTTATCAGTACACTGTAAAATTCGGTAATATATCTGCCACGGCATACTGTGTGCAGCCATCCAAACCAGGGCCAGGAAGTGGAACCTATACGATCAATAAAGTTGGTGATGGGAAAGCACTTGCGAAAGTGTGCTATTACGGCACAAAGGCTTCCGGTGATGATGGTTTTTTTACAGAAGAAAACGGATATGGCAATTTAAGTACAGGAGCCAGATTTATCTTGGTACATCTGGCAGCATCTTATGCAAATGGAAGTGGGGATGCTTTTTCAGGTGCAAACAGTACAGCACAGAATCTGGCAATGAAACTTTATAATTACTGTATTTCACAGCCGGAAATTCCAGATGTGGCAATGTTCTTTTCGGATGCAGATGTAAAAGCCTATGTGGATGGCAACAGTCAGAGAACAAAGGATATTACATTTAATGCGGATGCGTTACAGACCATTACCATGAAACTTCCGGCAGGTGTACAGCTTCATAACCTGACAACAGGTAAAACAAGTAAAGCCGGAGAAAGTGTGGAAATTTGTGGTGGTACAAAGTTTTATCTGTCTGCACCATTAACACAGGTGAGTGATGTGGCAGGAAGCTGGTCTGCAACCATGAAAGGAAGCATTACCAAAGATTATTCTGCATACAAAATTTCAACAGGTTCCGGAAACCAGGATCTGGCTCTGGTATTTGGCGAAGGCGTTGATGATGAGAAATATGTAGATTTTAAAGTATCCTGGGTACAGCAGGCAAGTGTAAAGGTAATCAAGAAAGATGCCAAGTCAGACGCAAAGCTGTCTGGTGCTGTGTTTGGATTATACAGTGATGCTGAATGTACCAAACTGATCACAAAGTTACCTGCGACGGATGAAAACGGTGAAGCATCCGTACAGATCACCAAGACACAGGATACCGTATATCTGAAAGAGATTACAGCTCCAAGCGGATATCGTATCAATGCAACAGCTTACAATGTGAAACTGGAGGTCAGCAAGACCACAACCGTTACGGTTCCAGATGAAGAACAGATGGGACAGCTTACCGTTTATAAAGAAGGTGAGGTTCTGGTTGGTGCTGATGTAACAGAAAATGGAACAACATTTAAATATGAGAAACGCAGACAGAGTGGTGCTGTTTATGATGTGTATGCTGGAGCAGATATTAAAACTGCTTATGGTACAAAAGTTTACAGCAAGGGTGATCTAGTAAAAGAGAATCTGACAACAGATACAAACGGAGCTACCGTTCTTAAAAATCTGTATCTTGGTACATATATCGTAAAAGAGAAACAGGCTCCGACAGGATTCTATAATGCCGGAGAGGAAAAGACAGTAACATTATCCTATGCAGGACAGAATGTGAATGTTGTTTTCACTGAGACAACCTTTACTAATGACAGACAGAAAGTAGAAGTAATGGTAACAAAACAGGATAAAGATACAGAAAATCCTCTAGCTGGAGGAATCTTTGGACTTTATGCTGCAAGTGACATTACCAACGTGGATGGAACCGTCATTGTAAAGAAAGGGACACTGATCCAGAAAGCGACAACAGGAGCAGACGGAACAGCGAAGTTTACAGCAGACCTGCCGCTTGGATTTTCTTATGATGTGAAAGAAGTGCAGGCACCGGAAGGGTATGTGAGAAACACAGATGATGTTTATACGTTTGCTTTCTCTTATACGAATGATAAAGAAGCAAAACAGACATTCAAGCATACATTCAAAAATGAACGTGTGACAGCTAAGATTTCTCTGCAGAAGCAGGATAAAGAAACCAAAAAGGCAGTTCCACAGGGCGATGCCACTCTGGAAAAAGCAGTATATGGACTGTATGCTCGTGAGGATATTGTGCATCCGGATGGTGTTACTGGCGTGATCTATAAAGCAGGAGAACAGGTTGCCACTCTTACGACAGATGAGAATGGACAGGCTTTTGTGGATGGATTATATCTTGGTAATTACTATGTGAAAGAGATTACTCCTCCAACTGGTTATCTGGCAGATGAAGAAGAACATGATCTGGTCTGCAATTACGAAGGAGATCTTGTAGCAGAAGTAAAACGTGACTGTCTGTCTCTGGAGCAGGTAATGAAACAGCCATTCCAGATTATCAAGGCGGCAAATAACGGAAAGACCGATGCCGACTTACTGAAAGGGGCAGGATTTACCGCTTATCTGGTATCTTCCCTGAAAGTAAAAGAGGATGGAAGCTATGATTTTGATTCTGCAAAACCGGTAGTGATCGGGGAAAACGGAGCAACAGAAATCTTTACAGATGAAAAAGGTTATGCCTGCAGTATTGCGATTCCTTATGGAACTTATATTGTGCGTGAAACCACGACACCTCATAATTACACTCCGGTAGATGATTTTACAGTGCGTATCACTGAGAACAACCCGAACCAGCCACAGACATGGAGAGTGCTTCTGGATGACGAGTTTGAAGCGAAACTGAAAATCATCAAACAGGATGATGAGACGAAAAAGGCAGTGCTTCAGAAGAATACAGAGTTCAAGATTTTCAACATGGACACTGAGAAATATGTGGAGCAGGTAACAACTTATCCGACTACGGTAAAACATAAATCCTATTTTACAGATGAGCAGGGATATTTGATTCTTCCGCAGAATCTTAAAATCGGACATTATCGCATTGAGGAAGTAAATGCACCTTATGGATATACTTTGAATGAAAATTACTATGAGGTAACAGTAGATTCTAATACTGCATACCAGATGGACGGAACTTCTGGGGATGTGATCATTGAAGCAGTTTATGAGAACCATCCTGTTAAGGGTGAACTGA
>ERZ809224.465-NODE-465-length-38659-cov-15.857243_pt1 | contig 38659 bp, 38 predicted proteins | sample MGYA00520513_ERZ809224 | MGnify/ENA primary metagenome ERZ809224 (study PRJEB31576, sample SAMEA3212658) | Homo sapiens | biome: human-gut; feature: human gut; material: fecal | place: Sweden | collected 2012 ... | reverse complement strand
CTAGCCTTCCAAGCTAGATACGTGGGTTCGATTCCCATCACCCGCTTTACAGAAGTGATTCTGTATCATATATGCGCGAGTGGCTCAGTGGTGGAGTATCGCCTTGCCAAGGCGAGGGTCGCGGGTTCGAATCCCGTCTCGCGCTCTTATCTAAAGAAGGTCGTAAAGATCTTCTTTTTTTGTGCTTTCTTCCACTTGCTTCTAATTTCTTTTGTGATATAATAACTGATGCAAAAAATGTCTTACATTTTGTCTTATATTGACACTGAGAGGTTTTTATGAAACGCTTATTTCATTTTTTATCACTTAGCTTTATTTTTATGCTGTCTTCTATGGCAGTCTGTGGATGTGTCCCTGCCCAGACACCGCTCTACTACTTTCATGCAGGTCTTAGCACCTACCATGAGCTTCTTGACGATGTCTTAGGTAAAAGAAGCGAGGTTGATCTTTTCTCTTCAGCAGCAGATTCATCTGCACCTGTATCATCTGTTACAGAAACGATCTCTTGTGCCCCACTTTATGCAGATTATAGCTACTACCTGCCTTCTCTTGCAGATGATGAAGCAGCAAACTTTCAGGCTCTTTACACTGGCATACAAGGTTTTCAGAGCACTATTTCACTCCCTGTTGCCGTCAGTTCTGATAATGTCAGCGATTTGATGCATCTTCTGACAAATGAATGTCCTGAGCTGATGCAGCTGTCATCACGATGGGTTGAACATTCAAATCTGCTTGGTCTTGTTGTATCTGTATCACCTGAGTACACAATATCAAAGGAAACTTTTGATGCGCAGACAGCAGCTGTTAATACACTTATTCAAAGCTGGCAGACAACACTGTCGGGACAAAGTGCTTATCAGGCTGAGCTTACTATTTACAATTATATCATTGAAAACTGTGTATATTCTACTCAGGCAGACAATTGCCAGAGTGCCTATGGTGCTCTGATTGATGGGCAGGCTAAATGTGACGGCCGCGCCAAGGCGCTCGTCTGGGGACTTCGAAGTCTCGGCATCAAAAGCTCTGTTATAACAGGAAATACACATGCCTGGGTCATCGCCCACATCGGAGACTATGACTACAATGTCGATCCGACTTATGATGACAATGAAAATGATGGCATTCAGCAGCCTTTATGTTACGCATATTTTAATATTCCAGAATCAGCTATCTCATCTGATCCATACCCGGCAGATGATTTTTACCAAAGACGAGGCTACCCTTCCACTGTGCGCTGGGACTTTAATTTTCATGTTCAGGCCGGTCTATGGATTTATGCTGATGACCCTTCGTCAAGTGACCCTGCTTCTGGTACCGCACTTGACCGTGCAAGAGCACTCTTTGTCGCGCAGGCAGAAAGCATCTGGGAAGGCGGCGGTGAAGGTCTTGTAATGATTCGTTTTGAAAATGCATCTGACTACGCTGATGCTGCTGCATCATATAATGACTGGATCCAATCCTTCATTAACATGCACGCTGCCGGCTGCAACATTGTAAACTATGATTTTTCCAATCAGCAGCTCTTAGCAGTGCGACTTTCATTTTATTAAGAACATATCTAATAGTTAAAAAAAGGTAATTATTCAGAACCCCATTCGCAAAAAAGATCAGTGACAATGGAAGTAAACTCCATTTTCACTGATCTTTTCTATTGCCATCTTAAATCCCAGAATATCACTGTGATGTATACTCTTTGTTTCCAAAGCGACACAAATCTCCCATCCAGACAAGCTCAACAGTTCCAATAGGGCCGTTACGCTGCTTGGCTATGATAACCTCTGTGATTCCCTTTGACGGCGAATCCTTATTATAATATTCATCTCGGTATAAAAACATTACAATATCTGCATCCTGCTCAATTGCTCCTGACTCACGAAGGTCAGAAAGCATAGGACGATGATCCGTTCTTGACTCACAGGCACGTGAAAGCTGTGACAGTGCGATGACTGGTACATTTAGCTCTCTTGCAAGTGCCTTTAGAGAACGTGAAATATCTGAGATTTCCTGCTGTCTGCTGTCTCCCTTTCTTGCTCCGCTTCCGCTCATAAGCTGAAGATAGTCGATCATGACACAATCAAGACCATGCTCAAGCTTAAACTTACGGCATTTAGAACGAAGCTCTGCCACCGTTATACCTGGCGTATCATCAAGCAAAAGCTTTGTGTTTGCAATGATACCAGAACTCTCAACAACCTGATCCCAATCACTGTCGGAAAGATTTCCTGTACGAAGTGTCTGAGAATCCACACGCGACTCCATGGCCAACAGACGGTTTACTAACTGCTCCTTTGACATCTCAAGAGAAAAAATTGCAACTGTCTTCTTGTCTTTTATGGTCATATTGTGTGCTAAGTTAAGTACAAATGCCGTCTTTCCCATGGACGGACGAGCCGCAATCAAAATAAGATCTGACGGCTGCATACCTGAGGTCTGGCGATCCAAATCAGTATATCCAGTAGAAAGGCCAGTTACCATGCTGTGATTTCGCGATGCAATCTCAATTTTATTTACAACGTTTATAACTACATCACGTATCGGCACATAGTCACTTGTTGCTCTTGTTTCCAGAAGACCAAAAATACGCTTTTCCGTTGATTCCAAAATGGTATTGACGTCTTCTTTTTCCATGTAGCAATCATTTGCAATCTCTTCATTGATACGAATCAGGCGTCGAAGCAATGCCTTCTCATACACCAGATTGGCATAATAGCGAATATTAACGGAAGTCGGCACCATATTAAGCAGCTCACGGAATGCAGCAATGCTGTAGCTTTCCGGCGGCACATCCTTGGTCTTTAGCTGCTCTTGAACGGCTACTAGATCTGTTGGCTTTCCCTCATTGTAAAGCTCCATTATAGCCTCAAACATGGCACCGTACTGCCGTCCGTAAAAATCATCCGAATGGATAATCTCACTGGCTGCCGATATGGCTTCCTTGTCCATGAGCATACAGCCGATTACTAACTGTTCGGCCTCCGTGTTGTGCGGGAGTACTCGTTTTATTAATGCCTCTTCCATGTTTTTTATGCTTCCTGAACTTTAACGGTCAGCTTTGCAGTTACTTCTCTGTGAAGCTTAACCGGAACAATCGTAGTTCCACATGCCTTAATAGGCTCTGGCAGAACCATCTTCTTCTTATCAATCTCAAGACCTAACTGCTTCTCGCATGCAGCAGCGATTTCCTTTGTGGATACAGAGCCGAACAGCTTGCCGCCCTCACCTGTCTTAACATTCAGTACAACTGACTTTTCCTCAATCTTTGCTGCCAACTGCTTTGCTTCCTCTAACTTCTGTGCTGCAATTCTATCCTCATTTGCCTTCTGTAGCTTCAGATCATTTAAATTCTTTGCTGTTGCTTCAATTCCAAGCTTCTTTGGAAGCACAAAATTTCTTGCATAACCATCGTTAATCTTTACGCGCTCACCCTTTTTTCCAAGTGATTTTACATCCTGTAATAAAATTATTTCCATTTTTTTCTCCTCCAATTCTAATATCTATATCAGCCCTTCACTTCGTCACCTTTTTCTTCCTGAGCCATAAGCACATCCTTCAACATACTTCTGGCCTCTCCAAGTGTGACATTGCGAAGCTGGGCACCTGCGACGTTCATATGACCGCCTCCGCCAAGCTTTTCCATTATGGTCTGTACATTTACCTCATCAATAGAACGGGCACTAATATAAATCTGATTTTCATATTCTGTCATCACAAATGATGCACGAATGCCGCGAATACCCAAAAGCTCATTTGCTGCCTGCGCTGCAATAACTGTCGGATTTCCAGTCATGTCACTTGGACATACACTGATTGCATAGCGCTCATGGAACATCTCCACCTCACGCACGGCCTCTGCCTTTGCCTTGTAATCCTCCATATCATCACGAAAGAGCTTTCGCACTTTTGTAATGTCGGCACCATTTCGACGTAAGAAAGCCGCCGCCTCAAACGTTCTGACACCTGTATTATTCATGAAATTATTTGTATCCACAACAATTCCAGAATACATTGCATCTGCATCAGTCGGACGAATCTTGATTGAATCTGAATAATACTGCAATATCTCTGCCACCATCTCACTGGCAGATGATGCATAAGGCTCCACATAGCTAAGCACTGCACCCTCAATACAGTCACGCGACTGACGATGATGGTCAAGCACTACCACATGCTGTGCTAACTGCAAAAGCTGCGGACACTCTGTTCGGCTTGGTCTGTTATTATCCACCACAATCAGAAGTGTTCCTTCTGTTATCCTCTGAATTGCAGTCTCATTATCAATAAACAGCTTCTTTCCATATTCTTCATCCTCGGCAAGACGATTTAGAAGAGGTTTTATGCTGTTTGCAATAGTATTCAGCACAATATGAACATCCTTACCAGATGTTCTGGCTGCGCGATAAATACCAACTGAAGCACCAATACAATCTGCATCGCTGATTGAATGACCCATGATCAGCACATCAGAAGATGCCTCTATAAGCTCCTTTAACGCCTGTGCCTTGACACGCGCCTTAACACGCGTATTCTTGCCCTGGCTCTGTGTACGACCGCCATAATAGGTGATCTCATCCTGATTTTTAAGAACAACCTGATCACCGCCGCGTCCAAGTGCCATGTCAATTGCCATGCGCGCGTAGTCATAATTTTTCGAATACGTTCCGCCGTTTATGCCAAGTCCGATACTGATCGTAACATTTATCGTGTTTCCGATACTGATCGTCTTCACATCCTCAAGAAGTGAAAAATCATTTGCCTGCATCTCTTTTAAATGCTCGTTGCTGACGATGGCAAAATATTTATCATTCTCTAGCTTTTTAATAACACCATGATAGGCACTGATATACTTTGTAATCTGACGGTCAATCAGCGCTATCAGCAAAGGTCGTCTCGTCTCCTCTATGGAGTCTAGGACTTCATCATAGTTATCAAGATAAATCAGCGCCGCAACAAGCTTTTCATCCTCAACCTTCTGCTTCCACTCAAGCATCTGTGTCTCGTCTGACAAATACACTGCATACATCATTGGTGCCTTTTTTCCCTGATCCTCTTCATCAACAACCGTCTCCACAATATCACGAATCGACACAGCCTTAATCGTGATCTGATATTTTCTTCCCAGATACTCCGAATGGACCTGTGATGTTCTTTGATTCTTTGGAAACTGTCTGTCGATTCCCGGAAACAGCGTACCCAAGTTTTTATGTGCATTGTTATTTAGCTGAACAATTCGCTGAAATGACTGATTCATCCATATTAGACGGCCAATCTCATCTGCCACACCATATGGAAATTCCATTTCCTGCAGCAGCTGCTTTTGAATCTGGGCATAACCTGCGCCAAAGCCAACCATGTCACTGTTAATTCTGCGGTGATAATAGATTGAAAGCGCCATAAGACCTATGATCAGAACAATTGAGCAGGCGCTTGCCGCCACACCAGCCATCCAGTCAATCATAGTGATAATGATGCTTAGAATCAAAAGCGAAATACATACAAGCAGCGGCCAGTTCATATACGCACTTAAGCTTCCATGTACTTTCACAGCCTCCTGCTTTTGCGTCTGACGAAGCTTTTCCTTCTCCTCGCGCTTTCTGTCTATATCCTGCAAAGCAGCTTTTCTCTCTGCCGATATTCTCTCAGATTCACCCGGCTCCGGTACCGTTTCACCCGGCTTATTTTTTTCCTCCATATCCATCTCTCCCCTGCCTGTCATGCAGGCAACGTTGTTTCAATCCACACCTACGAGATGTGGGAGATTTTTGTGTCAGGTTCGTAAAAAGTTTGTCAGGAATTTGTCCTGAGTTTTTTACAAAGCCATACAGGGTAAGTATAACACATTTGGGTAGAAATAGGAAGTAGGAAATTATAAGGAGACATGCATGTGCATGCCTCCCTATAAGTTATCTCGCACAAAGGCTATTGATGAAGACAATATAGCAACCAAAATCACCTATCGTTTTTCTATAATATTTATCGTCTTCTTCATATCCTAGTGCATCTCTCCACTCAGTGTTTTTTCCCTGCGTCTTTAAATAGCGCGCCATCATATTAAAATGAGTGATGACACTATTGTGGCAGGCTGTGCGAAAAGAGTCCTGCTCCATCTTCTGGCTGCGATCTAAGCTCAGCCATTTTGCACGGATTTCAGCATATGTTGTTGCTTCTCCTATCAATTCATCATACAGTTCCTGACCAACTGGATCATTTTCGATTTCCTTAAGTAATTTTTGATGCAGCTCTCTCATCTGATCAAATGTCAGACTCTTTGGTGTTTGTAAATAGTTTTCGTATGTGCTCATTATGTACCTCCTATAAATATTGTATTATTATCCCTATTTCTTCGCAATAATATTTTCATATCAAACTTTTGATTTTCTCTCAAAACATCAAAATTGGTCAAGTTTGCGTCAAAATTTACCCCCCCCCGCAAAAAAACCTGATATAATTTTATCAGAAAAGGAGGAGTTTTATCATATGCTAAAGTCAACAGAAGAATTTGTATGTTTTTTAAATCAGAACAACCTAAAATACTGTTTAGACAGCATCAATGCAAACGACAATGAACAAATTACAATGTGTATCACCAGCCAAACCATGTCTGATATCACAATTCATTTTCTTTTTGATTCAAATAATCAGATTGTCTATATCCGCATCTGGAATCTTCTAAAAATTCCAGATCAATTTAACAGTATCGCACTAACCATTATTAATGAACTAAATAACACTTACCGTTTCGTTCGATTTTACTTAAACACAGACAATGGCATTGATGTTTTTGTCGATTCCTTTATCCAAACTGGAACAATCGGCAACACCTGTATGAATCTTGGTATTATAACTGCAAAAATTTGCGATACTGTTTATCCAAAGCTAGCCGAATCATTTCAAATACAGCAAATATAATATTTTATTTATAGAAAGTAGAGATTTTTATACAAAGAAAAATCCCTACTTTCTATTTTTCTGATCTGTAAGCCCTCTTTTTTATTTCCTACTTTCCCTCATATTGTTTTGCCTTGTTTAACCATTTCATTGCTTCTTCTAGATTCTTCTTAACGCCAACACCCTCTTGGTATGCAGCTGCAATAACTTTCATTGCTTCTACATCTCCTCTGTTTGCTGCCATTAAAAAATACTTATTTGCCTCTGAATAATCTAATCGCACGCCTCTTCCATTCGCATACATACTTCCAACATTTCCCATAGCAGCTGCATCTCCCCAAGAAGCTGCTAACTTATAGATTCGAAATGCTTTCTCTTTATTCCTTTTCACACCTCTTCCATCCTCATAATAATATGCGACATTATATGCTGAATGTACATCTCCCCTTAACATTCCTTTTCTGAATATCTTAAATGCTTTTTTATCATCCTGTTTCATCCCACCATGCCCATTGCTATAGCAGGATGCCCATTCGTTATAGCCTTCCATCTCTTTTTTCTTTATTGCGCGCTTGCACCATTCAATCGCTTTCTCTCCATCTACCTCACATCCATCTAAACCTTCTTTATACAGCATTGCCATCCAAAGCATTGCCTGTGCATATCCTTCTTCTGCTAATTTTTGTAATAGTTTTCTTGCTTCTTTTCCATCCTTTTTTGTACCACAGCCATAGTGTTTACAGAGAGCATATCCACAAATGGAACGCTGGTCTGAATGCTCCATTCCTTTTTTATACCAATAAAATGCTGTATTTAAATTCTTGCAACCATAATAGGATGTCCAATATGTATCACCTAAATATCCATATGCCTCTACTATTCCACTCTTTGCTGCTTTCAAAAGTAAACCTTCTGTTTCATTAAAATGCTGTGAAATTGTTGTTTCACTTGTTATTCCAACATACCCATTTTTTAAAATTCTCATCCACTTTAAAAATGCTGCACCTATCCGTGTATGTCCTTCCCAATCTCGATATCTATTAAAATAACATTTTCCAAGATAAAACTGTGCCTCTGCGTTTCCATCTTCTGCCATTTTAACGATTCTAGACAACGGAAAATCTTCCAAGTTCATGTTTCCCTTTGTTTTTCTTTTCATCGTTTCTGGATAAGGAAGTCCCTCATTCCATGAAAATCCCTTTGCAATCTCATTTACAAATACAATTGCTTCCATTTGATCGCTGCACACCTTCTGCTTAAGAAGACTTTCTTTTGCTTCGAGAAGTGCGATTCTTTTGTCTGCCTCTTCCTCCTTTTTGGCCGCCTCTATTAAATGCTTCATCTCATCTGAATAGTACAATCCTTTTAACAATTCCTTAGATCTTTTTAATTTTGGTGCGCTCTGTTCAAACGCTGCTATCGCAGCTGTTTCATTCTCAAACACACCCATCCCTTTGCTTTGACGAATCTCTGCAATTACATCTCCAGTCGTTTTCATTTTTTTCTTCCTTTTCACGAATATTTTCTTAGCAAAATGGGAGGATATCTACTGACTCCCCCCTTTCCTCTATTTACTGTGCATTTCCCACAGAACCTGACATACTTCGAATTCTTCCACTAATTTCACCACTATTTCCGCAGCTGCATCGAAACCATTTTGAAGAACTATCATGACACTTCAATTTCCCACACGCTCCACATCTGACAATATCTTCATTTCCACAATACGGACATCTATACTGTGGTCCAGTTCTTGTCTGAGACATATCAATGCTTCGACTTTGGCCTGATGCACGAGCTGAACGTTCTTTTTCTTTTACTCCATATGTTTGCACCCACACATCATCCGCTGCATAATCATATCGCAGATAAAATTTCTGATTATATTGACTACATTCTGCTTCAATAAAAACTGCTTCATGTTTTGCCATACTATTCCTTCCTTTCTATGCTGTTTTCTATTTTATACAGAAAACAGTTTTGACATCAAAATTAACAACATACCTATTATAAATGCAGGTATTCTCGTCCCATCCAGTAGTTCAATTCTTGCATTCTTCTTTTTACTAATAGATACTACTGCAGTAATAAAAAGATTTACCACTCCCAAAATAATCCATATCGCTCCAATCGCCATCCCACTTATCGATAACACTTGATAAAATAAAGCATTTTTTTGTTCTACTTTTCCCGACAAACAAAAGTAAGCAGCAAAAGCCATTACCACACTCATAATTCTGCATCCAACAAGATAACCATTCATTCTTGTCATCATTACCATTGGCTTGTTGGTAAAATTATTTACAATTGAACAGCAAAACAGAATCACAATCGCAACAAATGAAACTACATTTGTTATGATAAAAAGTCCCTCAAAAACAAAATACAGATTTTTTTTCACCCCAAACGGATTCAAACACATACATAAAATGCCTAACATTACAGCTATCACTACGATGACAAAAACCTTTTTTATAAAATCTGTCATCTGACTATAAAATATTGCTGAATGTAATCTATTCTTCTCTAAAGCAACTCTTTTTTGTTCTTCTCTTCCTTCATTTGCCTTATCAATTGCTATTTGCTTTTTTAGTTGTGCAATCTCTGCTTCATGTTCTTTCTTTTTTTTCTGTATTTCAGCAGCCGTTGACGCACTCCATTTTTTTCCACACAGTTCGCAAGTGTCATTTATGCATGGATTTTCATTATTGCATTCATCGCATGTCCAATACCACATTTTGATTCCTCCTTAAATCCATCCGAGTATTTTTGCAGTCGCCTTGTCTATCACCTGCGTGGTATTGTCCAAAAATACTACTTTTATCTTATCATCCTCTAACGGAATTAAACTTGCAAAGTCGTTGGCTTCCTCTTCAGCAATCTTCTCAAAAAATGCTTTTACTGATAAATCCTCTACCGCTCTTATCTGAATTACAGGATCTTCTTTTCGAATGCCATTGTATTCCCAGTATGCAAAACGATACCCTTTCGATGGTTCTGCTGAGAATTTTAATGCGTCCTCTTGCGTAACTTTCAAAAACGGTTTTCCATTTACAAGAGCAAGTCCTCCTTGTGTACTCTCTACATCAACTATATAATAATTTTTCTTCATTCCAGTCAACTGTTCAACAATCTGCTTGCTTGTTGGACGCTTATCTGGGTCATATAGTAGCATAGAATTAATCAGGCTTTGCAATTTTTCTGATTTAATACTCTTATCTGCTGTCAAAATGCCACCCTCATACACATATTCATAGGCATTTCCACCTCCGGGTGTATCTGGCATTTTTCCAGTACAATATTCGTGCAAAATCAAACCCAATGCAAAAATATCAGACTGACAGGTAATATTGGATGCCAAAGAGGTGTCTTCCGTAACCTTATATTCCGCCAACTCAGGACTCCAGTACTCCTCTGTTCCCATTGTATCAGCTGGTAACGGTGGCTTTTGGGAAAAGTAGGAATCGTCAAAATCAATCAGTTTACAGATTAACTCTCCATTTTGAGATCTTGAAATCAATATATTCTCTGGTTTCAAATCACCATGCACAATCTTAACACTGTGAATTTTCATCAAATCCATACACAGTGTTTTAATCAAGAGCATCCGCTTTTCTTCTGGCAGTTTTACAATCTGCGATATGGTTGCCTCCTGCTGAGTACTCTTCAAACTTGCCTGATAGTAGTATGGTTTATTTAAAAAGAACTCTTGTGGCGTCAGTATATTTCCATTTCCCTGCGAAACCTGCTGTAGTGCCACAATAATTTTCCTTCGTTCTTGACTAAATTGCTCACATCTCTTTATCTTTTTATCACGAAAATCAGCGCTTAATCCTTCTTCTGGATATTTCGGTTCCTGAAATCGCTTCAAAAAGAATTCCCTTCCATCCTTATGAGCAAAAATGTAGTCACCATTTGCTGCAGTCTTCCATTCGCCTTGACAGCAGTATCCTTCGATTATTTCGTCCATCATACCTTCCCCTGACTCTTTGCTAGTTTATATTTTTCATATTTTCCTTTATAGTAATCTCTCCAAAACACTCCTGGAATGCTTTCAAACTTCTCAGCTTCATATTTCAAATCCTCTATGTGCTTAAAATCAGCTTGAAGTTTTAAAAACTTTTTCTTTGCCTCACCTGTAAGGATTCTCTCCATTCCAAAAATATATAAGCTTTCCCAGCAAACTCGAGTCTTGATTTTACGAATATATTGCTCAATATCCTGATTTTTCTGCAAACTTTTTATTTTTTCTTTTAAGCGTACAACCGTTTTATCATGGCCTTGCATGCGATTCAGCTCATCACTTTGCAGACGGATACGATTGATCTCGCCAGATTGCTCCAGTTCATACCGAATTTCTTGATAGATCTGCTTCATGCGTAAATCGACATCACTATCACTCTCTTGCTCACTTTTCTGGATCTTTGACAATTCCCGATATTCTTCTACCAGTTCGCAAACTGGATCCCTTTTCTTATCCCAAAAGAGTATCTTTTTTTGCGGAATTGCAGTCTTCTGAATATAATTTTTGACAAAATTTTCAATCAAACTATTAAGAGACTGTTCAGCTTCCTTTTTTTTCTGCAGTTCCTCTTGTATTTCCTTTTGCGCTTTCTGCAATTCCTTCTTATTCTGAAGCCGCGCATAAAAATAATTTGCAAGACAACCCATTTTCAAAATTCGGCTTTTCAACTCTTCTTGCATATCAAATGCTGGAGACTGCTTCAAAAAGGCGATCAATGCTTCTATAAGCTCTGTTTCAATCTCTCTCTCAGACTCTTCTAGTTGCGTTCTCTTACTGTCAATCTCATCATACCTGCTATCTGCAAAACGATATCCTTCATTAACAGGTTTTCGAAATCTTTCTTTCATATAAAGTATTCTTGCTTTATACAATTCACTGACTGTTTTTTCTTGATTTGTTTGGATTACAACACCTGCTATCGTTGTATCATCCTTACAATTCTCTCCCTGATAATTTTCTGCAATACATTCTCCCAATACAGATGGATCATCCTCAAAAACCTGCTGGGTTGCTGCTAATAATTTATATTCAAACTGCATTGGAGATTCTATATAGTCAAAGCATCCATCTGATGCAGCGAACAAAATGAAGCCTTCTTGTATCGGAATTTTATATTCCGCATAATTCAAATGGAAACGATCCATTCCTTCACCAGTCACATTATTGTTCATATTCGACTGTCCCAATGCTTTCATGGCATCAAACTCTCCATCTACATCGTCCTCTGACAGCTGTGAAAGGCCATCAACCGGTGTCAACAGATATACTCTTGAATCTCCTGCCCAGATCACTCGCACATCAAGAAAGCCTCCATTTTTTCGAAAAATGGCCATTGCAAGTGTTGTTGGAAGCAATTCAATCATGTTGCCGCCTAAGCTTTTTTCAAGCTTATATCCTTGAATACACGCTTCCAACTGTGACGCCAAATATTGTTTTAATTTTTTTGTCATTGTAGCAATATCATCCGTCCACAATTCCCGTTGTTGCTCATCACAGTATTTTTTTATGGCATCACTCACACACCTTGAACCTATATATGCGCTAGTATAATACTGGTCACCAATTTTATGCTTTGTCTGACCAGTTCCTCCTAATCCATCACATACAATCAACAGTGTCTCAGTTGCTTCTGGCGGTGCATCTTCATCTGAAATCGCAGCGCAATGCACTGTAAATGGTGTTATTTTCCCATATTCCATATCGCTCTCCTATTACTTCAATGATTTACACAGTGTGTTAATAATCAAATCCATATTTAAATCTGCTCCACCTTGATCCTGCATCGTTGGATTCCAAACTGTAACGTCAAAGTTTTCTCGAATTCGATTCCATGGTACTGTATCTGGTGTAAACAAAATCAGTCTTCTCGCATTTCGATCCATATTATAGATGCTTTCCTCTCCATGCAACTCGCCATCCCAGGCTTTCATCAGCTCTTCATAGGAACTTAACATAGGAAATGGATAATTTCCTGGAATACCATCTAACTGCTGTTCAAGTGGGTGAGCAGATGCATCTGTAAACAGTACAATTGCATGACGTTTGGAGGTTCCGCTTGTTTCCCAATCAGATCCCATAGCCAATGCCAATGCCTCTAGACCACTCTCTGGCTCATCTCCACCTCCCTTTGCTTCTATACGCGTAACAAAATCTTTGAAATCGGCATTTTCTTCTGGAAGATAAAAAAACGGAGACTCATGAAGCGACATACGCCCATCACAATAATAATCTCTAAATGCAATTACTTTTACTCTCAACTGTTTAATTTTACGATGATACTGCTGCAAGCCCTGTATTACTTTTTCATGTAACGACATCGTGAAATTCTTAACTGTATTTAAAATAGGAGACATACTGTCCGTTGCGTCAATTACAAACACAATATCAGCATTTGTAGTTGCCCCCAACGTTCTTCTGGGACGATCAGCCGCACTTGCCTCTGGCATCGTCTGAAAACTCTCCAATCCATCTGATCTGTATGATCCTGATGAAGCCTCTCTTCCTCCATATGAAATTTCTTCTTGATATGAAGATCCATTTGAACCACTTGTTTCTCTGACACTCTCCATTTTCCAGTCAATCGCACTGCAAAATACAGTCAACACATAATCGATTGCTGCTTCCGCCAAACCATCTTCCTCAATCTGAGATTTTATCTGTTGATACAAGTTTTGTTTTTCATTTTCATTCGTACAAGAGGTAATTCGACTGAACATTTTTCCAGTTCCACTTTCCATTGCCATTCGAATCCATCTACGTTCTTTCTTTAACTCTGGAAACATATCAGCTAATATTCCATTCAGCTTTCCTTCCTGTTCCAGAAAAATAACGCCATCCTGAAGAACTCGTTTCCGAAGTTCCTCTCCTATTCTGTCAATATCTGACATTGTTTCTTTGCCTCCTTTACATTTGTGTATCTTTTATATAATCATCAATTGCCATTTTTTGGAGAGCAATTGCTTTTTCTTCCTCATCAGTCATTGAGTCAAAAGCATTTTTATCATCAGATACATTCTTTTGATCCTCTAATTCTTCAATTTTTTCCAAAGATACTGTCATTTTTTCCAGTTTTTCTTCTTTTGCAGCTGCACTTTCATCTGTTACCTCTGCATCAGCTTCTTTGTTTACTTCTTTGTCTTTAAATAGGTTTTGTTCATTTCGAAGTCGATCTGCCTCTGCCATTGCTGTATCATGTGCATTCAGATATCTTTGATACCGTTCTTCATATTCCTGATATTCTTTTGAAATCTGCTGCAGTTCTTGTGTAAATCTTTTTCGACTGTCTCCAAATTCTTCCATTGCATGAAGCGTCTGCTCACATTCTTTATATTCTGCCTCTATTTTTTCATATTTTACTTTGTGAGCACGAAGTTTTTGAAGTGTTTCTTCTAACAAATGAATCTGTGATGCAGCTTTTTCTAATTCCTCATATAAAGCCACTTTGCGTGCTTTCTCTGCCTCTAATTTTGTTTCATCCGTCTGAACACTATTTGCTTTCTCTTCTCTTGTCAGTGCTTCTTCATATTTTTTCTTTAAATACTTTCTTTTGCCCTGCATAGAATCCAAATGTTCTTTTGCATTTCTTGCTTTTTCTTCCCAAGCAAGCTGATCGTATTTCTTTTGCATAGTTGGAATTAATGCCTTTAATGCTTCTATATCAAATACCCCGGCAACTGACATATCATCCCCACTGCCTATCGAACTAACTTTATACAATTGTTCATTTAGCAACCATTTGGTCGTCTCTTCTTTCCCCTCCATTACCAACTTTTCACACAAATCCTTATAAAAGCATTGTGATAATTCTAGTGTACGATACGAATCCTCGATACCATCTGAAGCCACAAAAAAAGCAGCAGGACGATTTTGTTCATTCAATCTTACATAATAATATCGTGTTGATTCTGCCGCATCACTATTGCACACCGAGGTTGTATTCCTTCCCTGACATCGCTCATCCCATGGAATTGGATACGTAACCGCTCCATTTCTGTCTATCATCAGACATCTGCCATCCCCTTGATGTAACGCCAATACATATGTATTTGTTAGCAATACTGCGATAAAGGTAGCACCATATATTCCATTTTGTTTAATTCCATTTTTGTATGTCTGCCTTATTGTTTCATCGCTGCATATCTTATACTCTTCTTCTGAAACTGGATTATTTTCCAAATCTTTTTCCACTTCAATATTCCAATTTGCCAATATTCTACGAATTAACTGTCTGACTCGAATTTCTCTGCTTTTTTCATCGTCCAATTCGTATTCCTTTCCATCCATTTCTTCGGCAAACGCTTTCAATTCAGCTATTCCAACATCTACGATCAATTTAGAACCTCTATCACTGCGAAAACAACTGGAATCGCCATGCCCATCTGATAATGCAATTAATTTTACCTTTTCATCTTCAAAATTGCCTGAAGCATCCTGCATGACAATCTTTTTCTTCACATGTGAAGCTCCCTGCACGGAAGCAGAAAAGGAATGATAATTTGACATGATTGACTTCCTCCTCTCTTAATTTCTCTTTTCCTTAACCTAATTTTTGTCAAAATATAATTAAGTCTACTGGGAGATGGAGACTAATAAACCATCTCCCAATAGAAATTATATTTTAAATTTTACCACTTGTCTGGTATTTCATCCGACCCTTCTGTTGGCTCTGGATCTGGAATTGGCTCTGGATCTGGAATCGGATCAGATTCTTCACCTGTTACTTTTTTTACAATATCTACTCCTGATGTTCCCGCTCCTCCAGTAGGTTGAGAAACACTATTCAAAAGAGAAGAGGTTACTGATACTACTTTTATCATTTTCTTAAAATCTTCTAGATCATTTGTTTGAATAACTGCTTCTTTAGTTCCTACGATCTTACTCAACATATTTACGTCTGCATCATTTCCAAGAGCAAATGCAATTTTGGTACTATACTTAAACCACCTATTTCCAGTTTTTTCATCAGTGATTTTTTGAAGTTCTTTCTCCCAAGAATCCGTCGGATATCCATCACTCATAAAAATAATGATCGGAACCATATATCCAGTATCACTCTGCAAAAAAGTGCTTCTAGACATTTTGGTTCTTAATTCATGTAATGCATCTCCAATATCGGTTAAACCGCCTGCTGTTAAATCATCCCAATAAAAATCCTCTAAAAAAGTAGGTGCATCCGTTATCCATCGTGCTCCTGAGCTAAACTCCATAACAGCAACCTGCATTTCAGCATCCGCATTTTTGCTTGCAATTTCCTGAAGCACAGTTACCGTTTCTCGCATTGCCTCATTTAATGCACCGATTTTTCCCTCATCGACCATACTTCCAGATGTATCTAACACATAAAATATTACTAATTTTTTTCTTGCTATTGCTTTATTTGATGGTGGCATATAATATTCTCCTATTCTAGTTCAATATCTGCATCATAAACTTTCATCTTAATTCCTGCTTTTACTGGTGCCGCTTCTGTTCTCCTTAATATTCTGCTGGCTCCCTTTGATGTGATACAATTCCATGTAATATCACTTGAATTACGAAGCAATACAACATTAGGATCCGTTGAACGTATAACAATACCTACTGGTTTCAACGCATCTTCAGGATTTACCGTTCCTAACTGTACACGATAAATTCGGCTATCCGGTACTGCTGGAATCGAATATTCTGGAAGATGAATCTTATTTTTAAATAACAACTTCCTTCCACAGCTATCACAACAAATGTCTCTGGCATTCTCAGTGAATACATCATTTCCACAACTGCATCTTACAATATCACTTCGAAAACGTGTCAATGCGCGAAGCCATTCTAATTCCACTACTCGATGCTTTTTCTTAAGCGAATCATGACTGAATGCACGAATAAATAGATCTTTCATATATTGCGGAATACAATTCCACAATTCAATCACACCACTATGTACTTTTTCATTTGGGCGATTTGAATCGTCTGTTGGATCAAAAATGAACACTGGTTCCTCACCATAAATTTTTCTTGCTACTGTATCGCTCGTCATTATCGGTATTTTTCCATCCAACGGATGACCTCTTAATAACAATAAAAACAACACTAACGCAAGTGAATATCGATCACTGGCCGTATTCGGTAAATTCTCACCTACCACGACTTCTGGTGCTATATAACGTGGTTTTCCCATAATCCCCATATTTTTGCCGAATGGTGCAACATTATCATTATCTGCGATCTTTACATCACCAGTCTGTGGATTAACGAAAAAGTTTTTATCATTTAAATCCTGATAGCTATATCCCCGATTATGCAAAATACGAAAGGCAGTGACAATATTCATGCTTGCATCAACGAGCCGCTTCCAATCTGCTTTTACTTTCGCGATTAAAAACTCTGCTATCTCATAATAACCTTCTGGCTTAAGTTCCATCACATACCCATAAGTTCCATTCTTCCATACAGTAATATCTTCCGGCCATAAAAAGGCCGGCGTAGGCGGTCCCTGCGCAATATTTTCTTCCAGGTTTTTACGGAAAGCTTCCGGATCTGTTCCCAACTCCTTATACCATTTTAGTGCCTTTTTCACTCCACCGTAATCAACTTCATATACGGTTCCCTGACCACCTCCACCAAGAAACTTTAAAATCGTAACCATCGTTCCTGATTTTGTCGCAATCTGAGTTCCTGGCGCTAATTGATCTTGCTTTGTTTCAGCCATAGCTTTTCATTCCTTTCTACTCAAAAGTAATATTTATTATAAAGCATAAACTGCTTATAATCCCTGTAACGACATTTTATCCTATACTATTGCTACTAAAAGAAGCTGACTCTTTCTTACACTTCTATTTGCTTCCATAATAACAAATTTCTATAAGCCACGACCATGGCTATGCTTGTGCTCTCTAATCTTTGGATCACTGTTACTGGCACCGCTTGTTTTTTGCGCTTTATTTTTGTTTTTTATGTCTTTATCAGCGATCTCTTCTGACGAGTTAACCCATTTCTTTAAACTACTTCCTACAGATCCCCCTTGACTATTTTCTTTTTGGACACTATTGCTTTTTGTTTGTGTATTTTTCTGTGTAGCCTTTTTGTTTGATTCTTCTCTGTTTTTTAAAAAGTTAAACATACTTTTCCTCCTTTAAAGAATACCCACTGCAAAATGCATTAACTTGCAATATTTTTTCATATTCCTATGCTTCTACTTGACTATAGTATAACTATATTGGCAAACTATGTCAATTCATTTTATCTTTTTGGATAATTCCATTTTTGCTGTTTTCTATAAAACTGCAAACAAAAAGAGTTCTCTCATAATAAAATGATTGAACTCTTTAAAATAAACTAATTAACAGGCTTTACCAACCTTGTATGTATTAGCTCACTTGTAGCACCTTTATAGATATAAACTTCATTGTTGTCCATTTGAAGGATCTCTTCTGGTTTTACAATATACTCCTGCTTCATAGAAATGCTGCTTCCACTGCTTGTACTGCTACCTGGAAAAAGTGAATATGGAGAATAATTTTTTCCGTGACTTATAGTGGTAGATACTTCTTCCTTCTCATAATACCCAATGGTCTCTGACCATTTTTTTGCACTCGATACTGATGTATGCTTAAATATTACATTATTTCTGCTATTTCCCAGCAATGCATTAAATAGCCTTTCATCTGCACTGCACATTGCATATACATCAGTTGCACTTACCACTCGCTTGCAAATATCAGAAGCACCTTTTAACCAATTCTCTAGTTTCAGATTGTCAGAAACAGAAATCTCATCTATAACGCAGGCAAGTGTGATTCTCTGCCTATTTAACTGCTTTATTCTGGCAAGGATCAAATCAATCAACAAACGATTACTGTCCATCCCTACATTAATCAATACAATCTTCTTATTCTTCATCTCATCACTCAGATTAACAGGATATGCTCCATATCCCCTTTTGTAAGCAATATCTCCCATCTGACTGTCTAACATTGAAAAATAAGCTTCCAGCTTATAATACTCCGATTGTCCTGCCATAAGCTTTGATTTAATGCGATCTCCCTGATCTGATGTAATCACTTGTCTTGCAACTAAATCATCTGTTTTCTGATATAGTGCCATGTATGGACATATCTGAAACAATTCATAGCTTGGCCTTACTTTCTTTGCATAAAGATACTCAGTCAAACCATCCAAATATGTTAATACATTTGCCCTCATATCATCATCCTTATCAGCTGACTCTTTTATCAACTGGCCAATCTCTTTCGAACTCAATCCATAAAATGGGTCAAAACATGGATTTTTTCCATTGATAATAACAAGCCGTCCTGTGTCTCCGTATTTTTGCTCAATTGTCTTTTCCAGTTCATAATCATTTGCGTGGAGAATCAATACTGCACTATCACAATAGCAGCTCAAATTAATATACGCTTCCATTGCTTCTACTCGCTTTTCTTTCGTTCCACCTGAAATAACCATGTTGTCTAAATCACTATTTTCCTGAAAGAATCCACCGATTTCAGAAGGTTGATACTCCTGAATTCCTTTTCTTCTCTGATTCCTTCCCTCTACCGTATTTCCGGTCAAAAGATTGATTAATCCACATGTTACATTCCATATTCCTCGAATCAATGCAAAGCATAGATTTAACAATTGAACTAGTATTACCCAGATTAATCGTATCATGTCTGCCTCTCCTCCCTGAATTTATATTCGGTGTCGTGACTGCCCATTTATTTTTTTTGGAATATTACTATCCTGCAGCAATCCTTCAAAAAGAAAATATAGCTCAAGCTGTATTCGCCCCAGCAATAGTTTGGGAATTATATTCTCAGCATCATCGCACGACCAACATTTCGATTGCGTTTCTTTAATCGGCTCTGGTGCCTCCCATCCGCTTAATTCAACTGACTTTTTTCTTCTTGTTTTCTTGCTGAGCATAGTTGCTAACTGATACAGTTCTTCTTTTGTAATTTCGTTCTTTGAAAAAAGCTGCCAACAATATTGCTGGATCTCATTCCATACATCCTCATCATAATCTGAGCGAATCAGTCTAAGATATCTATCCAGTTCTTGTTTTTCTTTCCAAAACTTATTCATGCAAAATCACCCCAATCGAATCTCATAAATTCTCTGATATTGGTTCTTTCTTATCTGCCAGTTTCGAATATTATAAATAGCAGTTCCTGTCAACTTATCTTGAATTATTTTTTCAATTGTTTCATCTCGTAATAGATTCGAATCTATTCGAAAATACAACCGTTTATAATTTCTTTGCAGTCCAACCTTTAAGTACCTTTCCAGATACGTAGTATCCTTCACTGTAGCTTTGGCTATATGAAAATAATTATAAATCTGGCATTCACACTTAACTGGAAGCTGATATGCACTGTGATCCTTTTTTATATGTTCTTCATCCAAATTAAAATAATCATATGCAAGAAACAAAGGATTTTTTTGTGACATTCCGCTATCCATTGTGACATCAAGATGGTACCATTTTCCGTCTAATTTCACGATGTTCCATGCGTGATCCATATATCTGGAATTTACGTTTAGTCTTCCTTTGACAATGCTACATGGGATTTTGCATTTATTTAAAAGAAGCTCTACACTTTTTGCAATTCCTTCACAAACTGCTTTATAATTCAAAAATACGCCAACAATATTTTGATTTTCTGTGATTGTGATTCCACGATTCAATGCCTCTCTATCATACTGCACGGTATTAATTATGTAATCGTGAATATATTTGATGACCATCACATCTGTATCATTCTCCTGACGCACTTTATGGCTAATTGCCTCTATTTTTTTCCAGATCTCGCCATTCATTTTTGGTATCTGCTCTCTGGAATAACTATACTGAACCAGAATCGTGCAAAAATACGCTGTATATGAAAATGCCACCTTTGATGTATCTACGAAGAATAGTTCCGGGTGATCATCTAGAACGGCCATATAAACACGCTTTACCGTTTCTACTGGTGCACAGACAAGAATTTTTTGATTGCACTTGCGTAACTCTTGATAAATTACTTTGTACAAGCGCTGCTGCAATTTGGGCAGATACCCAAAATAAAATTCTTCACACACAACATCACCTCCCATTTTCGTTAATATGGATCAAACTTAAACTGAAATGGCTCAGTAAATGGTAAACAGACGATTGCTTCTCCCACTCGTAATCTCGACATATCCCAGTCTTCGATTACGCGGCCCATTCTTTTTTCTTCCTCATATCGGTTATTTATCATAAACTGTTCGATAACATAATTGCTTCCGTATAAGTCTGACAGATACTGTCTTGTCGTGACATCATTTGCTTTAAATGCAAAGATAGAGGAAAAACCTGCTGCAATATTCTTTCCTCGACTTTCCTGATAAATTTCATAAAGCTGCTCAATACTTTGAAGACCTGCAAATATTTTTACGCCTAGGCTTCTTCCAAAATTCACACCATCCTCTATATGCTGTAAATTTGGTATCAGCTTAAACTCATCACAAATCAAGTAAACATTGCCACTTTGAGCTGATCCTCTTCCAAGCGCTTCTTTCAATGCCAAATCAAAAAGCAGACGGTAAATTGGTGTCAATACAGATCCAATCGACAAATCATATTCTATGAACAGTACTTTTCCACCTTTGCTTCGTATAAATTCTCTCATTGAAAAGAATCCATGTCCTGAAAAAACACCAATAAACAGATCTCTGACAGCCGAAAACATTTCTGCAAGCACACCCATTGCTTGCCCGCCTCTATCCTCTATATAGGACTTAACGCCATTCATATCGGAATAGTCGCTTAGAATTTCTAGAATCTTATCAATATCACAGCCATCCAATAGTTTTCTCAATTCATCATTAAAAAACAATTGCTGCCGAACATTTCGATCCTGTACACCAGCTCGAATCAAACACTCTATAATCGATGCAAGTAAGTCTCTCGCCGCATTTGGGAAAAAGCCATTTGCTGAATTCTGTTTTACTTTTTCCTCAAAAAGTGAGCGACATATTTCCTGGATATTCAGCTCATAAGTTCCCTCATCCCATCCATCTGCAAGGATCTCTTTAAATAGATTCCAACGCTGAGACTGCTTTTGATACTGAGAAGAATTCCCTATCACAAAGTCTCCTTGCTTAAAAAACTTTGAATAGAAATCTCCTTTGCTATCAAAAATAACCATTACATCATTGTTTGTCATTGACTGGCGAAGCTGATTTACAAAATGATAAAACAAAGTTGTCTTTCCACATCCAGTACCACCAACAAACAATGTATGCTTGCTTAAGATTGATTCATCAAGTGAAAATGATGCCCTCTGATTTCGAAAAAGTCCTTGAAGTGTCACTTTTGGATTTCTGACTCTTTCGGGAAGAGGGTTTTGTGAAGCACTGCTTCCCTCTATTACTCTTCTGTTTACTCCCATAATACTTCTTATAAGCCTCGACCATGGCTATGGCTATGATCTCGAATTTTGCAATCAGCGCTACTGCTACTTTTCTTTTCCGCATTATTCCGATTTATTTGATTAGCAGCGGCTTGCTTTGTTGAATAAGTTTGTGTTTTTAAACTATTTTTAAAAGCATTGCTTTGGCCATTTCCATTTTTAGCGGTATTACTTTTCGTTTGTGTATGTGTCGGCGCTTTCTGTTTGTTAGCGTTCGTATTTGACTGTTTTTTATTCTTTAGAAAATCAAACATCCTTCTCCTCCCTTAAAAAGCATTTGTTGCAAACCACATGAGTTCGCAGCAAAATTTTTTCATATTCATAAATTTTACTTAAATATAGTATAAGCATATTTGCAAATTATGTCAATTTATTTTATCTTTTTTGATAATACCATTTTTGTTGTTTCTTATAAAATCATAAACAGAAACATTTATCATTTTCAAGAATACAATTCAAATAAAACGGTCTAAATTCTATTGATCAAAGAATTCAGACCGCTATAATCAATTACTCTTGAGTATTCTCACACATATAAATTGCTTCCTTTGCAGAATCTCTAGCAAAAACAATGGAAGTAATTCCATTTCCGTAGCGTTCAAACATTATAGCAACATAAAAAACACTACGCTCTATGACTTCAGTAGAAGGATTCTCATTTTCGGAATCAATGTAACTCTTATATCGAACTTCACCATCTCTAAAATCAAGCTCAAAGTTTCCATTTTTTATACCATGTCTCTAGTGGTTGCAAGAGAGCCTCCATTTTTGAGACTCTCTTGCGTGATGTTATTACGACATTGTCATTATTTCGGTAGTTTCATTATCACTCAACCATCTGAAACACGACACTTTGGACAATCTTCTGTACAAGCCGAATATGAAGTTTTTGCTTCAAGTTCCATCGAGCGTTCCATTGATGTCTTACTAACTGCTTTTAAAATTGTCATAAACTCACCCCCTTTCACATTAATTTACTTAGATCTTCTCGATAGAGAAGAATTAAGTCTTTAATAATAGCTTTTGAAGGTGCACATGCTTCTTTACCAGAATAGAATTTAGCATTAATCTTACACCCGCCTTGACAAATCGGAAGAATAGGACATACCTTACACTCATCATACGTTAATGTTGTATCGCAAAAGAAATTATAAGCTTTGTTCTTTTCTACCCCATCTTTTACATTTCCACTGACATATTCCTTACGACCTAATGCTCTATGACATTTATAAATATCTCCATTGGGATCAATAGAAAATACGTTTGGGCATACAGCATAGCAATTAATTGGCGATGGATAAATCTTTAGCTTTTTTAGAAGGCCATGTACATCATGATCATGATCACTACCTTCATCATCCTCCATATCAGGAAAACCTCTATACAAATGATTTTTTCTTCCAAATTTTATCAGCGATATATATGGATGTTCTTTATATTCATTAAAATCATTTGAAATATTCTTAACGATTTCATTATCCGCATCAATCGGTGCAAAATATATTTTCAAATGATCATTTTTATTAAAACGTTCAATCAAATAATTCATCGTATTAAATGCTTCATTCTGTTTCTCAGGATCAAAGTTAATACGAATTTTAACATTAATTCCCAGTTCAATCGCATCTTCAATATTTTTCATTATTTTTGAAAACACATTTGTGTACTTTTTATCATATCTCTTTATTCGATCATACTCATCACCAATTGCATCTATTGTAATCTGAACTTTTTCAACATGCCACAGATCTATCGCTTTTCTTGCCATATCTTTACTAAATAAAGAGCCATTGGTTGTTATTTTAGATGTATAAACAATATTTCTTTTTTCTAAATTCCGTGAAATATAATCTATAACTTCACTCACTAATAACGGCTCTCCACCAAACCAAGTTATCCCTAATTTTTCTCCATTCCATTTTTTTTCAAGAAATTCAATCAAAGCATCTGCCGTTTCTAATGACATCCTTCCCTTACGATGACCATTTTCAAAACAATAAAAGCAATGCGCATTACATTCAAGTGTTGGCGCAATAATTATATTAGCTATTTTATCGCTACTATTTTTCACGACTTCATTTCGGAGATTCTCCATAGCAAGCACCTCATCACATGAGTCATCTATCAAAAAACCCATACTATAAAGTGAAGATGTTTCTGAAATTGAAAAATCATCTTGAACAAATACAGACTCATATAGCTCTTTTGACATTTCCACCATTGAAGTGGTAAATGTATTATAAAGCAGTATCTTGTCTCCTATTTGTTGACTTATATTAAAAATACTTTTCTTCATAAACTTTCCTCGTTAATATTTTTGGTAGTGTAGCTACGCTCATTCATAATCAGCCAATTAACATAATTTATTAATCTGATCAGACAGATATTCAACATCTGGATTTTCTGCTACGTCCATAATGATTGATATACATTTTAAAATCTGATATTCCCCTTCTCCCCACTCCTCCTTTGGCTTTTTCATTATTTTATCGTAGCGAATTTTACTTCCAGCCTGAAGTATGATACGATTGATCACACATAGCCAAGGGTCTGGCTTATGAATAGAACCAGTCGCTGCCAGATTTGTTCCCCAGCATCTTGAACAGACATTATTTAATGGACACATCGTACATACTGACTCTGGTTCAATATAGTTCTCAAAGTTTTCTCCTGCATATTGTAAAGAGACTTCTTCTCCTACTGTTATTTTTGAAAATCCTTGACATGGCGTCCAATAATCATCTGTTCCTGTGTAGCAATGAATTCTAAGACCAGCCCCACAATACCTTGTATTTTCCTTTTTTTCCAATAACAATGCCTCAAACGGTATATTAAGCATTCTTATTACTTCTGTTTCCGGATGCTCATCATAATATTTTATGAGTTTATCCAATTCTCTAATAAGAACATCAACATTTTTTGCATCTGACCAATCAATATCCCCCATTGCCAGAGTTGCATCAACCTGAAATCCCTTTTCTATCAAATAAATAACACTCTCTGCCATTTGTTCTAAACAATTTGGTGCAATCGTTGCCTTCACCGGCAACGGATGATACATTTTTAAAAAGAAATCTTGATCAATGCTATCAAAAGTACCCTTTTTGTTTCCTGCAAATACACGATTTTTATCATGTGCTTCTTTAACACCATCGAGTGATAATGCTGCATAAAAATGTCTTCTATGATCTGACAACCATTTCTTAATATGTTCTGTAAGAATTACACCACTTGTTGTCGTATTATATGTAACCATACGTTTCGGATACTGCTCTTCAACATAATCTACCACTTGTTCTATCAGTTCAAAATTTAAAAATGGCTCTCCACCAAAAAATTCTATATTTATTTCTGCATCTTCATCCAACTCAGCAAATTCTCTATCAATGTGTTCCTTTGCTTTTTCAAATGTCATTTTTTGGTTTGCCTTATGTATTTCATAACAATAATTACATGCTAATGGGCACGATTCTGTAATAATCAGTGATATCTGCATTCTTTTTTTCATTTTTTCCCCACATACCGTATTTTTGTAATATTAATTATATTCAACACGCGCTACATCTACTGCCAGAAAAGGGGGATTTAAAAATCCCCCCGAACCGAATTATGAATCCTTTTCTGACTGAGCACAATAACATTTAATAGGACAATCCCACTTATCACAAGTATTATTAAATGCTTCTGCCATTCTTACTGATTTACAGGTTCCGTACTTCTTCTGCATTTCTCCTACTGAATTGTTAAGCTCTACTACATCTGTTCTTGTAAAAAACATACTCTATTCTCCTTTCTTCAGAAAGCTAAAAGTACTTTCTTAAGACAAATTATATACCGCGATTTGCTTTATGTCAATTTATTTTATCCTTTTTGATAATACCGTTTTTGCTGTTTGCCCTTTCATTTTGCTGACCAGTTAAATTATTAAATTTGCGACCTCACTAATTTTAGACACAAATTTCATCAACTTGCATTCTTCTAATCACAATGTATCTGTATATTTCTTAAGATCGAAAGATGCATTTTTGTATAATAAATATGCATCTTCTTCCTTTCCTTCCTCTATGAATCGGACACATTTAAGGACCACCTCTTGATAAATTTTTTCATAGATTTCTTTCGAATTAGGAAGGCAATCCAATTTCTCTACAATTTTGGGAGCAATCTCGTAATATATACCTATTTCTGCTGGACCATTTTCATGCTTTGACACCCAATTATCTCTAAATTTTCTGAGTGTTTCTAATTCATAGCAATCTACAGGCAATCCCCTAGACTCTATACAAGCAGTCGTTATAAAACAGCCTGATCCTAGAGAGGATTCTGTCATATTATACGCAATGCGTCTATCGCTATAATCTCCATATCGAATATAGTTTCCATCTATAATATACACTATTGCGCCATCTTTGGAAGCTCCCGTTCTTATGTAATTTCCATCAATGTTTAACATAATCTCACCATTACTATCATCACCTTCTCGAATATACTTTCCATCTATATTGTACTTAATACCATCACTTCTCGAATCACCAACTCGCACATACTTTCCATCAAAATTACTATAAATGCTTCCATTACTATCAGAACCCATTCTAATAAAAATTCTTGCCATTCTTTTCTCCTCACCATTTTATATTAAAATATTAAAAAAGGGGGATTCCTTATCCCCCACCAAAAACGATTATTCGTCTTTGTACGACTGTGCACAGTAACATTTAATAGCACAGTCCCACTTATCACAACTGTTATCAAACTCATGTGCAATTCTAGCCGTATGACAGTTACCATACTTTTTCTGCATCTCTCTTACTGAACTATTAAGTTCTGTTACATCTATCTTTGAAAAAAACATATCTATTCTCCTTTCTTAAGAAAGCTTCAAGATCACTCTCTTGATGAAATTATACATCTGCTTTTTCAATATGTCAATTTATTTTATCACTTTTGATAATACCAATTTTGACGTTTAGTCTTTTTCTTTATAGTTATTTTATCATCAAGGATAATTTATTTTTACTTATTATCTGTTATACTAAATGCAAATATTATGCCACATAATTTCTATCAGACTACAAAAGGAGCATTCTTCAATGATTTTATCAACAAGCGAACGCATTAAAGAACTTCGTGAAAAGAATGGCTATACACAAGCTGCTCTTGCCGCAAAGCTTTCTGTTACCCGTGCCTGCGTTAATGCATGGGAAATGGGGATTTCCTCTCCATCTACTGAAAATCTCGTTGAATTAACCCAAATTTTTCACGTAACTTCTGACTATATTCTTGGTATTTCTGGTTCTGAGTCAATAGAAATTGGTCAACTGAAACAAGATCAGAAAAACGTTCTTTATCAGCTAATCAATCTGTTTTCGAGCGAACAAAATTCTTCTCTTCTTGATATTATTAATCCTGAAAAGAAACCCTAATAAAAAAAAGCGTTAAGAAACAACTTTTTCTGTTTCTTAACGCTTTTTGTTTTATTTTTTCAAGTGTACAAGGCGATCCCTAATTACATTAGACAGCCTCTGGCATAATGCATTTCACTTTTGATTAAGTAGCATCTCTGCTACTTAACTCAAACCATCCATCTTTGGTAATCCAACAACGAATCTCGCCAAAGCCACAAGTTGAAAATACCAGACACAGCTTCTCGCCTTCATAGAAGCTTACCACCTCACATCGAAGCAATGCAATCTCTTGCAAAAACTTCGTATCAAGTTTGTCCATCTGGCAGATAACCTGATCTGCAATCTTTCCTTTTTGCGCCTCAGGTAGTTCTGCGTAATGCAGATGGAAATTATGAAATTTTCTTGGCAAATCCTCTGCATGAAAGTAACTTCCTACCATCATGTAAACGACATAGCCAACAGCCTGCTGCTTGTTATACTGTTTCTTAGATAAACTAAAAAATCCCATCGTGATACCTCCTAAGCAGAATATAATTGTTTGCATAAAAAGTCACAATACGCCCGTATATTCGCAAGCGCCAACTTCTTACCAAACATTCATTCATCCATTCTGCTCATCAGATAGCGATGAGAACAATTTGACTATAACATTCTTTTTCAAATCTGTCAATACTTTTTTATTCTCAAATAATGAAATCAAAATACTCTATCCCATCTCTTGGATAAAAATATGTGCGGATATATCCATCCGTAGAGACAATTACAAATTCATTTGTCTCTTCTATATAATATACATCATCTCCATCTTCTTTTTCTAGTTTATGGAGTGCTCTGCTGTCAGATACAACGGCAGCTGCGGCCTTTTCATATTCTTTAGCTGATGTAAAGCCCATCTCAATGCCATGCTTTTCGAAGTGTTCCTCACGAAGTGAATCACTTCGAAATGTGAGTGTGGATTTTGCAGACTGACTTGCCTGAGACGACTGTATCGCCTGCCCAAATAGATTATCTTGGCTTTGATCATTTTCGTACCAGCCAAAGTACCCTGCAAATAACAAGATAATGGCAGCCAAAATTGGATAGCGTTTTTGTATTTTCTTCACTTTTTCCCCTTCGAAAAAAGCGAGCCATGCATACGCATGACCCGCTCTCACTTAGTCAATCAGTTGCCTAATTAACCTACATATTGTTTCAATCCACAGTCGGTAATTTCACAGAGTCTGACATGTCAGCACAAAGCCGACTGTGGCTTGCCTCATGTCAGTGGGGGATACCGATTTCTCTCCGCCCACCACTGCCGTTAATTTTCCAATAGCAATTCATCTCGCCACCTATAGAGGTTGGAGAATCCTTGCTATTATTTTTGAATTACTCAGCCTTCGGACCTGCAGCTACTAAAGCCTTACCTGCCTCGTTGCCCTCGTACTTCTTGAAGTTCTTTACGAAACGGCTAGCAAGATCCTTTGCCTTTGCCTCCCACTCAGAAGCATCAGCGTAGGTATCGCGAGGATCAAGGATCTTCGGATCTACACCTGGAAGCTCAGTCGGAACCTCGAAGTTGAACATCGGGATCTTCTTGGTAGGTGCAGTTGTGATGGAACCATCCAGGATTGCATCGATGATACCACGAGTATCCTTAATGGAGATACGCTTTCCGGTACCATTCCATCCGGTATTTACCAGATATGCCTTTGCACCGCTCTTCTCCATCTTCTTAACCAGCTCTTCTGCGTACTTGGTCGGATGCAGCTCAAGGAATGCCTGTCCGAAGCAAGCGGAAAAGGTTGGAGTCGGCTCAGTGATACCACGCTCGGTACCTGCTAACTTAGCTGTGAAACCAGACAGGAAGTAGTACTTAGTCTGCTCTGGAGTCAGAATAGATACTGGCGGCAGTACGCCGAAAGCATCTGCAGACAGGAAGATTACGTTCTTTGCAGCCGGAGCAGCAGAGATCGGACGAACGATCTTCTCGATGTGCTCGATCGGATAAGATACACGAGTATTCTCGGTTACGCTCTTATCTGTGAAATCGATCTTGCCATTCTCATCAACAGTAACGTTCTCAAGAAGAGCGTTTCTCTTGATTGCATTGTAGATATCCGGCTCAGAATCCTTATCAAGGTTGATAACCTTTGCATAGCATCCACCCTCGAAGTTGAATACACCGTTGTCATCCCAGCCGTGCTCGTCATCACCAATCAGAAGACGCTTCGGATCAGTAGACAGAGTGGTCTTACCTGTTCCAGACAGACCAAAGAAGATAGCGGTGTTCTCACCGTTCATATCGGTGTTAGCGGAGCAGTGCATGGAAGCCATACCCTTTAATGGAAGGAAGTAGTTCATCATAGAGAACATACCCTTCTTCATCTCGCCGCCGTACCAAGTATTGATGATAACCTGCTCATGGCTGGTGATGTTGAATACTACTGCAGTCTCAGAGTTCAGACCTAATTCCTTGTAGTTCTCAACCTTAGCCTTAGATGCGTTGTAAACAACGAAATCTGGCTTGAAGTTCTCCAGTTCCTCAGCTGTTGGGCGGATAAACATGTTAGTTACAAAGTGAGCCTGCCAAGCAACCTCTACGATGAAACGAACTGCCATTCTGGTGTCCTTGTTTGCACCACAGAATGCATCTACAACATACAGCTTCTTGTTAGAAAGCTCTTCCTGAGCGATCTTCTTTACTGCTGCCCATGCTTCTTCGCTTGCCGGATGATTATCGTTCTTATACTCGTCAGAGGTCCACCATACTGTGTCCTTAGAGTTCTCATCCATAACGATGAACTTATCCTTAGGAGAACGTCCGGTGTAGATACCAGTCATGACATTAACAGCACCCAGCTCGGTAACCTGTCCCTTCTCATAGCCTTCCAGTTCCGGCTTTGTCTCCTCTGCAAACAGATCTTCATAAGAAGGATTGTATACAACTTCTGTAGTTCCAGTAATACCATACTGGCTTAAATCCACTTTTGCCATTTTACATTAACCTCTCTTTTCTTAAATATCTGTATATAATTGGTGTCTTTGGGGCAAACCAAAAAGCATCCCAATCTATCTATATTATTCCAGAATTTTCACTAAAAGTCAATTGCTTTTTTTACCAATTGGGCACATCTTTTTGCCAGTTTTTAGGCTTTTTTGTTAAAAAATTAACATTGTGTTTAAACGCCATATACAAGCTGTCCAAGCCAGATGATAAATGGGATTGTTGCAGCAAATAAAATCGTAGAAAGAAGCGTTGCCCTCGCACAAAGAGCTGGTTCCATATCGTGCTGAATTGCATATATGCTTGTCAGGTTTGCCACCGGACACGCCACATAAATCAACACTGCCATTCTTAAATTCGGATCTAACGGAAGAAGTGCCATCACTACTAACATTATAAGCGGACAAATCAAATTTCGGATTAATGAGATCACATATGCTCTTTTTTCTGTCACAATCTGAAGAAGATTTCCATCCGCAAGCATAACGCCGACGATGATCAGCGCCATAGGTGTTGTGATTCCTCCGATATTGGAGCAAACTATCTGAAGCGGTCTTGGAAAATGCACATGAAAAATCAACATCAAAATAAGTGCAAGTGTACTTATATTAAGCGGTGTTAAGAAAATCTTTGGATGAAATTTCTGTCTTGTAAAAAGAGAAATCTGAAGTGTGAAAAATAACAAATTAAATGCAATAATTCCTGCTGCACCATAAAGTGTTCCCCACTCTCCCATTAACGCAATACATAGAGGCATTCCAATAAAGGTGCAATTAGGATATGTGCACAGTCCCGTGTAGGCTGCACGCTTTTTTTCTGGCACGTGTTTTATTTTTGCATATAGCATACACCCAGCTGATGTAAGTGCCATACAGGAAAAAAGAAGCGCCACAGCAATGGCAACATTTACTATATCTTGTCCACTTGCCTCCATGCTGCTTGCTGACAGCACTGTAAACGGAAGAATGAGTGATGAAACAAGTTTTGAAAGATAGCGCTGCTGCTCTTTTGTGATCAGATTTTTCTTTCCAGCCACGTAGCCGACGATTACATAGCCAAAGATTATAAGAATCTGCTCAAACACAATTTGCATTGACATAAAATAGTCCCCCTTGTTTTTTTACAAATCCATTATACCGAAAGGATTCCCACAGCGCAATAAAAAACTCCCACCATTCCTTTCGGATGATGAGAGTCTTTTTTTCTATCAATTTTAAAAAATCTTTTGCAGGCAATTATGCTGCATGTGCTCCGTTTGACGTGCCTGATGTCTTTGCGCACTCTGCTTCAAATTCACGCAGCTTTCTTGCTGCCTGTGGTGTAAGTGTCGTTGGTACCTGGATCTCGACAACCGCATACTGATCGCCGAAGACTTTGGAATCCTTCATTGATACAATACCTTTGCCTCTTAAACGGATCTTGCTGCCTGACTGAGTACCTGGTTTTATCTTGCAGATAACATCACCATGAATAGTCTGAATGCGAGCCTCGCCGCCAAATACAGCTGTTGTAAATGGAATCTGCACTGTCGTGTATACATCCATTCCTTCACGGCGAAATCCTGGCTTATCCTGTACAGTTACTTTAAGTAACAGATCGCCTGTACGGCCGTTTCTTCCGACATTGCCTTTTCCTTTAAGACGAATTGTCTTTCCTGTATCTATACCTGCCGGAATCTTAATTTCAAGTGTCTGAACCTTTCCATCAGAACCCTGCAGACGAACTCTCTTGTTTGCACCAAAGGCCGCTTCATCAAAGCTAACTGTAACTTCTGCTTTGACATCAAGGGAATTTGCTTCATCTGCACCAGCTCCAAAGCCTGAACCATAATCAGATCCAAAGTCTGAATAACTACTGTAGCCATCAGCGCCTTGACCAAAACCAGAACCAAAGCCACTAGACGAATAGCTTCTCCTGCCTGAACTTCCAGTACCGCCAAAACCACCCTTAAAATGACCGCCGCCGAACAAATTTTTTAATATATCATCCATGTCGGCTTCATTTCCATTAAAATGATACTCCTGATAACCGCCGTTTTGGCCGGCATTCTTAAATCCGCCAAAACCACCAAAGCCGCCTGCTCCACCGGAATAGCTACCTGAGTAACCATTTGCGCCCTGACCAAAGCCTTCCTCAAATGCGGCATGGCCATACTGGTCATAAAGCTTACGCTTCTTCTCGTCACCGAGTACATCGTAAGCCTCATTTACCTCTTTAAAATGCTCTGCCGCTGATGCATCTCCTACATTACTGTCTGGATGATACTTCTTGGCTAATTTTCTATATGCTTTCTTTATTGCAGATGCGTCTGCACTGCGGCTGACACCTAATACTTCATAGTAATCTCTTTTCATCACAGTTCTCACTCCTTTTTTATGAAACGCTCCAAATAAAGAGCTTCGTGCTTAACTGTTTCCAAATGGCAGAACGATATTGTCGCTCTGCTCTACATGTACTATAACACTTATTATTTTATCTGTCAACAAGAAACGCAAATTTTTCTATGAATCTTTTGTGATTATGCAACCCGGTAGTTTTACGAAAGTTGCATAGCAACGGAGTAATTCGTGGATATCAGCTGGGGACAAAATACCTTTTGACCCCAACATCATTATATTGTCCCACTACAGGGATTGTGAATCCTGCACCCTTGTATCATTTGTTCCGTTAGCGTACGACCCATAAAGAATAATAGAAAGCGGCTTGCATTTACCACATCTTTATCCGATACTCGCAGAAATATTCAATACCTCTTTTGTCTGGGAATTGAAGGTCACTGTAAATTCATATACCTCACCTTTTTCAGGCGATCTGGTTTTCAGTGCTGTAACACTTACAATATTTTCATATGCCGCTTCCTGCTTCTGTTCGGAATCCAGCGGTACAAACTCCTTTTCACTGATTTGTTTTCCAACACTATAAGAAAAATCGTCCTCATCAATGTCAACCGCATACTCGTTAGAAATCATCTGATTTGCCTCTTTAATAATCTGTTTTTCTTCTTCAGAATACGCACTATCCTTTGTTCCACATCCTGAAAACGCCCCGATTACCAGTACTGTGGAAATCAGTATACTCAAAATCCTCTTCATCTTTTAAATCCTTTCATTACTCTGATATACTTTACGGAAAACTGCCTTTTTGTAGGAAACATTAATAATAAAATAAACTACGGTCTGCACTGCAAACAACGCAATGGTACATCTGAAAGCGACAGGCACATTAGAAACGATTACATATCGCTCACTGATTGCAATTCCAATCCACAGATATGCTACTGCGACAAGAAATGGTATCCACAAGATCAGGGATGTCACCTTATTCAGCGCAGTGGACAGTTCTTTTTTCGAAAGGCCGATCTTGACAATGCCTTTGTACTTTTTACACTCTGCTTCCAGCTCCGAATAGAGTCTGGAATAGATAAAGCTTGCAACAGCAAGAATGAATGTAAAGCACAGCATACTTCCAATGTATAAGGTCAGGTTGTTCTGCAGCTGCGTAGAGTGATAATAACTGTATGCATCGATTACATTAGCATCTCTGGACTCAATCGTAGACTTCAGCTTATTTTTTATCGTTTCCGGACTATCGCTGTTCGTTTCCCAATTATCATAGAGAAACGCCGTGATAGTTATATTTTTCATCTGCGGCTGCAATGCTTCAAAAACAGCATCATTTAAAACGCAAATACTGCTGGTAAACCCAGACAAAGTGATGATGGAATCCGTATTTCCCTCTACGGATAATGTCAGACCATTTTCTGCAAAAAATGTCTGCATTGCAGATGGAATTGTTGTTATTGTTTCTCCTGCATTTCCTGTAACGAGAAAAACTCCGTCTTTTGAAACTGTCACCGGTTCTCTGTCCAGAAACTCCATCATTTTATTATATTCACTGGCAGAAATGATTGCTTTACGAGACTCCTCCGATTCGCTGTACCACAGATCAAAGGCTGCCTCCTGATATCCTGGCAGGTTTTGCAGTTCCTTTTCAATCACAGCCAGATCGCCGGAAACATCCGCATTTTCTGTCCATGCATTGTAACTCATGGCATATGGCATGATCTTTTCCGTTTCCTCTTTCACGCTTGTTGACATGGAAAACAAAATAATGATGGCAAAAAATGAAATAGCATACAACACGGCTGAAATTGTCATTGCCTGTGTATTTGCCCTCATTTTCGCTTTCTTGTCACTGCTGTAGAGCAGACGCCCTTTTGCGTGACTGCCTTTGGCAAGAGCAAGGGCTATGCGCATTCCATATGCAAACAGCAGATATGTCCCGAGAACAACCGTAAAAAGCATGGCAAAAGATGTAATAAAGCTTTCCTGTATGTCTTTCGCCATCTGTGTTTTGCCTGCAAAAACACCTGTCAACAAGACCACTAAGATGAAAAAGATAATAAGGAAGGGCAATAACTTCTGAGGTTCTTCACCGGTCACCTCTGTTTTTAACAGCCGCACGACTTCTTTTTTGCGGATCAGCTTCGGTGTAAAAAAAGCAATAGATAGAAATACAAGCCCCAATGCGATTATGGTTACAACAATTGCCTGTATCGGAAAATAAAACGTAAAATCAGTTACACCGATGACCTTATTGGCAATGTCGAGAAAGAATTTCGAAAACACCAGTCCCAGAATGATACCTGTTATGATGGATATAAATCCAACAACCATATTTTCCAAAAATATAAGCTTATTCAACTGCTTTTTAGATGCTCCCAAAATCGTGATCAAACCAAATTGTTTGCTTCTGCTTTTCAAAAAGCATGCTACAGAATAAGAAATAAAACAAATAGTAAATCCAATTGACAGAATTTCTCCTGCTATAAGAATCAATCCCATTGTGCTTTGTTTATCTACGATGCTCATAGCAGGATGGAAAGATAAAACCGTAAACAGGAAGAAAACAAATACAGAAAATACGCAATTTACAAAGTAAAATATATAATTTCTTCTGTCACGACTGATATTTTTACGGGCAAAATCAAATAATGTCACGTGGCTCACCTCCCAAAAGGCTCATGGCGTCAGCAATTTCCTGCTGAAAAGCTCTTCGATTTCCACCAGAGACAAGCTCCTGATACAGCTGTCCGTCCTTGATGATCAGCACACGCTTACAATAGCTTGCCACAAAAGAATCGTGGGTTACCATCAGGATAGTTGCATTTTGCGTTTCATTCAGCATTTGGAAAAGTTCCATAACATCCTTTGTCGCCTTAGAATCCAGATTTCCGGTTGGTTCATCAGCTAACAGCAGTGATGGGTTGGTTACAACTGCACGGGCAACAGCGGTTCGCTGTGCCTGACCTCCGGATATTTCAAAGGTCCGTTTCGAAAGAAGCTGCTCTATTCCCAGCATCTTTGCAATTTCCTCAGTGCGTTTTTTGATTTCAGGAACAGGAATCCCCTCCAATGTCAATGGTAACATGATATTCTCCCCAACTGTCAGTGTATGAATCAGATTAAAATCCTGGAATACAAAACCAAGCGTACTGCGTCTGAAATGTGCCAGTTCATCATCATTCATTTTATGAGGATCTTGTCCATCAATGCTTACATTACCGCTGGTAGGATGATCAATCGTTGAAACTACATTCAAGAGTGTACTCTTACCACTTCCTGACGGTCCCATGATTGCCACAAACTCACCTTTTTCAATACTAAAATTAATATCACTCAAAGCCGTATATGGAACCTTTCCCTCATATATTTTTCCAAGATGTTCTGTTGTTAAAATAGACATTGTAAAACCTCCGTTATTGTTATGCAAAATAGCTTATAATCGCAATGATCCACAAATGGGCAGGATAAAAAACATAAAAGAAATATTTCGTAAATTTATTATTTTTGCCTCGTTCTCCATTGTAAAGATACATAAATGGAAGAACTGTAATAAATAACCAGTCCGAATTATATAATATCATATCCAGAGCAATCATAGGATCGTCATAGCTAAATACGCCACTTATAGAAAATGTTGCAAGAATTAATGCATATATAATATATCCTAAATTTCGTTTTTTCGGCGATTTCCTAAACATATAAGTGATAAGCATAAATGGTATTACAATATCACCACCTTCGGCAAATCTGAGTCCTACAATAAATACACAGATTGCCAACAACACTTTAAGCACTCTTGTTAAGCAATTTTTTACGAACCACTTTTTGGAATCTGCAATTATATTCAGAATCAACACACCCAGTGCCAGTGTCAAAAAGATATTGTTATCAATATGAATATCTTTGCTTCTTAATACTACTTCCATCAAACCGTTTCCAGCCGCCATAAATGCAGCCCAGCCAAACAATCTCAGATTGTATCGGATCTGACTCCTTGTATGCAGAAAACCTTCTACAGCATTAAATGCAAACCATACCCCCACGCAACGTGTTACTGCATGGAATATACTTACCAATAAAGGTGGCACCAGTCCTGGAATATATGGCAAATGGTCTAATACCATAAGCATTGCCATAAACATCTTAATTTGAAATGCATTAAATTGACATCGTTTATTATTTCGAACAGACATTAATATGTCCTCCTTTCTCGTTCTGTAGTCAGTATAATAGAAAGATTCATAAATAAAAATCGAGAAAGATTACAGAACATGACAATTTTGTAATCTTTCTCGAAATGTTGAAACAATTTATGATTGATCTTATTTGTGGTTGCTAAAATAGATTGTAAACGTACTTCCTTTTCCTAATTCTGACTGCACTTCAATGGTGTGTCCAAGATAATCTAAAATCTGCTTTACCATATACAAACCCAATCCACTGGATTCTCCTCGCTGTCTCCCATTCTGACCGGTGAAGAACAAATCATAAATCCGTCTGATATCACGGGGATCTATCCCACAGCCTTCATCCTGAATATGCAAGACAGCGGAATCTCCCCTATTCTCAGCACAAATGACAATTTTTCCACCTTCATTGCTATACTTGAGTGCATTCGTCAAAAGCTGGTACAAGACAAACCGCAGCCATTTGGTATCGCTATAAACCACAAGCTCCTCCGTCACTGCAAGCTTTGGAAAAATGCCCTTTGTGATGAATGAGCTTTTCAGCTCATTGATGCAGTCTTTGCAGACACTATTCAGATTGACCTTTTCCGAATGAAAATCATTTTTTATTTCATCCAGTTTATACATATTTAAAACCTGATCCAGGTCATATTGTATCTGCGATGCTGAATGTGCTATTTTAGAAAAATCAGAATCACCTTTTTTGTTTTCTGAGATCAGACGGATTACAGACAGAGGTGTTTTAAGCTGATGCACCCACCGATAGATCATGACCTTGCTTTGCTTTTGCTGCTCCTCCAAACGAGTTATGCGGCTTAGATATATGCGGTGCTGCTGCTCAACCAACTCCCGATAATGTTGTTCCTCACGTCCTTTCGGTTCTCTGATCAGGAAATCTTCCATAGCCTTATCTTCATCACAAAGTATCTCATAAAAGTCCCATGTTGAATATAATCTGTAGAGCAGAAAGCAAAACAGAACAAATAAGGATAGTAATACATAATACCACCATGCTCCCCCGGGATTCTCATTGATCACAGTTAAATAAACAGTCATAATGAAAGTTGGCGCTGCCAGAAAAAGAAGGATTACCCATAAATGATCAAGAAAAAAACATTTTAAATGTCTTACAAAACGTTTATTTTTCATCTCCATCATCTCCCAAACGATATCCTATGCCTCTGACTGGTTTTATGTTCAACGTAGATCCGATACCGTCTAAGCGTTTACGAATCCTGCTGATGGTCACATTTAAAGTGTTTTCCTCCACAAAATTATCATTATCCCAAATTTCATTCAGAAGATCTTCGCGACTTACGACATCCGGATAGTTCTGAAACATGATCCGTATTACGCCTGCTTCTGTCTTAGATAATTCCGTTTCTTTCCCATTGCACCGAAGTACCAGAC
>ERZ809224.464-NODE-464-length-38677-cov-8.465124_pt1 | contig 38677 bp, 30 predicted proteins | sample MGYA00520513_ERZ809224 | MGnify/ENA primary metagenome ERZ809224 (study PRJEB31576, sample SAMEA3212658) | Homo sapiens | biome: human-gut; feature: human gut; material: fecal | place: Sweden | collected 2012 ... | reverse complement strand
ATACGGTAGAATATTTTTGTCATCCTGAACGGAGTGAAGTATCTATAGAGTATTGACAATTGTTTATTCGCGGTCGATTAGAAGTCTCTTAATCTGAAGTTTATTGCTTCTATTCTTTACTTCCTTTGCTTCCCAAAGAAAGTAGAATACAATCCTGGTTAATAGATTCTTCGCTGCATCTATGAATGACTATTCGGTAAATGTAATGTCATCCTGAACGAAGTGAAGGATCTATAGAGTATTGACAATTGTTTATTTGCGGTCAATTAGAAGTCTCTTAATCTGAAATTTATTACTTCTATTCTTTAGTTCCTTGCTTCCCAAAGAAAGTAGAATACAATCCTGGTTAATAAATCTTCGCTACTCTCAGAATGACAATTCGCTAAATATAAAATGTCATCCTGAGCAGAGTTAACGATCTATATCTTCACTTAGCTCAGAAAGACAAAAAGCCATTATTTGGCGGAATAAAGTATTCCGGGTCAAAATTTAATAATTATCTTTTATATAACCTGTAGTCGAAATCGCTGTCTACTTTATTACCACTCATATCCATCTGTTCCAATGAACCTTCATGGATTTTGTAATCAGAAGGGGCATCCGTAATTCCGGAAAGGATTACTCTTTCGTTTTCGATCCTGTATGTTCCCCTGTCCGTATATGGCGTACCGTCCCCTTTTCCCAGATAAACACGTTCCATCACATACGAATCGTCATTATTCAAGGTAAGGGTTTGCTGAATACCGCTGCAGTCTGCACATGGAAGAGTTCCATGGTAGATCCCGACCACCTCGTTTTTCAGTTGTTCCGGTGTTTTCGATTTGTTTTGGTTACAGGATGCCATAAAAAGTCCGGCAATAACCATTAAAAACAATACATTTTTTTTCATTTCATTACAGTTTTAATTATTATGATGCTTAATGCAATTTTTGTCCTATAATCCATTATGGTCTATATAGGGTAAATAATCCATATTTTCTAATAACATTGCCGGCTATCCAGTTGTTCAAATTCATAATTTCCAGGCATATTCCCAAAAATATAACATAAAAATGATGAATATTCCACAAATAATATTTAACGGGAAGAAAACCATTGTTTAAATTCTCTTACCCTGGCTTTACTCACCAGAATCCTCTCCGGTGTCGGAACCGTGAGGTTAACCGATAATTTACTCCCGAACCACAGAGAAATATCTTTTACAGCGGCGTGGGATATGATGAATTGCCTGTTAGCCCTGAAAAAAAGCGTGGGATCGAGATTTTCCATCAGGGTATCGAGGGTTTGTTCCAGATAATTGATTTTATTATGAAAAGTAACAGCCTTAACGAGTTTATTGTCAATATAAATATATGCTATATCCTTCACTGACAAAGGGATGAGTTTATCTCTTTCGGGAACCAAAAAATAGGTTTTGTAAGCGGGTTTCCCGGATTTCATACTTGCAAGAAGTTGTTGGAGTGAATCCGGAGTATAAAAACGGTTACTCACCATATTGGAATATTTATCGAGCGCCCTTTGCAATTCCTTTTTATTAATAGGTTTAAGAAGGTAATCGATACTATTCACTTCGAAAGCTTTTAAAGCATATTCATCATAGGCGGTAGTGAAAACAACGGGACAGTTTATCCGGACCTGGTTGAAAATGGAGAAAGAGGAACCGTCGGCAAGGTGGATATCGAGAAAAAGCAGATCCGGAGGTTCATTGTTCCGGAACCATTCGACACTTTCTTCAATAGACTGTAAGACCGTCGTGATGAAAATATCCGGATTAACTTCCCGGATCAGGTCCTGCAATGTCTGGGACGCCAATATTTCATCTTCAATAATTACTGCTTTCATGGCTCGATTAAAGGTAATATAACTTCAAAAATATCATCGGTATTGTGAATGGTAATTTCTTTTTGAAATTTCAGCCGGTAACGCTCGGCCAAATTATGAAGTCCGATACGTTCTCCCTGTTCTTCTTCTTTTTTCCGGATCCTGTTGGACACTTTTACCGAAGCCCCCGGTTCCGTTGAAATGGTGATCTTTAAAGGAAATTTATTACTGACCACATTATGTTTTATGGCATTCTCCACCAATGTCTGAATACTCAGAGGGACGATACAATAAGGTAAATATCGCTCATCAATAGAAAATTCGAACATAAGGTTTTCCCCGTATCGTATTTGCATCAGATGACAATAAGCCTGTGTAAATTTCAATTCCTCCTCTAAACTAAGTATATCTTTATTTTGCAAAGTGTACCGGAAGATCAGGGAAAATTCCTGTATATAGGCCTGGGCTTTATCCGGATCCACCTTGATCAGGGCATTAAGGGTATTGAGCGAATTAAAAAGGAAATGGGGATCGATCTGGTTCTTGAGGGCCTGGTAACGGGTTCGCACATTTTCCGCAAGTAATGTTTCATTTTCGATAGCCATTTGCTTTTTCTTTTCATTCAGGAAAATGATCTGGGAAGAGAATAGAACGAGTAATGCGAGTAAGGTATCCCGGATAAGACCACCCCGGATGAACCTTTCGGGGAAAAACGGGAAATCAAAAATATTGATTATAATAACGGAATGGAGTAAACTCAGAAGTAAAGTAGCCGAAAGCATGGCCAACACAATGATCACATACTTGGATTTAAAAGGGATATCCAACTTAAGTAGCGTAAAATTAAGCATGTATAGAACGAAGAGCAGTATGAAAATGGAGATGAAGTTTGCAAGTATACGGTAAAAATCGATTTCGTGAGGTTCGCGTACGACGTCCGGTGGAGGCATTACGGCATCCCTTCCGTAGAAAAACATGATCAGGAACAGCAGGTTTATCAATAAACTGATCGAAAGCGACAGGATCAGGGCCGTACGGTAATTAAGAGCGTTTTTATGCATTTTGTATTTCACCTTTATTAACTAAGGAAAACTATTCGTACCGGAGTGCATTGATCGGATCCAAAGATGCCGCTTTTTTGGCGGGATACCAGCCAAAAAATACTCCAATGACCGTACACACCAGAAAAGAGATCAGGATGGCTGTCGTACTGATCATCACCGGCCAGTTTAATAACGTCGAAGCTACATAAGAAAGTGCAAGTCCGAAAATAATCCCGATAACTCCTCCTACCAGACTCAAAATCGTACTTTCCAAAAGGAATTGCAGCAGGATATCCCGGTTCTTCGCGCCGATAGACATACGTAAACCGATTTCTTTAGTTCTTTCCGTAACCGTCACGTACATAATATTCATGATTCCGATACCACCTACCACAAGTGAAATGGAGGCAATGGCAGCCAAAAGGACCGTAAGGAAGCCGCTAATCGAGCTCATCATATCAAGCATTTCCTGTTGTGTCCTTACCCTGAAATCATCTTCTTCGCCCGGCTGTATCCTGTGTTGGGTACGCAGGATATCTTCAATTTCCTGGGTAGCCAGGGAAGCTACTTCCTCAGACGCCGCGGAAGCGTTGATCATATGGATATAGTCGATGGCCAGGATTCTTTTCTGGACTGTCGTATAAGGTGCGATAATGACATCATCCTGGTCTTGTCCCATTTGATTTTGTCCTTTACTCTTAAGGATTCCGATAACTTTAAACGGTATTCTGCCGAAACGGATATTCTTTCCGATCGGATCTTCCCCGTCAGGGAAAAGATTTTCAATGACCGTTTGCCCGATAAGGCACACTTTGGCTGCATCCCGCACATCTTCTTCCGTAAAATTACTTCCCGATTCTACTTCATACTTCCTGATATCCAGATATTGTTCGTTACCTCCCTGGATAGTACCGGGCCAGTTATTGGATCCGTTGACCAATTGTCCCGATGAATTCACTAAAGGAGTTACCATGCTTATATACTGGGATTTCTCCATAATGGCCGTAACATCAGATTCTTTTAATGACTGTACGTTGGCGGAACCGACATTGACACCTCCCTGTCTTTGCGTGGCGCGCATTACCATAATCAAATTGGTCCCCATCGATGATATCTGATTGTTGATACTTGCGGAAGAACTCTGGCCAAGACTGACCATCGCGATTACGGAAGATATCCCGATTATAACTCCCAACATGGTCAGCAACGCGCGGGTTTTATTCCTGAGCAGCGCCTTATAGGCTATTTTGAATAGATTTAAAAAGTTCATTATAAATGTGACATTTAGTTATAATCTTCCTGTGGCGGCAAACCGTCCAATGCTTTTTGCGCGGATTGAGGCTGAATAGGTTCATCCTTAACAATATGCCCGTCTCTCAGCATAATAGTACGATGTGTAAATACGGCGATATCAGATTCGTGGGTAACAAATGCTATGGTCTTGCCGTTTTCATTCAATTTCTGGAACAGGTTCATGATCTCGTAAGAAGTACGGGTATCCAGGTTTCCGGTTGCCTCATCCGCCAATAAAATCACAGGATCGTTCACCAATGCCCTCGCAATGGCAACCCTTTGTTGCTGTCCACCCGAAAGCTGGTTGGGCATGTGATCCATACGGCTTTGCAATCCCACCTGTTCCAACGCTTTTACTGCCCGCTCCCGTCTTTCTTCGCCGGATATTTCACTATTATAGAGTAACGGCAATTCCACATTATCCAATGCCGTAGTACGGGCAAGTAAATTATAGGATTGGAACACAAATCCGATTTTACGGTTCCTGATCGTGGATAACTCATCCTTGGTCCTTTGGCTTACGGCAATATTATCAATGTAATATTCGCCGCCGGAAGGCCGGTCAAGGCAACCCAGAATATTGAGCAGTGTGGATTTCCCGCTTCCGCTGGTTCCCATAATACTCACAAATTCCCCTTCTTTTATTGTAAAGGATATTCCTCTCAGGGCATGTACTTTTTCACTTCCCACATCAAATACCCTGCTTAAATTTTCCACTCTGATAATATCATTCATATTTTGTATATATAAGGTTTAGGGAATTTAATTTATCTTCGACCTCCTCCTCCCGGGCGTTGCGGCATCAGGGGATTCGCCGTAGCCTGCTGGGTATTATTCTTGGAAGCTTTACCGTAAACGGCCGACAATACAACTTCCTCGCCCGGATTCAAGCCTGAAGTGACCAGGATATTAACTCCGTCGCTCAATCCGGTATCGATATTCCTGGGTGCAATATTTCCGTCCGCCTGTTTTACCCATACGGTACTTTTACCGGGCTCCCTTCTTCCCCGCGGAATCTCAGTAAGATTCATTTTTTCCATTACTTCCTGAGACGGGAAAAAACGGGTAGCTGCTACCGGAACCGACAAACCTTCCCCGGATTCGGCAATGATCGTAATACTCGCCGTCATACCGGGAAAAAGTCGTTCCTGGGGATTCGGGGCTTCCACAATTACGGTATAGGTAACCACATTATTGGTAACAGTGGGCTGTAAGCGGATCTGGTTCACTTCTCCTTCGAAAAATTCATCATTATAAGCATCCACAGTGAAGGTAACTTTTTGTCCGAGTTTTACTTTTCCGATATCCGCTTCATCCACATCGGCTTCCACCTGCATTTTGGTCAGGTCATTGGCGATGGTGAATAAAGTAGGCGTATTGAAGGACGCGGCTACCGTCTGTCCCTGTTCCACCTCCCGGTTCAAGACCACCCCGTCAATAGGGGAATAAATTTCGGCATATCCAAGGTTTACCTGGGCCTGATGCAAATTGGCCTGCGCGTTGATCACCGCGGTACGTGCCTGGGCCAGTCTGTTGGATGCTTCTTCAAATGCAGATTGCGTGGCGGCTTTCACATTGTACAATTGCATAATACGGTCGTAAGTCTGTTGGGCAAAAACCATGTCGCTCTGGGAACTTTCTAAACTGGCCTGTGCCTGGTTTACTTTCTCATTCAGGGTCAGTTTATCCAGTTCTGCCAAAAGCTGCCCTTTCTTTACCTGGGAGTTATAATCGACATAGATCTTTTCAATTACTCCGGAAACCTGGGTACCCACATCCACTTTTTCAACCGGCTGGATAAATCCTGTTGCAGTGACGGTTATTTCGACCGCTTCATTGCCGGTAACGGCAGTCCTCAACTGTAATTCATTTCTTCCGGCCCTTACAATCAGAAAGGTAACGATTCCGATCACAACCGCAGCAATGACCACAATGATAATAATTCTTCTCTTTTTCATGAATTGCTATTTTACATTTTTATTTCTTCACCCATATAAACATCCAGGATTTTTCTTCTTAACAAGAAGCTGTATTTTCCCTGTATATATTCATTTAATGCACTGATATAGTTATTTTGCTGTTGCAGAAGATCTACCGGGGTCACGTCTCCCAGGTTGAACCGGGCCCGGTAAGCTTCGAATGTTTTGTAATAGGCATTTTGTTTCACGTTGGCGGCCTGGTATTTGCTATTGGCACTGACCACGTTCTGGTATTCCTGTATCACCACCTGCCGGATATTCAATTCCGTATTCAACCGGTCTAATTCAGCTTGTTGAAGTAATATCCGGTTTTGCATGACTCTGGTTTTTGTCTGTCCCCTGTTATATATAGGAATATTAATAGAGAGGCTTACCTGTTGATTAAACTGGTCAGCCAGTTGCCTTCCGAAATCTTTATAATTAACCACGTGTCCTGTGGCAATTCCTCCTGAGAGACCTATATTAGGATAGTAGGCGGATTTAGCGAGATCCACATTCAGGTTTGCGATATCGATCTCATAAAGGCTTATCTGCAAATCGGGCATCGTCGCGAATGCTTTTGTCAATACTTCCTCCCGGGACGGAAGAGCCAATAGCAGATTTATAACGGAAGTATCCGGATAGACAATCTCCAGGGTACTTCCCGGATCCATGGAAAGCAGATTTTTAAGCGCCAGAATACTATTCTCAATACTGATCTCGCTATCCACTATATTATCTTTTTCCGTAGCGTACTGTGCCTGTAAAAGCAAGAAATCGCTCTCCAGTATCTGTCCTGCCCTCAGTTGTTCTTCTCCCTGTTTTAGCTGTTCTTCCGTGGCTACCAATAACTGTTGCTGCAATCTTAATAATTCTTCATTTCCCAATACACTCAAAAAAGATTGAAGTATCTGGATTTTAAGTTCATTATCATATTGCGTGGTCCTGTATTTGGACTGTTCGCTGATCAGTTTATTTTGCTTAATGGTATTGTGGATATTCAATCCCTGGAATAAAGTTATACTCGTACTTAAACCATAGTTACCTCCCCATGCTCCGGATTCGCCATGATGATGGCTGAAACTTTCGCTGAGGGAAGCGCTCAGGCTGGGGAGACGCAATTGCTTGGATAACTTATAGGTTTCTTCATTTAAATCTTCCGATAATTTAATGGATTGTCTTCCGTAACTGTTTTGCAGGGCATATTCCAAACACTCTTCCAATGTAAATTGGTAAGTCCGGGATTCCTGTGCAAAAACCGGAAGGGATATGATCAGGCTCACTGCCAGTATGATTATTTTCCTCATAAATAATAAACTAAGTTTATATTATAGATTTACATTGACACGACAAAAGTATAATTTGTTCAGACATTGATTAATTAAATAATTATCAAAACGGAAGAAATCAGGTATAAAACGGAAATAATACGGATTGAAATCTCTTTTATAGAACTTAGCTTATTCCCTTTTTTTGATTTGGGAAAAAATATTTTTATTTTGAGGGAACAAATCCCAAGGAAGTGCGTCTATAAAGTAGTTGTGAAATTTTTATGTAACATTTTTCAGGAGAAAGCGTATTAATTATTACAACAAAGTGAAAGTGGCTTCTTTCACGAATCAAAAAAAGGTTAATGGTTTGAATAACGGTAGCAATTGCTACCGTTATTTTTTATACAAAAAAACGGCCGTTTCCGGCCGTTGAGTTATCTTTTCTTTATGTTATTGTTTAATGAACTTACGGGTAAGAATCCCTTCATTTCCTTCCAACCGGATAAAATAGAGGCCCGGAACAAGCGAAGAGATATTAAGCTGGAAATAAGATCCGGTAATGGTGTTGCTTTTTATTTCCTGTCCCAGCGTATTAGAAATCACCCATTTTTCAAAGGCATGCTCTAATCCGTTAAGATCGACATGCAGAATATTTTCCGCCGGATTAGGGTAGACTGATATTTTTTTATTCCACTCAGGATCCGTTATTCCTATAGTTGAAGTCGTGATAACCGTATCGAGATAATCACTGGACAGATCCGGACTGCAAATAGCACTGATACGGATATCGTATGCGGTTTCGGGATTTAATCCTGTAATTTGTTTATAAGTTACCGTACATACTTCAGCCGTATATTCTAATGGTGAATCCGCTATTTTATATTCGAAAAGCCATTTCGTTTCTTCTGCACCGGCACTCCATGAAACCGTTATTTCCTCCTGCGAATCATGAGCTATAATGAGAGAATGCGGAGTCATACAAACCGATTCAACAAACCCTATTGAAACATTATCTATAAAATACGAGTTCCCGGCACCTCCCATATATTTGATACTGATAAATTGTCCGTTCAGTTGTTGATAATCTGTGAAATTGATCTCCAAAGAATCCCATTGATTGACAAACTCCATATTTGCAGTATCTAAAGCAATGAATGACTCTATATTATTAGGATCGTTGAGAAGTCCAATAATCAGGTAGCCATTGTTAAGTTGTGCCGTCTTAAGTTCAAAAGACAATTTCAAAGTATCCGTCGGATAAACCGGATCAAGTCCCGGTAATACAACCATACTATATCCGTTTTCCGTTCCGGTAAGTACCAGTCCGTTAGGTGCTGAAGGAAAAGATTCTTCCGGTGCACCCGAAATGAACGGCAGTGCATTTTCTTCCGAAGCAAAAGCCATCCAGCATCCGGGTAATCCCGCCGAAGCGTCGCGGCCGTCGAAATTCTCATTATAAGGTATATTTACAGGCGAACATACGGTGAATAAAGTTACGGGGCCGGCCCATATACTACTATCTTCCTGCGAACATACCGCACGGTAATACAAATCATAATCGGTTGAAGGATCCAAACCCTGAACAATATAAGAATTGGTATTGGTACTTATTCGTCTCCCGTTACCCAAATCAAACCCGGTTACTCCGATTTCAATTTCCCAATCGGATTCCGAACGGCCTGCAGTCCATGTTACGGAAAGGGAAGTATCCGTTACGCCGGTACTTACAAGATTTGCCGGTGGAGGACAGGAGACATAGCGGCTGACTACTATATCGTCAATCCATACGGTACTGGCCGTTTCCAATAAAAATGCAATAAACTTTCCATCTCCCCGGTAATTGATCAGAGGAATTTCTTTTTCTTCCCAATCGCTGGTCGTATTATAAATCGTATCAACCGGTTCAAAAGTGGAAATATCCTCATTATGGGTCATGATGCCTATCACCAAAGGAACGGAAACGGTTCGCAATCGATATTTAAAATTAAGTTGAAGGCTGTCAACGGAGGTCGCGAAAGAGGGCATTATCCCATAAGTCTTATCTCCACTGGACGCATTGAATTGCAGCACGTTGTTATCCGTAATCCCTTCCGGAACAATATATGGGTTTAATCCGTAAGAGGAAAATCTGGTCCAGCAATCAGGGTAATTAGATTGCACGCCACTTCCGTATGTTTCAAAAGGTTCTGTGTGAGGAAGTGCATCATTCGGAATCATACCGCATTTGGTCGTAAAATCATTTAATCTCCACTGGCTCGTATCTCCTTCGCTACAATAAGCACTTACATAAACTTCATAATGACGGTTCGGTTCAAGATCCCTTAAGACCGTCGTCTGTTCATCGACCATTTGCTTATGGCTTCCCGAACCCGGGATAAATCCGGCGAAATCATATTCTACGATCCACTGGGTAGCAGTTCCCGTCTCATTCCATTGAATTTGCGCGGTATCACTTCCCACTCCGGTTACGGTAAAGTTTTCAGGCCGCGCGCATCTTTCCCTTTCTACTATTTCAATTTTATTCAATAATGGAGAATAGAGACCATTTTCCCACCTAAAGGCAAGGTATCGTCCCAAATAATCGATCATAGGATATTCGAAAAGAGTAATATTCATTTCTTCAAATCCCCAATCGGGTGAGGGTCTAAGTGTATCCAATGGTATGAATATTCCTTCTTCGGAAGGTTGATCTATAATGCCGAAAATAAAATAGCCTTCACGCAAATTCTGTGACCTGGCCCATATATTTACCTGAAGATCTTCCATTAAAATTGTATTACTCATTTCTGGCAGAATAGCCATCGCATATCCTCCGGTATCTAAAAGAGAGAAATTCATTGTCTTATCTTCCTGAATATAAGGCTCATTAAAAGACGGTTCTGCGAGAGAATGCCAACAAGCAGGAAATAACGCGCCTGGATAAGAAGTGAAATCTTCCGTGTATGGAATGCTCGTAATCATACCGCAACCCGTCCTGAAAGAAGCTGTTCCCCACTCTAGCAAGGCACTTTCATCACAAACCGGTTTAATACGAATATGGTATACCATATCAGGATCAAGTCCGGTAAAAATATACCGGTGATCATGAATGGTTTCTTCCACTAAAGTCCAGCCGGCATCACCTTCTTTTTTATATTCCATATTATACGCGGTTGCCAGTCCTTCCTGCTCCCAATAAACGGTGGCTCCGTCTGCCGTGATATTTTGAAAATCGATATGAGTTACAGGCATACAATCCCTGCTCCCGCAAAACCTGAAACGGATATTATTCCTGGCATTTAAAAATGCGCCGGTTACGTCGTCATGACTATATGGATTAGTTTTATCAATAGCATTATCCCATCCATAAAAATAGACACTTCTTTCACCGTCGGTGTTATGGTTGGCGAATCTCACGGATGACGTATTATATGATCTTCCTTGTAAATCATTGAAAGCCAGTACAAGGTTTGAAGTACCGTTATAAGTAAATACGGAATCCAATTTTATCCAAACCCAATTATCTTTTCCGGTATTGTCAAAAGACTGCATTCCGGTATACACTCTTTTTAAAGTATTAAAAGGTATAAAATTATTGTCGTCGTCAAAAATCGTTTCAGTTGTATGTCCCAGGAATATTTCGATGTTATGATTAATCCCGGATGTACCGATATACCGGAAACCGATATACTCAATATCATAAGCCGTGCTCTCCAATTCCCCGGCCAGGTATATCTGTTGTGTATAAGAATAGTTACCCGCTACAGGCAACCGTCCCGTTGGGTTTTCCGGATTCTCCGGATTTATCTCCGGGCCATTATACGTACATGGTTCCGTAGTAAATGTGATGGTCCGTACCTCGCTTGTTCCGGAACCGCAATCAGCGGATACTTTTACCTGATAGGTTGTACTGTCTTCCAGATTTTTTAGTATATGGTGATAACCATGAACTGTTTCGCTATTCCAGTTTTCATCTCCTTCTTTTTGCCATGATAATTCGTAACCGTTATCCGGCATTTCCCGATTTGTTCCCCAGGAGATCTTAACGGAAGAAGCGCTTTTTTCCTCAACCGCCAAATGCATTACGGGAAAACATTCGGGAAGTATATCAATAAGGACATCATCCAGGTAAAAGTAACCTTTCACGCATTTGAAGGCAATATAGTGTGCGTCCCCGTTATAACCGGTAAAGTCGGTCGTAAATTCATACCAGGTATTGGGATTTTTATCGTTGAAATTTATCGTTTGGAAAGGGATAAAGGTTTCCCCGTCGAAAGGATCCGAGATTAATCCCACCTGCATTACAGCATTAGTGGAACCCGACACCCGTAAAGCGTAGCTGGTGTAAAGTGCCGACAGGTTCGTATCCAGACGCGGAGTTATGGCCATTGTATATTCCAGTGGTGAAACGGAATTAAAGTATAAAGAATTGGGAGTAGTGTATGCCTGCGATGAGCTGACAGACGGGTAATTGTCGGGAGTTGCTTTCGTATTGATTTTCCACCAGCATTCCGGGAAAGTTCCATTCGACATATCTGCAAAACCTTGTTTATATGGAAACGTATCCTGGAAACAGATGTCTCGGTATATCACCTTCACCTGTTGATTGGCCCGCACATTCTGGAATATGATATTGCCGGGAGTACCCAGGGAGGAACCGTTCAATATCACTTCTACCAGTTCGTACCGTTGGGAGGATTTAATTTGATATATGGTATCTGTATTATATTGTACCGCAACAATACCATTATTTCCCCAAGGCTCGACAAGAGAACTGTTATTTCTTATTTCCGTCAAAACATTTTCTTCTTCCACAAATAACTCTGTAGTGATATAGAACCGGTTATCCATAGAAACTACAAGATCCCAAACCGTACCTTCCGGATCGAAAATGAAAGGAATCGTATCCCGGTAGGCTCCATCTATATTCTCAATTTCAACACCATTGGCCAGGATTCCGGATACATAAAAACCCGTGTCCGGAACTATTTTGAAAGTTATCGGAGAAGTATTCATACAGGGTTGTTCCGAGATATCCGGAATTATCCTGGCGTGTATACTGTCGTCATAAGATGGTAAAACCGATATGGTCGTAACCGATAAAGGACTAACATCGACGGTAATGTCCTCTATCACGGATATTCCGTCCGCGATGCTTGCGGTAACGGTATAAACGGTGGTCTGGGCAGGAGTTTCTCGCAAATTAGCACTTGTACTACCATTATTCCAGATATATTGATCAAACCCGGAAACCGTGATATCGGTAGTTTGTCCGTTACAAATACTCGTTCTTCCCGTGTAAGGCACGCACAATTTAAGCCATGATAATACCGGAGCCCCATTTCCGGAAATACAGGGATTATAACTAAAAATATTGCTCCCGAGCATATTTACAAACTCTTCTGACCGAATATCTTCCCATGTTTTGAGGATACCCGCATTCCCTTGTACAGGTGCCGAAATTGTCGAATAGCAATTGGTGAAACTTTCGCCGCCGTCAGCCGTAAGTCCGCCTTTCATTCCTGGGCGGCTGGCCCCGTCCGTATCAATCTCGCCCAGAAAATAGCAGTTAACCGCAATAATCCCATTCCCGTGTCCTGCCATACCGCCACACTGATTCCCGGCGATTTTTCCTGTCAATCCGCAGTTATCAACATAAGTATTGGAGGTATTACGTTGTGTAGAGCCGATCAGGGCGCCCGCATAGTTATTTTCACTTCTTTTCCCGATCCTGATATCCGCATCCACAACCATACAATTGTTAATGGTGACATTACCTATATCCACATAACCGATCAAAGCGCCTGCCATTCCCTTGGCGATCACGACCGGGTTAATCAGCGCCAGGTTTTCGATCGTTGTCCCGTCACCTTTAACAGCACCGAATAAACCGGCCTGGTAATAATTGGTCTTCTCACAATACAGGTTCCAGATCCTGTGATGATTGCCGTTAAACCTTCCCTGGAAAAAAATCGAATTGGGATCCTGCACCGTACCTGCGTTCGCATTTCCCCCGACAGATATCCAGTTATTGTCGGTGCTCCCGTCTTCATTGAGTTTAATGTCGTCCATCAGGTTAATGGTCTTACCGCTAAAAGTTTCCCCCTGGTTGACCAATACGGCTAAACCCGCGAGTTGTCCGGCATTATACAATTCGAAAGTATCCTCTTCTTCGTTGTACCATTCGGTATCGACGGAACCGTTCCATACTTCCTGTGCTTCGGCTTGTGGTAATAAAATAAGGCAGCATATTGCCCATACCATAAAAGCCATAACTTTAATTGATGAATTTTGACTCATAGTTTAAAATTTTGATAAATAAAATGGTGAATAATTACGGATCATTTACTAAAAAATGATAATGCAATCATACAAAAAAAAATAATACGGGATACCTTTAAAAAAAAATTACAATAAATTGTAATTTAATTTTTGGCATTTTTATGAAGATAATATATTCCGGGAATAAATATGAAGATACAGATTATCACCACAAGGAAATACCCCGGAATATCCATAGGAGTGATATCTTCCATTTCAATATTGTTACGGGTCAGGATATAATCGCCTGTTACCGAGATGGCATTATGCATGAAGTGGGCCAATGCCGGCAGCCATATAGATCCGCTCCACACGAAAAGGTAACCCAGATACGCACCCAGTAAAAAACGGGGGATAAACCCATAAAACTGTAAATGGATAGCGCTGAAAATAAAGGCGGTGATCCATATCGCCGCATGGCTGTTTTTAATCCATTTTTGTAAAAGAGGCTGTATCGTGCCCCGGAAAAAAAACTCTTCCGCGATAGCCGGCAATAAAGCCATCACAACAAGACTTATCAATAATCCCGGAATAGTACGGTCTGCGGTAAGGATTTCCAAAGTCCCGGCGGCGGATTCTTCCATTGCTTTCATCCATGCCTCCAGGTTGGAAAATATTTCCGGCAACCGGATAAGTTCGTTATAATAAGCCAGGAATCCCACTATGGGAATAATGACGATCGAAAGAATGATTACGCCAATGGCCATTTTCCCTCCGGGCAAATGATCCGCTTTACTAAAGCTTAACCATCTATTGTCTGAACAATATGAGAAAAGAAGGGCCGGAACGAGAAACGTTCCTATGGCTGACAATATCGATACGAGCCTGAGATAACCGACGGGCATCGTATATAATTCCTCTCCCCATATCCAGGTCGACAATAATTGTCCCAAAGCGGAAAATATGAAAGCCCCTCCTACAGTAAACAGCAATAAAAAGATAATTTGGATAAAAGGAGGTTTTCCATAGAAAAAAGGAGGTTTTTCAAAATGGATATTATTCATATGATATGTTTATCTTCCTAATAAAAATACGGCCGGTTGCTTATGAAGATCATAGTTGGCTTTCCTCCATTTCGATACGGACTGGCTCACGACGGTTTGACCGGGCGTCGCCATGTTCCAGGCCACACACAACCGGGTTTCCGGAGCACACACGTTCTTAATGGAATCCAGTAGATGATTGTTACGGTACGGCGTTTCTATAAAGATCTGCGTTTGCCCGTTTTTTTTCATCAACGATTCATAGAAGCATAACTGGGATTCCCGTTTATCTCGTTCCACCGGAAGATAACCGTTAAAAGCGAAATTCTGGCCATTGAAACCCGACGCCATAAGAGAAAGTAAAATGGAACTGGGTCCCACCAAAGGTATCACTTCGATATCCAACTGGTGTGCCCGGGCCACAACTTTGCTGCCGGGATCGGCGATACAGGGGGTTCCCGCCTCCGATAAGAGTCCCATGGGATTATTATCGAGACAGGGCTGTAAATATTCTGTGAAATTTATATTTTTAGAATGCTCGTTCAAAAGGAAGAATTCCAACTGGTCGATGGGAGAAAGAATATCCATTTTCCTAAGCAAGCGACGTGCGGTTCTCAACTCTTCCACGATATAATACCGGATAGAGTTGATAATCTCCAAATTAAAAGCTGGGAATATCGTGGAAAAATCCGTTTCGCCCAAGGGAGCGGGAATAAGATATAACGGGGCGGCCATAGTAACAAATAATAATAATTTTACAGGTATATAAAAAAGGGGGAATTACCCCCCCTTTTCTTTTATTCAAAAGAAGCAATTGCTTTTTTAATAATTTCAATAGCTTCCCTAAGTTCTTCTTCCGTGATCACCAATGGCGGCGCAAAACGGATAATATGCTGATGGGTTGGTTTTGCCAGTACACCCATTTCTTTCATTTTCACACATACATCCCATGCTTCTTTACCGTTCTTGGGTTTGATAACGATAGCATTTAATAAACCTTTTCCGCGAACGAGTTCAATCATATCGCTTTTGAAGTCCGACATTTCCTGGCGGAAAATTTTACCGAGATATTCGGCTTTCTCCACGAGGTTTTCATCTTTCACCACTTCCAAAGCGGCAATCGCTACGCGACAGGCAACGGGATTTCCCCCGAAAGTAGATCCGTGTTCGCCGGGTTTGATACAGAGCATGATCTCGTCATCGGCCAATACGGCGGAAACAGGCATCACACCTCCTGATAACGCTTTTCCTAGGATAAGCACATCGGGCCTTACGCCTTCATGGTCACAGGCTAACATTTTACCCGTACGGGCTATACCGGTCTGCACTTCATCCGCTATAAACAGTACATTCTTTTCTTTACAAAGGTCGTATGCTTTTTTCAGATAACCATCTTCCGGTACATATACACCGGCTTCACCCTGAATCGGTTCTACGAGAAAACCTGCCACATTGGGATCTTCAAGTGCTTTTTTAAGCGCAGGAATATCGTTATACGGCACTTTAATGAATCCGGGAGTGAAAGGACCGAATCCGCCATAAGATTCAGGATCGGTAGACATGGAAATAATGGTGATCGTCCTGCCATGGAAATTACCGTCGCATACGATGATTTTGGCCTGGTTTTCAGGAAGTCCCTTTTTCATGTAAGCCCATTTACGGCAAAGTTTTAACGCGGTTTCGTCGGCTTCCGCACCCGAGTTCATCGGTAAAACTTTATCATATCCGAAATATTCGGTGACATATTTTTCATATACCCCCAGGCAATCGTTGTAAAATGCCCGTGAGGTAAGGGTCAGTTTTTGTGCCTGATCGATCATGGCCCCAATAATGTGCGGATGACAATGGCCCTGGTTTACCGAAGAATATGCGGAAAGGAAATCAAAATATTTTTTCCCTTCAACATCCCACATATAAGGTCCTTTAGCTTTGGAGAGCACTACTTCCAACGGATGGTAATTGTGCGCGCCATATTTATCTTCCAGCTCGATAGCTTGCTGGCTGCTTGTAATTTCTTCAATCATAACTTTTTTATATTTAAATGATTAATCAATTTCGATCATGGCTACAAATATATACTTTTTTTATTATCACCGCCAAAAGTTTATTTTTTATTACACAGAATATTTCATTACTCTTATTGTTATGGCAGATAATTTGTCATCATTCCGTATAACGAGATTGATTTTTCTAATTTAAATTTTTAGGAAATGGTAAAATAAAATATTTCCGGTAAGAATTGCTCCAAAATGCCTTAAACAAAAACATGATGTGTTTGTTTTTGGTAAATAATATTTTAAGAGAGCATCATGGCAGACGAAACAGGTAAAAAAATCCGGGTCTCGGAAGAGGGGCCTTATATTGTGGAAGGAAATATTCCGGTTAACCAGTTTGGGTTTATCGCAGGAGAAAAAGGATTTCCGGTCGGATATCAAAAAATACAGGATTACCTTGACCAGGAAACCTGTGCCCTGTGCCGTTGCGGAGAAAGCCATACCAAACCGTTTTGCGACAGTTCCCATGAAGCCGTACATTTTGAAGGAAAAGAAACCGCTTCCCATGCGAGTTATGATCAAATGGCCAAAACGATTCCAGGTAAAATGCTCGACCTGATGGATGCTGAAGAGCTTTGCGCCCGCGCACGGTTTTGCGATACCCACGGTACTACCTGGAAATTAGTGGAGCAGGCTACGACCGAAAATGAAAAAGAGATCGCAATCGATCAATGTAAGAATTGTCCCAGCGGACGGCTTACTGCAGTTACCAAAGAGGGCATCAGAATTGAACCGGAATTGCAACAGGAAATCAGCGTGCTGGAAGATACACCCAAAGCCAAACATGGACCGTTGTGGATAAAAGGAGGAATTGAAATCGAGGATGCCAACGGAAACCCCTACCCTGTCCGTAACAGGGTAACCTTATGCCGTTGCGGAAAATCCACGAATAAACCATTTTGTGACGGAAATCATCTGGACTAACTTCTCCCTCCATATAAACATGGAGTCTATATATTTTGCAGGGGCTGTCCAAGCATGGATGGCCTCTTTATATTACGCAAGGAATGTATGGGACTTATCTTTCACAGGAGTTTCGTGGATACATAGTATCCTATCCACCATAAATCAGACAAATTTTAACCAGATAAATTTGTAAATGAACTTCCCTTATTCAATAAGGGAATGTTTTTTCAATATATCGATAGCCCTGTCGGCATCTTCATTCCTGACATCCAGTTTAATCCCGCCGATAGCGGATAAAGTAAAACCATATAATTGATTGGTAATCTCATCCTGCAGAAATACTTCGATATTTTCTTCTTCCAGCTGTGTTTTCGCGATAGAAGCTTCATGAGGATAAATGAAAGTGGCTATGGTTACTAAAGAATTCATTGCTAGTAAATTATAATTGCACTATTATAACGGAGATATTCTCTGTAATATTATCCCCAGACCACAAATCCCATAACTGTTTAAATAATTTCTATATTTGCCATCCAAACCAATGCAAGTATGATGAATAGTTTTACCCGTTTTTTCAAGGACAAAGTACTATGGATATTAATTGGGTTCTGGATCATATCCCAGGTAATCATAACTTTTTTGGATATTGAGGATACCAACGGTATTTTTCAATCTTTTATGTCCGCATCTCCCGTATTAATGTTGGCAATAGGATGCCTGATAGCGCCGGTACTGGAAGAATTCTCTTTCCGCGGATGGGTATTTAAAAGTTTAGCCGGGAAAATCATCACATTTGTCCTTTTTTCTTTTTTCATGATTGCCACTTTCAGTTATTATGGAATTATTTGTATCGCAATCATTTTCTATCCATGGTTTCTGGAAAAAAATGAAAAACGCCGGAAAATTATCCTGCTGATCTTGTCGAGTATATTTTTCGCTCTTGCCCATTACGGCAATTGGGATTCGCTGCGTAATTTCTTTATTTCCTTCCCGTGTTACCTTTCCATCGGACTCTTACTGGGTTACCTGGCTTATAAGACCGGTAAGCTTTGGCTGTCGATTCTGGTTCACGTTTTGAACAATTCAATTGCTTTCGCCCTGATGATTTTCCAAAGTCCTATACCGGGAGATCATTTTCATTGGGTGGAAAACAATATGGACATCCGGATTTCCAAAGTTTCCATTTTTGACCGCGACAATTCTAATACTTTAATTTATACGTTATATCCGGATATCGAATACCCGCGTACGACGATCCCGAACCTTATTGTGGATATCCTCTCTAATAATCCGAACACTATCGTTAAGGAAATCCCCACTGTGATGGCTTATTATAATGTAAAAGTATCCTCTACGGACAGTCTTCCCGTCAACCTGGATGATCTTTGCCGTATTCTGATCGACAGTTTTAATATAAAGATCTCTTCCGAAATGGTGGAAAAACCTCTTTACGGGGTTGAAATTAAAGATATCGCAAAGTTTAATTCCGATAAAGATTCTATCGCACAATACAGGTATAGTTTTCCATTATTAAGCCTCTCCCAGACATTTGCCCGTCATTACGGGGAACAGGTGGAAATCGGAGATTCGCTGGTGAATCTTTATGGAAATACGGATATTTATATAGGAGGAAGCGGGGAAGATAATTTTGAAATTGCCCGTAAAACATTACAGGAAAGATATGGTATAAAATTGGCCGACAAGGGGCTTAAAACTGTTGAATTAATATATGTTAAATATCAATAAAATAATCAATTATGAAAAATCTGTTACTAATATTACCGGTAATTCTATTCGTGATGGCAAGTTGTAAAAAAGAAGTAAAAACCTGGACTTATCCGGATAGCAAGAAGTCGGATGTAAGCGATGTTTATTTCGGTGATACGGTGCCCGATCCATACAGATGGCTGGAAAATGATACCGCGGCAGATGTGAAGGAATGGGTAAAGGAGCAAAATGCGGTTACGGATCAATACATGGCGACCATCCCTTTCAGGGAATCACTTTACCAGGAATTTACAAGGATATGGGATTTTCCAAAATACGGGACTCCTTCCAAAAAAGGAAATCGACGGTTTTTTATGAAAAACGACGGATTGCAAAACCAGTATGTACTTTATATGCAAACAGGCGAGGAAGGAGAACCGGAAGTTCTGCTGGACCCCAATACTTTCTCGGAAGACGGGACAATAGCGCTATCGGGAATTTCCATATCAAACGACGGAAAATATCTGGCTTATAAAACTTCGACGGGCGGCTCCGACTGGAATGAGATCCGGGTCATGGATATCGAAAGCAGGAAAATGCTGGATGACCATCTGCATTGGATTAAATTTTCCGGTATAGCATGGCTTGATGACGGATTTTTTTACAGCGCTTATGATGCTCCGGAAAAAGGTTCGGAGTTATCCGGCAAAAATGAATTCCATAAAGTTTATTTCCATAAGATCGGGGAACCGCAATCCCAGGATAAACTGTTTTTTGAAGATCCCCGCAATCCGCAGCTTTCAGTATCCGTGGCAACCGACGAAGACGGGAAATTCATTTTCCTCTCATCAAGTCAGGGAACATCCGGAAACAGATTAATGGTAAAAGAAGCCAAAGGGACTAACACTGCTTTCCATACAATTAACGGCGATTTTGATTACGATTTTGATGTTGTGGACGTGGTTGACGACAAACTACTTGTCATGACCAATTACAAAGCTCCCAGATACAGGCTTATTTTAGTCGACCCTTTCCGGACCGAGGAAACCCATTGGCAGGAATTCGTACCTGAAACCGATGCCGTTCTGCGAAGCGCTTCTTATATAGGAGGAAAGATCATTACCACATACCTGCGCGATGCCAAAAGTATGGCAATGGTTTATGATAAGGACGGTTCATTCATGCATGAGGTACAATTCCCGACCATCGGTACTGTAAGCGGTTTCTCGGGCGATAAGAATGACAACGAAGCATTCTATTCTTTTTCTTCCTATACTTATCCCACCACCATATATAAATATGATGTTGCCCGGAACACCTCGGAGATATTCCACAAAGTAGATGTGGCCTACAATCCTGAAGATTACGAAACCAAACAGATTTTCTTCAAAAGCAAAGACGGCAAAGAGGTCCCTATGTTCGTTACTCATCGTAAAGGAATACCGTTAGACGGCAAAAATCCGCTGCTTTTATACGGTTATGGCGGATTCAATATTTCCCTCACCCCGGGATTCAGTGTTTCCAATATGCCTTTCATCGATAATGGCGGTGTATATGTGGTGGTTAATTTGCGCGGCGGCGGAGAATATGGAAAAGAATGGCATGAAGCCGGGACTAAATTACAAAAGCAGAACACTTTTGATGATTTTATCAGTGCGGCGGAATGGCTGATTGAAAATAAATATACCAGCTCCGATAAACTGGCGATCCTGGGGGGATCTAACGGAGGACTTCTCGTCGGGGCCTGTATGACCCAAAGACCCGATTTATTCAAAGTCGCCCTTCCACAGGTTGGCGTATTGGATATGTTGAGATACCATAAATTTACCATCGGATGGGCCTGGGCCGGCGATTACGGCACCAGTGACGAATCTGCGGAAATGTATGCTTACTTAAAGGGTTATTCTCCTTTACATAATATCAAAGAAGGCGTATCATATCCGGCAACCCTGGTTACCACTGCCGATCATGATGACCGTGTGGTGCCCGCACATTCGTTTAAATTTATTGCCACATTACAGGAAAAAGACGCCGGTAAAAATCCGGTCCTGATCCGTATAGAAACCGATGCGGGACATGGAGCAGGCAAACCCACTTCCAAGGTGATCGAGGAAACCACGGACAGATGGGCCTTTACCATGTACAACCTGGGCATGAATCCCAAATTCTGATATGAAAATCCATAATCTTTTCCCGGGATAAAGTCCTTCGAGAAGTATTCTATTTATGGAATAGTTTGCCGAGATCCTGCAACATCCCGCCGGCATTGTTCGTATTGGCGGAATTCGTGGTATTACCGGTATTTCCGCCTCCGGAAAAAGTAGAAATCAGGGATTGAAGATCAAAACCCTTCTCATTAGGATCTTTGGCTTTTCCGGAAAGCATACTCATTACAGCGGGTACAATACCGGATGCCAGACTGTTGGAAGTGCTTTGCGGCAATCCCACTTTCTGCATCAGGGCATTTACTACATTATTCGTTATACTCGATACTATAGGATTAGAACCGGATGCCTGCCCTCCTCCTTTGAATAAATTGGTAAGGCTTGACAGGTTATTCATATTTAAATTTTGCTTCAATCCGTCTCCAATAGCCTGGGTCGCCGTATCGATCGTTTGTCCTTTTTTATCTTCGGGTACGGCATTATTATTGGAAATCATATTGCCGACCGTATTTTTGACCATGCCTAAAATATTATCTAACATAATAGTAATTTTAAATTATAATATATTTAGAACAAACAACAAATGTTTATGTTTGCAATTAATTAACAATATAAAAAGAAAAAGGGACTTCATTATGAAGCCCCCTTTTCCGCTTAAAAAATGGATTTTGTTTATTTTACAAAACGTAAGGCCACATCACGGTCTTCCGACCTGGCGCGGTCTGAATCGCTTGCACTATGTTTAGCATATTCATCTCCAAAACCTTCAATCCTTACAACCTGTCTTCCTACTCCCCCATTATCCAATAAGGATTCAATGGTTTTAGCTCTTTCCCTGGATATTTGCATATTAGCTTGTTCTGTTCCAACCTTATCCGCAAATCCGCCTACTTTGATTTTCGCGTCTTTATAATATTTGAGGATTTCTATAATATTATTGATCTGGGTCTGTGAACCGCTCATCAGATCTGTAGCGCTTCCGAACTCAAATCTGATATTGTCAAATTGGAACCAACGGTCCTTAAGTTGCTCATCCGTAGCGTTACGGTACTCATTGGATTGTAAGAAACGTATCATTTCATCCTCGATTCCGCCGCGGTAAGCCTGAAGCTTAACCCCATTAGGAAGGGTTAGTTCGGTCATGGTTCTTTCCGTAGTGGTAACCGTTGTCGTTTGAGGCTCTGTAGCCGTCACCGTTACCGTTTCACTGACATAAGTTTGTGTGTTGTTATTCCTGCATGATCTCCATAAGAAGAAAATCAAAAGCAAAAGTATGATAATGACCAGCCATATGATCCAGCTGTTGTTTTTCTTATTCTCTTCTTTTTTCACATCCTTATTGGTAGTACGATGTGTGGTAGTGGTGGTTGCATTACCGTGTAATACGGGAGACAACGAGAATGCGCTCACAACACCCGCAGGGATATCTCCCCGGAAGCTGTTTTTTTGTTCTTCTATTTCGTCCATTAAGCGGGACATACTCCATTTTTCCCTTACCACTATATTACCAAGGTAACCGGCAAAAACAGGAGCCATCATAGACACCAGACGGTTTGTCGCTACTTTGGATATCCCGGCATGATCGGCAATCGGGTTCGTGAAATCGGCTGCCTTATCCCCTAATAAATGTTGCAGAAAATCATCTCCGATGTTCTGTTGCTGTTTGGTCGCTTTTTCCTGACAAATATTGCCTACATCCGAAAGAATATCGAGATTCCCGGCTTCATCAAGAATATTTTTGATTTGCGGAGTGTTGCCCTTCCTCAGCATAACACCAAGAAAACCGGCAATGATTGAGGATACCGCTGTCGAAACGTTGGATTCTTTTTCTCCAAGAACCGCAGAAGCTTTCGTGATCATATCACGATTTACATAGCCTTTGATTGCCTCATAAAATTGTTTCATAACAAATTAAGTTTTAAATTTTAATCAATTTTTATTTTATACCGGCTATTATAACAATTTAAATCCGGTTTAGTTTAAGATACCGTAAATAAAACAACCGGAATATCGCATTATGGGTAAGATGAGGAAAAGAGAGGCTTTTGATAAACAATTCTCGAGCTGAAAGGTTATTGATGCACACTTATAAATAACTACCATGGACCTGGCAATTAGAACTAATCAACTCAAAAGTATTTTCTCCTACGAAAAGAAAAGTAAAACCGAAGGAAACTTCATTGAGCTTATTCCCTATTCTTTCATTCCTATACTTAAGATAAAAGAGATCACGGAATTCCAGCAGGAATTACCTACCAGTGGTTTTTGTAATATTACCGATGACCGTATCGATGAAAACAAACGTTTCAATTACGTTATTTTCGCGCCGGCACGTAAAGTTAAATTTGAGGAATGTATTATTTTACTTCACGGACTTAATGAAAAGAGCTGGGATAAATATCTGACGTGGGCCGAGTACATGGCTGAAAATACCGGTAAACCCGTTATCCTCTTTCCATTAGCTTTCCATATGAACCGTGCTCCCGGAAACTGGAGTAATCCCCGTTTTATACAGCCATGGGTAAACGAAAGGAAGAAAAAGGTATCCGACAGTGATAATCTGACTTTTGCCAATGTGGCATTAAGTAGTCGTTTATCCGTTCAACCGTTAAGGTTTTACGTATCCGGAAAAGAATGTGTTTATGATCTGTGGCAACTGGCTAATGAAATTAAAAGCGGAACACATCCTCTTTTTAAGGAAGATACCCGGATCAACCTTTTCGGTTACTCTATCGGAGCTTTGCTGGCTCAAGTGGTTTTATTGGCAAATCCCGGTTCCCTTTTTTCAAACAGCAAGCTGTTCATGTTCTGTGGCGGTTCCATTTTCAATAAGATGAACGGGAATGCCAGGGACATTATGGATCGTGAAGCCTATAAGAAAATGCAACATTATTATATAGAAAATTTTCTAAGCAACCAAGCCTTACCTGATTCCTATCAGGAAGATTATATTGACCTCGCTTTCAAAATGATGATCTCTCCCGATGTGATGCGGGAAAAGCGTGAATCGTTTTTCCGGAAGGCTTGCAACCGTATCAAAGCGATCTCGCTGAAAAACGATATTGTGATGCCCACTTACGGTATCATCCAGGCTCTGGGAAAATCCTCCAATAAGATCCTGAAAGAATTTGATCTTCCTTTCTCCTATTCACATCAAAATCCATTTCCTCTCAAAGAGGATAAAGTAATGATTAAGAATGGTTTTACTGGTATTTTTGATTCGGTCTGTTCTTTTATTTAAATCCGGATTATTTTTTGGAAAATATGTGCACAATGCATTGTTTGCCGTTCCATAGCCTGAACAAAAAGCGATCATATTTGTTTATTTTTTGTTAATTTTAATCTTTTTATTCTATGGGATAAATCTGCAAAGTTTTACTTTAAAAGTAAATGCAGAAATAACTATAATAAGGATTCATCATGAAAACAATAATATAACAATTTAAACTTACTCATTATGTTTTATCACGTTAAAGAATTACAATTCAATGCCCGGGTATCAAGACCGGATGCACGTTTCGCGCGCCTTTTGCTGGAGCAATTTGGCGGAGGAAACGGAGAATTAAAAGCAGCAATGCAATATTTTGTGCAGGCTTTTGCCTGTAAAAACACCTACCCGGACAAGTATGATATGCTCATGGATATCGCGACTGAGGAGCTGGGGCATTTGGAGATTGTAGGCGCTACAATCCAAATGTTGCTTACCGGTATTAACGGGGAATTAAAAGATATAGCGGATAGTGCGGAAATTTCAGGAATGATGAAAGGCAAAGCTACAAAAGAAGATTTTATTCAGGAAGCGACCATCAATCCGCAATTTGGCGTAATGTCGGCAGGTTCTCCGATGTTAACGGATAGCAACGGTAATCCGTGGAGCGGCGCCTATGTGAATGCGAATGGTGATCCTACTGTGGATTTAAGATCGAATATTGCGGCTGAGTCCAGGGCTAAAATCACTTATGAATATCTATTAAAATATACGGATGATGCCGATGTAAAAGCTACCCTTCAATTTTTAATGGCACGTGAAGTGACCCATTTCCAGCAATTCGAAGCGGCTTTAAATACCATCGAACCCAATTTTCCCCCGGGAATTTTACAAAGCGATCCGCGTTACAGTAATTTGTATTTTAATATGTCAAAAGGCAAGGATTACAGAGGACCGTGGAATGAGGGTAAAAGTACTCAGCTAAATGAAACCTGGCAATATATTGATAACGCTCAACAGAAAGTAATGTCAACAGACGGCCTGACCGACCTCGAGCCGGAAGGAAGTGACCGTAGCGATGAATATATAAGGGAAACGGAAAAAAGGCTGGCCAAAGAGCGTAGCAAAGAAATCAAATCCGCCAATCCGGAAAAAGACCAGCAATGGTGTGAGTACAACGGAAAGTAATATATGAATAATAACTAAGGTAAGCTGCCGATTAAGTAAAGCCCTAACGGTGTTCTTTAACCAGTACAAACAATTTTAGGACCCCGCATTCTCTGAAAGCAAAATTTACTTTCCGGCAGCTTTTTTATACGCTTATTTTTGTGTTATCCTGATAGTCGGATTAATACAACCTTATCGCACAAATAAAAAACCAGATTTACTATTAAATCTGGTTTTTTATTTAAATAGGAAATGATAACTCTATGCCAGATGATTTCCTCCGGTTACGCCGATCACTTCGGCGGTAATGTAACTGGATTCATCCGATGCGAGGAAAACATAAGCACCGGCCAATTCAAATGGTTGTCCTGCCCTTTTCATCGGAGTATCCTGTCCGAATTCCGGAATATCTTCTTCAAGCTGTCCTCCCGTCACCTGAAGCACGGTCCATATCGGACCCGGAGCCACCATATTTACCCGTATACCTTTATCCGCGATCTGTTTGGCAAGAGCCCTGCTGAAACCGACTATGGCACACTTGGTGGCAGCATAGTCAACCAATTTTTCGCCGGGTTGATAGGCTTGTATGGATGTTGTCGTAATGATACTCGATCCTGCGGGAAGTTCAGGCAATGCAGCTTTCACAATCCAGAACATGGAGAACACGTTCACTTCAAAAGTTTCCCGTAACTGTTCCGTGGATAATTTCAAAATATCGTCAAGGGCTACCTGTCTGCCGGCATTCAGGACCAGCGTATCGAGACCGCCGAGCTGTTCAATTGCTTCCTGAACCAATTGCCGGCAAAAAGATTCATCCCGGAGGTTTCCGGGAATCAGTACGGCTTTGCGCCCTGCTTCTTCTATTAATTGTTTTACTTCCTGTGCGTCCTCTTCTTCCTGCGGTAAATAATTGATCGCCACATCCGCACCTTCACGTGCGAAAGCAATGGCAACCGCCCTTCCGATTCCGGAATCACCTCCGGTAATAAGAGCTTTGCGGTTTTGTAATCTTCCGTTTCCCTGATAACTTTTTTCACCGCAGTCAGGTACCGGCTTCATGTTGGATTGTAAGCCCGGGTATTCCTGATGCTGAATATCATATTTTCCTGTATATCCTAACTTTTGAGGATTCTTTAATTTTGCTTCTGTTTTCATGGTATTTTATTTTAAAGAACCTCAGGCATATGTTGCTCTGGATCAACTCTCTTCTGATCTCTCGAAACCGAATACATCTTCCCGGTCGTCTCTTATTCCCTGCAACTTATTTTTTATTATTTGTGCAGCTATCATACTGTAGGTTATTCCATTTCCGCCATATCCCAAGGCAAAAAACATTTTATTATTTCCCGGCCAGTTCCCGATATACGGCAGGCCGTCTTTTGTTTTACTGAAAGTACTTCCCCAGGACATTTCCGTCTTGAACGGAATATCGGGAAATAATTTGTGGAATTTCCTTTCAAGGTTTCTTATACGGGTTTTCATTAATTTATCCCTCCGGGCGGGTTCACTGATATCTTCGTCTTCCCCGCCAACCATTATACGGTTGCCGGTGGTCCGGATATACATGTAAGGCTGCGCGGTTTCCCAAAGCATACTTTTTTCCGGCCAGAAATACTGATCTTCTACCGGTTCAGAAAGAATCACGTAAGTAGAGGTCAGTTCCATAACCTGCCTGGGAAGAAAAAAGCCGGATTCAAAACCTGCGGCTACCACTACATATTTAGCTTTGATCGTATGGCCGCCCGTAGTTAATAATTCGTAACCGGTCTTCTTTTCCTGGAATTGTTCTATTTCCGTATGGGTAAATACGTTCAACTCATTTTTCTCACGGTGATAATGAATAAGATGGGTAGCACCGGCATAAGCATCCATTTGCGCTGAAGTGTCGTTTTTTAACGCGGCGGGAGAGTTGATTCCCACATTAATCTCCACTTCGTTTTTATCATAATAATCAACCGGAAGATCATATTTCCTCCTGATACTGTATTCTTTACGGATAGTCCGTACTCCCCTGCGGTTACTTGCGTAAAAAACAGAAGGCACCTTTTCCAGGTCAGGGTTATAATTGATATCTTTAAATACTTTTTCTATATCTGTAATAGCCTGCAAACAGGACTGGTATGCTCTCACGGCCTTACCTTCATCCATCATTTTAACCAGCTCAAACAAAGGGGTGTCGATTTCGTATTGTAAAAGTGCAGTACTCGCCACCGAACTGCCTGTGGATAAACTTCTTTTATCCACCATACTGCATTTGATACCGGCATTACATAATTCATGGGCGACCAGTGCGCCTGTAATCCCGCTGCCCACGATTAAAACATCAACTTTATGATCGGATTTCAATGGGTTAAAATAATTATCAAGCGGATCTTTTACGATCCAGTAAGGAAGTCCTGAGTATAAGTCCATATCTTGAGGTTTAAATTAATTTCGTTACTGTAGTTAACCGGCTATCTCTCACCATGATATCCGCTTAGATTTTAGTTCATTTGCTTCCTGTACTTTTTTGCCCAATCTCTCACTACCGGACTTCCCACTTTGACTCCATATTTTTTTGCCTTGAGTAAAATGCGATGGGCAAGTATGGACTTCTTATGGTCCGGGGCATACCTGAAATAAGATTCCGCTGCCCTAACATGTGCGGCGTCCGGCATCGGATACTCCCTTTCATCCGGAATCCCAAAATCCGTTGACTTTAAATGTCGTCTAAAATCAGCATCAATTCTGCTTGGATACATAGATCTACCTGTTAATTTCATTGCATTTAATTTAAATTTTTATTTATTTTAACAACATAATACATAAATTGTTTTTATAAATAACAATTTTACTATTAAAGATACAATGATTTCTCCTACTCAATTCCGTTGCAAATATACGCTTTTTGTGAAATACAACTCATTTGTTTCATAAAAAAGCACATTTTTTTTTATTGGAAATTATTTTGGCTTTTTTTTAATATATTAAGTGAATTTATATATAATAAATAATTGTATTTACTTATAACGGTAGTTTGGGAATTATATGCATTATTTACTCGTCAGGAAAAAACACAAATTTGTATCATCCGGTAACTTTATATAATTGATTCTAATGAAAAGAATTGGACAGGAATTTAACTTTCCATTTCCCGATTTGGTAAAAAATCTTATTTTTGCATTATAAAAAAGGAAAAAAGTGAATATACAGTTTATTTTACTCGCTGCGGCCATATTGGGAGCTATCGCAATAATCATGGCCGTAATCTTATATTTTGTATCCAAGGCTTTCAAAGTAATTGAAGATCCGAGAATTGACGAAGTGGCCGAAGTACTTCCGGGTGCTAATTGCGGCGGTTGCGGATATGCGGGATGCCGGAATTTTGCGGAAGCTATTGTCAAAGCAGGTTCCCTGGACGGTTTTAAGTGTCCTGCAGGGGGAGACAGTGTTAATAAATCGATTGCTGCCGTATTGGGTTTGGAAGCCCAGCTTGCCGAACCGATGATCGCGGTCGTAAGATGTAATGGTTCCTGTGAAAATGCTCCGTCAAAATCGACTTATGACGGCGCCGCCACCTGCGCGTTCGCCTCTTCACTTTTCGCCGGAGAAAGCGCATGCCCCAACGGATGCCTGGGATTGGGCGATTGCGTCGTGTCATGCCCGTTCGATGCGATTCATATGGACGAAGAAACCAAATTGCCGGTAGTCGATGAGGATAAGTGTGTGGCTTGCGGAGCTTGTGTAAAAGCTTGTCCCCGTATATTAATAGAATTACGTTATAAAGGGAAAAAAGACCGCCGGATTTATGTGGCCTGCCGGAATACCGAAAAAGGAGCAGTAGCCAGGAAAAATTGCCGGGTAGCCTGTATCGCGTGCGGAAAATGCGTAAAAGTTTGTCCTTTTGAAGCTATAACCTTAGAAAATAATCTGGCATATATCGATTATACCAAATGTAAATTATGTAGGAAATGCCCGCCGGAATGCCCTACATCAGCTATTATGGAATGTAATTTTCCACCGAAGAAAGAAAAACCGGATCCTCTCGTGACGGAAACGGCAAACATTAACCTTTAATCTTCCTGAAATTATGATAACTTTTAAAAAAGGCGGCGTTCATCCCGAAGATAATAAATTTGCCAGGAATGCTCCTATTGAAGATTTTCCAATACCACAACAGGTAGCGGTTTTTTTAGGCCAGCATCTGGGAGTTCCGGCCGTGGCCAAAGTCCAGAAAGGGGATTATGTTAAAACCGGACAGCTTTTGGGAGAAGCGGAAGCTTTCATCTCGGCCAACATCCATTCTCCGGTTTCAGGTAAGGTGGTAAAAATAGATTCAATTCCCGATATTTCGGGATATAAACGGGAAGCGGTGATCATTGAAACGGAAGGTGACGAATGGGTAGAGAACATAGACCGGTCTACCGAAATTAAAACAGAAATTACATTAACCGGAAAAGAGATCATCGATCGTATAAAGGCCTGTGGCATCGTGGGACTGGGAGGAGCTTGTTTCCCGACACATGTAAAATATATGATTCCTCCCGATAAAAAAGTAGATTATATATTGATCAATGCGGCTGAATGTGAGCCTTATATCACTTCCGATCACCGTATGATGCTGGAACACGGCAAAGAATGTCTTATCGGTATCGAAGCTTTATTAAAAGCTTCCGGCGCGCCAACGGCTTTAATCGGAATCGAAAATAATAAGAAAGATGCGATCACGCATATGACGAAAATAGCGCAGGACCATCCCCGGATCAAAATCTGTCCCCTTAAAGTAAAATACCCTCAGGGAGCCGAAAAACAACTGATCCAGGCCCTGACCGACCGACGTGTCCCTTCGGGCAAACTTCCCATCGAAGTGGGTATTATCGTAAATAATATCACGACTACCTTTGCGGTATACGAAGCCGTACAAAAGAATAAACCACTGATAGAAACGATTACCACCATCACGGGAAAAAATATCCCGGAACCGCGTAACTACAGGATCCGGTTGGGCACTCCCCTTACCGAAATTTTTACGCACACGGGAATCCCGGAGAATACGGGTAAGATTATTTCCGGAGGGCCCATGATGGGAAAAGCCATCGCCAATACCAACAGCTACGCAGTCAAAGGCATGTCCAGTTTACTTTTTATGGAAGAGTCGGAAAGTCGCCGGGCCATGATTCAACCCTGTATTAAATGCGGAAGATGTGTCGGCGTATGTCCTATGGGACTCGAACCTTATATTTTACAACCTTTATCCGAACTGGGCAGGTTCGAAGACTGCGAGAAACGCCATATTATGGATTGCATAGAATGCGGGTCCTGCCAATACGGCTGCCCGGCCTTCAGGCCTCTTCTGGATCATATCAGGGTCGGTAAAGCCAAAACAGGGAATATGATCAGAACAAGAAAAAAATAATTAAAACCATTATAACGTGACTACTATTAATCCCAGAAAAAACTTTGAAGCAACCCGCGAAAAGATCGGGTATAAGGATCGTAAAAATGCTTCGCAGGAAGATTATGACCGCATCGGCTTTATGTCGGGGCTGGAAGTCCATCAGCAGATATTGACCAAAAAGAAGCTTTTTTGCCATTGTCCGGCGGGAATTTTCCAGGAGCCTGATCAATACGACGCGGAGATCGTACGTCACATGCGCCCTACCCTTTCCGAATTAGGAGAATACGACGGTACGGCGCTGATGGAATTTAAAACCCGGAAAGAGATCATTTACCGGCTGGTCAATAAAAGCGCCTGTACGTACGAAGTCGATGATACCCCACCCTTTCCCATAGACCGGGAAGCGTTGGAAAAATCCATCGAAATCGCGCTGGCCAGTAAATTGAATATTGTGGGCGAAGTACATATTACCCGCAAACAATATCTTGACGGTTCTATTCCCGCCGGATTCCAACGTACCGCGATTATCGGTATCGAAGGATATATCCAGTTAAAGAATAAAAAAGTAAGATTAATACAATTAAGTCTCGAAGAGGATTCCTGCCGCGAAATTTCCGATATAGGCCATACCCGTATATACAGGACGGACAGGCTGGGAATGCCGCTGATCGAAACAGTAACATATCCCGAATTCAGCAATCCCGACGAGGTGATGGAAGGTTGTAACTACATCCGTTTTTTGAACAGGAGTACCGGCAAAGTGCGTACCGGTATCGGAGCTGGACGCCAGGATGTGAATGTAAGTTGTGAAGGAGGAACCCGTGTCGAAATCAAAGGGGTAGCCCATACCAAATGGATACCGGAATTGACGCATGTGGAAGTTTTCCGCCAGTGGGCCCTGTTGGCTATCCGCGATGAACTACTCCAAAGGACCAAACCGGAAAACTGGAAAATGAACTCTCTGGAAATCGACCCGAAAGATTTCCATTTTTATTATACTCCGTTGAATGATGCCATCGGACGCGGAGAAAAACTATATGCCGTCAACTTACCTCATTTTAAAGGATTGCTATCCCATTTTACCCAACCCGGAAAACCATTCTACGATGAATTTACCAACCGCCTGAAAGTGATCGCCTGTATTGAGAAACCCAATATGGCGACCAGCGAGGATATAGATGACGTGATCAGTGCCAATGTTTTTGACAATATCCGGCAACGAATGAACGCAGGAGAGCATGATGCCCAGATTCTTTTCTGGGGACCGGAAGGCGATATTAAAACAGCACTGGAAACGATAGAAGAACGTGCGGTAATGACTTTTGAAGGTGTTCCCAAAGAAACAAGGAAATCCTTTGCCGACGGCACGACGATCTTCGAACGGGTGCTGCCGGGCGCAGACCGTATGTATCCGGATACCGACTCCGCTCCTATCCCTCTGGATTCTGCTTATATAGAATCACTTCGTCAAAATATCCCGGAAGATGTATCCGACCGTTACGCAAAACTTTCAGCCTGGGGAATTCCGGAAGATACCTATACTTATATTTTAAGGAATAATTATTTCCCATTGATTGAAAAGATAATTGAGAAACTGAATCTTCCCCCTAAATATGTCGGCACATTCTTCGGTCACCGGTTAAAACACCTGCACGGGCAGTTCGGGATAATTCCTTTCCATACGGAGCGTATCTACGAACTTTTTGATTTCCTGGCTAAATCCGGAATAGATCTGGCTCTGGCTCCCAAAATGCTGAAAGAAATGTTCCGGCATCCTTTGATGGATTTCGAATCCGTATTGACTGTATTAGCCTTTACACGGGTACCCAAAAAAGAGATTATCGGACGTATCAAATTCCTTGAAGAAAAATTCGAACCAAACAGGAAAGATACCACACGTCAGGATAAAGTGAATTCTATTATGGGGCAATTAAGGCTCATCAGCGAAGGAAACATGAATCTGGATGAACTGGCTGCCATTATAAATTAGGAAATAGAATCCGGTTTATATTCTATTTCAGGATTATCAGCGATTCCTTTCATGAGATAAAATAACAGATATAAAATAAACACCATACATACAATGAGTGAAGATATTTTCCAAGGATATAAAGGCGACGCCTTAGCATTATTAAAAAAATACAATGTCAGGGTTTGGGGAAGTGCCGAAATCGAAACTACCCGGGGCCATTTCTCCGGCACGATACTACCCCGTGCGGAAAATGACGACCAGAAGCATATTGTCATGAAGATCAGTACCGGATATAATATCGGAATAGATACCGATACGATCGTGACCATGAAAGAAACCGGCTATAAAAAAGCGAATTATAAGATCCCGGAAAAAGAATTCCCGTATACAGAAGGATTGCCGCACGTTAAACTATTAGGGACCGGAGGAACAATCGCTTCACGCCTGGATTATCGCACCGGCGCCGTAATCCCGGCTTTCTCCCCTGGAGAACTATATGGCGCGGTTCCGGAACTGGCTGAAATATGCAATCTGGATACGGAAAAGATTTTCGCGGTGTTTTCGGAAAATATGGGACCGGCCCAATATGTAGCGCTTGCTAAAAAAATCGGGGAAGAAATAGAAAAAGGAATCGAAGGCATTGTGATCGGACATGGCACAGATACCCTTCATCATACCGGAGCGGCCCTTACTTTTATGTGCCAGAACCTTCCTGTTCCGGTCGTACTCGTAGGCTCACAACGTTCTTCCGACCGTCCGAGCTCCGATGCCGCCCTTAACCTCATGCACGCGATGACCGCCGCCGGACACGGAAATATAGCGGAAGTACTGGTTTGCATGTTCGGCCCTACCTCAGACGAGTATGGTTTTCTCCATAAGGGGACAAGGGTCCGGAAAATGCATTCCTCTTACCGTTCCACTTTCCGTACGATCGGCGATACACCCGTGGCTAAAGTCACCCGTAAAGGCGTTGAGCCTATCAAAGAAGATTTCCATCCCCGCCGGAATGATAAGAATGTAAAGATCATACCGACATTCGATGAGCGTGTCGCCATGCTTTACTATTACCCGGGGATGAAACCCGATATGTTACATGCTATTATCGATAATGGCTACAAAGGTGTTGTGTGGGTAGGAACCGGACTCGGCCATATCAACAAAGAAATGTATCCTGCGGTGGAAAGAGCCAAAGCCGAAGGTGTACACCAATATATGACATTACAGACCATATGGGGATATGTACAGATGTTCGTTTACGATACCGGACGCGATATGATGGCAAAGGGAATTATCCCATGCGGCAATATGCTGCCGGAAGTAGCCTATATAAAATTAGGATGGGCTCTGGGACAGACCCACGATCCGGAAGAAGTAAAAAAGCTGATGCAGACCCCGATCAATGACGAGATCACCGAACGGGAACCTTACAACGGTTATTTGGTCTATCAGGGCGGTTCTCCCGAAGTGGAAGAATTTATCAGGACTGTTCACAAATAACGGAGAAAATAGTATTAAATGTCATTCTGAACGTAGTGAAGAATTTCATTCACGGTGTCCCTATTCCAAAATCACTGAATTATTTAATCGCCCCTAATGTTATTCTGAACGTCAGTGTAGAATCTGACTCATCATCCCTATTCCAAATATTATTGAATTTAGAGAATCAACTCTAATGTCATTCTGAACGTAGTGAAGAATTTCATTCACGGTATCCCCTATTCTAAAGATTATCACTTATAAACCTAACATCCGGAAGAAAAACTATCCGTAACATTTTTCGTTACGATCTGTCAGTTTCTTAGCAATATAAATCATTTCATACTGTTATAATAAAGTATCTATCTTTTATAAATCATGAGAAAAATCATTATAATACCGCTTATTTTAATAGGCTGTCTATTGTATGTACCATTGAATGCGCAGGTATCGAAAAATGCAAAAATTCCCGTATCCAAAGAAAAGCTGGATGAACTCTATCTCTCCTCATGGGATAAACCTGAATACCGGATAGCCAATACAGCTTCCGGTGAAACATATCTCTCTCCGGAAGAAAAGGAAGTTTTCTATTACCTCAATCTCGCGCGTATCGATCCTCCTTTGTTTGCCCGGACGTACGCTTCCGGTTATAACGGCGACCCAGGCTGGGTGAACGGTTACGCTTTTGAACAAAGAAAAAGATCATTGATCAATACTTTAAATAAAATGGAACCGCTAAAACCTCTTCATCCGGACGAACTTCTCTACCAGGAAGCATATTGTTTTGCTTCGAAAGGCGGAAAGTTAGGATTGCAGGGACATAACCGGAAAAAAACAGGTTGTTCACAAAACTATAATGCCGAATGTTGCCAATACGGCGGAGCAAGGAACGGACTTTCCATTGTGATGGCATTGTTGATAGACGCCGGGGAAAATAACGGTGGACTGGAACACCGGAAAATTTGCTTAAGTCCGGAATATACCAAAATGGGAGTTTCCATTGAACCTCATAAAACCATGAAGTTTAACGCTATTCTGGATTTTGGTCATTGATTTCCGACAGCTTATCTTGATATAACATCCCAATGGACGTTTTGGTTATGACAAATAGCATTTCCGGTGAATGTAATGCGAGAAAGAAAAACTGCGAAATATTTTGCAACACATATTCTGTTCATCCGTATTAATTAAAGTTCAGGGTTCTATAGTCCCTAAAACTAGTCTGATGGAACTTTATGCCTCGGTATAATTTTTTTTCGTATTTTTGCCGTTTGATTTTATGAAACCGTATAAGAAAAATTAACATATTTTTTAATGGAAGAGTTCGAAGAACAAGAAATCAAAAAACTGGTTGAGAAGTTCAAAGATATGATTGACTCCTCCGAATCGAAATATTTTGATTCGGAAGAGATGGAGCTGATCATAGACGACTTTATCAGAAGTTTTGATTTTCCCCTGGCTGGTGAGGCGATCGACTATGCTATTTCCCTCTTCCCGGAAAATTCATTTTTCAGGATACTCAGGGTTAAAAAACTGATCCTGGAATTACGGTTGGAAGCAGCTGAGAAAGAGCTGGATGAAATTGAGAACACCTTTCCTCCCTCCGCAGAGTTTTATCTGGAAAAAGTTCTCCTCATGCGCATGACCGGTTCTGATAAAGATGCGTTTAAGCTCCTGAGAAAAGCTTACTTACTTTCTCCCGATGATCCGGAAATACACTTTTTCCTGACTTATGAATACCTGAAAAGAAAGAATATACTGAAAGCACTTGACCACATTACTTTTGCTTTGAAAGCCGATAATTCATTCGATGACCAGCTTTTCACTTATTCCTATCTTTTCGAAGAGAGTAAACAATACGAAGACGCCTTGTTTTTTTACACGACGCTTACGGAGAAATTCCCGTTGCTGAAAGGAGGCTGGTTCGGACTTGGACTGGCATACAGCTGGCTCAATGATCATCCTAATGCCATTCAGGCATATCAGTTATCGCTTAGTCTGGATGAAGATATGCCCACTGCCCATTTTAATATCGCGAATTCTTATTATGAACTAAAAGAATATGATAAGGCTCTGGAACATTACAATCTCGCGCTCTCGCTTGATAACCAGGATTTCAATTCCTTAGCCAGTATTGGAGATTGCTACGCCTGTATGGACCAGAATGCCCTGGCTTTGGATTATTACCACAAAGCATTGGAATTCAATCCGCACCATTACGACGCGATTATGGGGATCATTTCTATCCTGCAATTATCAGGTCGAATTAAAGAAGCAGAACTCTTTATTATAAAAGCTTTTACAATAAATCCACAAAGTTTCGAGCTCCTCTTTTCCGTCATTGAAACTTATGATGAACACGATCAACTGGAAAAATTGAAAGAACTATTCGGACTTACCCTTGACCAAATTGAAAATAAAACGGATTTTTTCCACTATTTTGTCCTTTATTGTTGCCAAAACGACTTTTATAACTTCGGACTGGAGATAATAGCACAATACCGGGACGAAAAATCGATTGAGAAGATGGTGGATTATTACCAGGCCGCATTCCATTATCTGAACGGCAATATAAACGAAGGGAACAAATTTCTTTGCGATGCTTTGACCTCTTATTACGAAGAGTATCCCAATTTCCTGGCCCTGGATCCTATCCTCGAGTCTTTTTCCGAAATTCAAGAATTAATCGAAATATTCCGACCACAATGAAAAAAAAATTAACTTTATTCTTCATCATTGTTTTTTCCTTTCTCTCTATTCATGCTCAAAGCTCAACCGATTCAATCCCTTCACCCGAACCGCCTAAAAAAGAAAATTTCGTCACCCGGGTAGTCGACTGGTACATGGACAATCTTAACTACGGTACCATAACTTTACTCATGACCATTGAGAGTTCATTTATTCCTTTTCCTTCGGAGGTAGTCGTGCCACCGGCGGCTTATGCGGCCTGTAATCCGGAAAATAGTTCCTTGTACGTAACGTCATACAAATGGCTGAACATCTTATTCGTGGTATTATTCGCCACATTAGGCGCTCTATTAGGAGCATTAATCAATTATTTCCTGTCATTTTTCCTGGGCCGTCCAATCATATACTGGTTTGCCGACAGTAAACTAGGTCACCTGTTACTCCTGGATAAAGAAAAAATCAAAAAAGCGGAGGATTATTTTATTAAGCATGGTAACTCTTCTACCTTCGTCGGTCGTCTTGTACCCGGCATTAGACAATTAATTTCGATCCCGGCCGGATTGGCTAAAATGCGAATTTTACCTTTTATTCTCTTTACCATGTTAGGAGCCGGTATATGGAACATCATCCTGGCCGTCCTGGGTTATATAGCCCATGGACAAAAGGACCTCATCGACCGCTACAGTTCCGAATTATCGTGGATCCTTCTCGGTTTAGGTATACTGTTTATCGCATATCTGATTATTCAGGCGTATCGCAAAAAAAAGAAAAAAAGCAGTGTTCCGGACTCACCGGATTCCAACTTATAGATCTTAATAATGAAAGAATTCGGGATTATCGGATATCCTCTGGAACACTCTCATTCACCACAGTACTTTCAAGAAAAATTTGAAAGGGAAAAGTTAGCACGCCATATTTACCATAGTTTTCCGTTAAAGGATCTCAACGAATTTCCATTCCTCATCAAACAACATCCATTTTTATACGGATTGAATGTAACTTCGCCTTATAAAGAAGAAATTATCGACTACCTTCACAAGATCGATCCGGAAGCCTACGCCATTGGGGCGGTAAATGTAATCCAACTGGAATATCGGGATCATACGACCGGGCTGACAGGATTTAATACGGATTCTCCCGCCTTCGCGTCAGCGATAGAATTAACCTGGGGTAATAAGTTTGGCGGAGCGTTAATATTCGGGAACGGCGGGGCGGCAAAAGCAGCTGCCCACGCATTGAAAAAAATGGACATTCCCTATTCAATAGTTTCCCGTAAGGAAAATACAGG
>ERZ809224.460-NODE-460-length-38862-cov-41.247275_pt1 | contig 38862 bp, 37 predicted proteins | sample MGYA00520513_ERZ809224 | MGnify/ENA primary metagenome ERZ809224 (study PRJEB31576, sample SAMEA3212658) | Homo sapiens | biome: human-gut; feature: human gut; material: fecal | place: Sweden | collected 2012 ... | reverse complement strand
TACTGCTTGTCGATGGTCAGCTTGTACAGCCAGGTGACCAGCAGGTCGGTGCTGCCCGCGGTGGAAGCCAGGTTGGTGACCGGGTCGCCGCCGGAAAGCAGATAGATAACGTTGAAGTTGTTCACGTTGCCGGTAAAGGTGGCAATGAGGTAGGGGGTGGTGACATAGAGCATATAAGGCAGGGTGATGCTGAAGAAGGTGCGCACCGGGCCGGCGCCATCCACCTTGGCGGCGTCGTACAGTTCGGCGGGAATGTTCTGCAGCACGCCGGTGAGCTGCATCAGGGTGTAGGGCACACCCACCCAGATGTTGACCACGATCACGGTGACCCGGGCCCAGGTAGGGTCGGTGAAGAAGGGCAGGCTGGCGTCCGGGGCGATCAGGCCCAGGCTGCGCAGCAGCACATTGACGGCACCATTGGGCTGCAGCATGGTGCGCATGATCAGCAGGGACACAAACATGGGCACCGCGCTGGAAAGTACGAAGCAGAACCGCCAGAAGCCCTTGAAGCGGGTATCTTCCCGGTTGATGAGCAGAGCCAGCAGCATACCGAAGATGTAGTTGGTGAAGGTGGCGAACACCGCCCACACCAGGGTCCAGGCCAGCACCGACCAGAAGGTGCTGCCCAGGATGCTGTTGGAATCAAACAGAGTGGCGAAGTTTTCCAGCCCCACCCAGTCGAAAAGAACCAGGTGATTGCCGATCTTGCTGTAATTGGTGAACGCCATGCAGATCATAAAGACCAGCGGCAGGATGGTCAGCGCCGTGATGAAGAACATGGGCGGGGTCATCAGCAGACGGTAGAGGTTTTCGTCCAGCAGGGTGGCCAGGTCTTCCCGGAAGGTGTTCACATGGCCGCCGCTGCTTTGCAGGCACTGAGCCTTGTAGGCGCTTTTCAGGCTGCCCCGCCAGACCAGGAACATCACCAAGGTGATGAGGATGGTGGCTACGCCGTACAGCAGGAGCAGGATGGACTGATCGCCCTGCACATACAGGTAGACCTGCTGGGCTTCGTCCCACACCTCCTGCTGTTCCACCTCACCCAGGGTGACCAGCATCTTCAGGTTATACAGCCCGCTTTGTACCATAAAGGCCAGCCAGGCCAGTTCAGCGGCCAGGTAGAGCACACCTTTTACCGCCTGACCGTGGCAGATACTGCCCAGCCCCATGACCACCGCCGAAAGCCGGGTGGTCATATCGCCTTCCCGCAAGGCCGCCAGGCAGGTATAGGGGGAATAACCTTCGCTTTGTTTTGCTTTCAACATATTCATCATTTCCACCTCATGCGCTGCTCAGATTCCGTTGCTGTTCATGGCGTCATTCATGGCCTTGGTCTGTTCGGCGGCGTTCTCCTTGGTCGCGCTGCCGTTGCGGATGGCCTTGCCCATGTTTTCCACCGGCGTCCAGCAGTTGTTCATGCTTGCCACAAAGGGCTGCAGGATGGACGTGCGGTCAAAGGTATCGTTCTGGGCCTTGACCACCGGGTCCGCCGCGATTTCGGGGTCGCTGTTCAGCTCGGTGTTGCAGGGGATCACATTGCGCAGCTCGTAGTGCAGGCGCTGGGCTTCCGCCGAACCCAGGTACATGGCCAGTTCCACCGAAGCCTTCATATGCTTGGTGGATGTGTTCACCCCAATGGCTTTGGATCCGGCATAGGCATACATCTGCTTTTCTTCCCCGTTCAGGGTGTAGGTGGGCAGTGCCGCCACACCCATGTTGTCGCCCAGGATTTCCTCCACGGCGGCGGCATCCCAGGAGCCGGAGAAGATGGCGTTGATGCTGCCGTCCCGCAATCCCGCCAGACCGGAACCGTCCTGGTCGATCTTGAAGTTGGGATTGGCCACCAGGTCCACCAGGTATTCGGTCACTTCCACGGCGTTCTCCCCGCCGAAGTCGGCGCCCAGTTCCTCCTGGGTGCCGTCCCCGAAGAGGGTGCAGCCGCTACCGAAGTAGAACGCCGGCAGGTACCAGGAGTTCACGAAGGGGAAGCTGACCACACCATTTTCCAGCATGGTGTCCAGGCTTTTCACATCCTCCTCGGTGAACACGCTCTTGTCATAATACATGTACCAGGTATTGGTGGTAAACGGCACACCGTAGATGTCGCCATCCAATGTCAGGGAGTCCAGCAGCGTTTCGCTGTTTGTAGCCTTCAGTTCCTCGGCATAGATACCGCCGAATTTGGCCAGTGCGTTGGCATCGGTCATGGTGGTCAGGGTGTCGTTGGCGTACATGAACACATCGGCGCTGGCGTCCGGGTCCTGAGACACAGCAGTAGCCGCTGAAGCTTCATCCGACACGCCGTACACAAAGGTGATATCCCATTCCGGGTGCAGGGCGGCAAAGTTCTCGCAGCAGGTCTGCAGCCACTGGCCGCTGTCTTTGGACTGGTCCTCCGACGGGGACCATACCATCAGGCGGATCTTTTCAACGCTGCTGTCACCAGCCACAGGTCCGCAGCCTGCCAGCAAAAGCCCCGCCGCACACAGAGCCGCCGTCCATCGTACCGATTTCTTGTGCATGCTTGCTCCTCCTCATTTTGGTTGTTTCGAAATGTTTCGTTAAGCTCACTATACACCCCTCCCCCACCAGAATCAAGAGTTTCCAGAAAAAGCGCGTTATTTTCTGCTTTCTGCACAAGAACGCAAAACCAGAATTGTGCTTTTTCACAAGATGTCGAAACACTACGAAACCGCCTTGCGAAACATTTCCACGGTCGGCGATTGCGTTTTGCCCGGATTGCGGGTATAATACAGATAAAAAGCAGAGCAACAGCGGAGAATATATATGGTCACCATTCAAGATATTGCGGAAAAACTGAACGTTTCCAAGGGAACAGTCTCCAAGGCGCTGAACGGCGCGGCGGACGTGAGCGAAACATTGCGAAAATCTATCTTGGAGACCGCTGTGGAGATGGGCTATTCCCGCACCCTCCACAAGCGGGACGCCAAGACCCTTTGCATCTTCATCGAGAACATGTCCTGCCAGGAGCCCAACGACTTCGGCTACGATATTGTGGTGGGGTTCCGCAAGGCGGCGGAACCTTCAGGCTACCTGGTAGAGGTGGTCCCCCTGGATGACAAAACCCAGAAGCACACCCGCTACGACGAGTATATGCTCAAACACAACTATGCCGGAGCGTTGTTCCTAGGATTGTCCCTTTCGGACGTATGGCTGCACGACCTACAGACTGCCCACACCCCCGCCGTGTTGCTGGACAACTACATCAAAGCTAACCCCTACACATGTTACATGGGTGTGGACAATGCCGAGGGCATGGACTTGGCGGTGGCTCATCTGCGCAGCCTGGGGCACACCCGTATTGGTTATCTCAGCGGCGGGCTGGGGTCCTATGTAAACCAATCCCGGTACAGCGCCTTTTTCCACGCGCTGCGCAAAAACGGGCTGCCGGACGACCCCCATCTGGCGGGCAGCGATTATTTCTTTTCGGAATGCCTGCAAAAGCATCTGCCTACCCTGCTCAAGCAGAATGTAACGGCCATTCTGTGCAGCCATGATCTGCTGGCCCATACGGTGATGCTCCACTGCCTGGAACTGGGCATCCGCATCCCCCAGGATCTGAGCATCATCGGCTTTGACGACCTGCCCCTGTGTTCCTACACCATGCCACCGCTGACCACCATCCGCCAGGACCGCACCCAGCTGGGCAAAAGCGGCTTTTACGCTCTTTCCAGCCTGTTGGCCGGGGTGCCCATCAGCACCCTGCTGCTCCATGCCCAATTAATCCTTCGTCAATCTACTGCAGCTCCAAAAGAGCACCCGTAAAACACAAAAAGACAGATACATTATGTCAGACCCTTGCTGGAAGCTGTTTTCGGCGCATATAAAATCTCGCCCGACTTTGTAGCGGTGCGAGTTTTTTGTATCAAATATACTTTCCAATACTTTTCTCCCATTTATATCCCAATAATCAATTCACATTTGCGCCCCTTTGGATCTCAAAATGCAAATGCGGCCCTGTCGCCCTCCCAGTTTGCCCCACATATGCTATGACCTGTCCGGATTTCACCTGCTGCCCCGCTGTAACACAGATACTGGAGCAATGGGCATACAAGGTCGTGAGTCCGCTGCCATGGTCGATCTTGACATAGTACCCGTAGCTTCCACCCCAACTATCAGTGACATTGGCAATGGCCACGGTGCCATCTGCGGCAGCAAGGATAGGTGTACCTTCCGGGGCTGCGATATCAGTACCGCTATGGTAGCTGATTTCTCCTGTGATAGGATCGGTACGATAGCCTTGCGGCGAAGTAATCGTACCCGCAATCGGTAACGGCCATTGCAGAACGCCATCCGCGAAAACTGTATCCATACCGGGCGTCATGACATCCCCACTTCCCTGCACAAAACCACCCAGCAGTCCCCCCCAAAGAGTTGCGTTATCTTCATCGGAAAGCAGTGTCAGATATTCGTTCTGTCTGTCTGTAAAGTGATAGGTTTCCCGCATTTTCTCCGGGGTGTGGTGGGTCAGTTCGATGATCAACACTGTTTCTGTAATCATCACGGTTTCCGATTCGCCCTCCTCATTGGTTTGCTCCACCTCACTGGTTTGTGTTTCGGTACGCCAGTCCAATTCATTCATATCCCACAGCACCGTGCGCAGACGATCCACATTATCCGCATCCAGGTAGGCAACAGCGGCACCGTTGGCATCGCCCGCCGTTTGAGAAGCAAAGACCGCCAGAACATCCTGCCACGCGATAGCATAACTGCCATCGTTTGACTCGATCTCCTGGCGGTCATATTCTGTGCTGTCCTCAATTTCTTCTAGTTGGTCCCGATATTCTTCGTTAAGCAGTTCCACAGCTTCCTGTACGCTGATGGCGTTTTCATCTGGTGTTTCTGCCGCGAAGAAAATTCCGTAGGCGGAGCCTGCCACCAGCGCAATCAAACAAATCAAAAGCACTATAAATACCGCAATCCAGCCCCCAGCAATCAGCGCAGCAGCAAGGCTCTGCAGCGCAGCCAGAAGATGTCGAATGGCTGAGTGCAAAACAGTCGCGGCCTTTTGGGCCGTCTCCACACCCTCCCGGGCCGTTTGCCTGGCATGGCGCAGTATCGTCTGTGTTCGCTGAGCCGCTTGTTGGGCCTGCTTCTCTTGCCGCACCGTGTTGGCCGCGGTGCGGAGTTGTTTTTGATCCCGATCCACACCGCGCAACCCCCGGACAGCGTTCTTGCTCTGGCGCTGCCGTTCCTGAAAAATCCGGCTTTGCTTCTGTGCTGCACGGCGTTTCTGTTCCTGTCTTGCAGCCGTTTTCGGGTCCGGATTCATCGCGTCCGGAGACACGGAATCTACTCCCCGTATTTCCTCCTGCGTTGGCCATCCGTTTGGTTTGTGTTCATGAACAAAATGTCTGCGGGCTGCAGTCCCAGCTTTCCCCAGGGCAGAGACCGCACCATCTTCCATCAGCGTTTCCCCTTGCCGGATTCCTTGCTCCTCCATCTCCTGCGCGGAAGCATAGCTTCCTTCCGAGTCGGTTTTCGTTGCCGACAATACCCGCTCCTTGCTTTTCAGCCACACCTGCCGGGCCATCGTTTTGGGCAAGGCTCGGGACGGCTGTTCTTTGGGTAAGCGTCCGCCGGGCTTCTGTTTGATTTCTTTATGCTTGTTTTCTTTCATGAAATCACCTGCCTTTTAAAGAAGTCTGTATGGGAAGTGTGAAACAGCAAAAAAGCTTGCCCTCTATTATTATAACGGTTATAATAAATAATAGAAATAATATTAGAAAAGGAGGACACCATGAAGGATTCCGCCGACATCAAGTGGGCCAATAAATCTTTGATCCGAGTCCTGCTGCGCAGCGGTAGCGCCTATACCAAACAGCAGATTGCCCTACAAACCGGCTTGAGCGTGGCCAGCTGCAACACCTACCTGAACGAGATGGAAGCGGCGGGGGAAGTACTGGGCGAAAGCCGGCGCCTGCACGATGTGGGACGTAGTTCCGTCCTTTACAAACTAAACGAAAGGTATGAGAGCATCCTCTGCATATCTTTTGCCCTGCTGCAGGGGGTAAAATCCATCACCACCTGTGTGCTGTCCCCTCTCGGAGCCCTTCTATATCAACAGAACTGCGCCTTCATAACATTGGACGCCGCCGCTGTGGAACAGCAGATTGCCGCAGCGGTAGAGCGCTTCCCCAATATAAGCCAGATTTTGGTAGGCACCCCCAGCATTGCGGAAAACGGCGTGGTCCGCCACAGCGACATCCCGGAATTGGAGAATGTACCGCTGAAAGCCCTGCTGGAAGCCAAATTTCACCGGCCGGTGTTCCTTGCCAATGATATGCATTACAAAGTCTATGGCTATTATCGGCAGGAGCAATGCTCCGACCAGATTGTCACCCTAGTCAACTATCCTTCCGGCGTACTGCCCGGGACCGCAACTGTTCACAAGGGCACATTGCTGGCCGGCAAGAATCTGTTTGCTGGCATGGTGGGTTTTCTGGATTACGGCATGAGCTTGGATCAGCAGATTTCGCAGCTACAGCGCCCCACAGCAACACCGCTGATCATCCAAGCCAGCATCTCCCTAATTTCCATTTTGAATCCCCATCGGTTGCTGTTCACTGGTGATCTTTTGCGAGAGAGCGACTTAGAACAGATCCGTACCGCCTGCCTGCGCTGTATTCCGCAGGAATATATGCCGGACTTGTGCTTTGTTCCCGACGTGGAAGACTATTACCGATGGGGCATGTACTGGACCGCCATGGACAGAAAGGAGAAAATCCCATGACAGAACGGGAAAAAATGCAGCAGGGGCTGCTTTACGATGCCAATTATGATGCGGAACTGCTGGCGGAAAGAACCCGCTGCAAAGATCTGTGCTTTGCCTATAACCAGCTGCAGCCCTCGCTTGGGGCACAGCAGGAGGAGATCATCCGCCGTCTTTTGGGGAAAACGGGGGAACGTTTTTACATTACAGCCCCTTTCTGGTGTGATTACGGCTGGAATATTGAAATCGGCGAAAATTTCTACACCAACCACAACTGCGTCATTCTGGACGGCGCTAGAGTCACCTTCGGTGACAATGTATTCATTGCCCCCAACTGCACCTTTTCCACGGCGGGGCATCCGCTGGATACCGAACAACGGAACCAGGGACTGGAGTATGCCTACCCCATTACGGTGGGCGACAATGTGTGGTTCGGTGCCTCGGTGACGGTATTGCCCGGGGTCACCATCGGCAGCAATACGGTGATCGGTGCGGGCAGCGTTGTCAACCGGGATATTCCGGACGGTGTGGTTGCCGTAGGCAACCCCTGCCGTGTGTTGCGGAAAATTACCGAAGAAGATAAGAAAAAATACGGGAGGAAGCAGCCGTGAAATTTAATGTGAACCAGTTGCAGTGGACAAGGCAGCCGAAAAGCTGTGTGATCACGCAGGATAAAATCGAAATCGTCACCCAGCCCCATACCGATCTGTGGCAGCGAACTTATTACCACTTCCGCAACGATAACGCTCCGGTGCTGCAGATGGCCACGTCCGAACCCTTTTTCTCCTTTGTGGTAAAGACGGAATTTACCGAGAGCCACCACCGTTTTGACCAGTGCGGCGTGGTGCTGTATCTGGACAGCGAAAACTGGCTCAAAGGCTCCATCGAGTACGAGAACGAGCAGTTCCAGCACCTGGGCAGTGTGGTCACCAACCACGGCTGGTCGGACTGGGCTACCACCGAGATTCCCGCCCAGGTAAAATCCATGTGGTATCGCCTCAGCCGCCGGCAGGACGATTTCTGCATCGAATGTTCCGAGGATGGTGCGGTCTTCCACCAGATGCGGGTCTGCCACCTCCACGAGGCCAAAGGGGAGATTCGGTTCGGCATCTATGCCTGCAGCCCGGAAGATTCCTCCTTCCGAGCGGTCTTCAGCCAGATGGAACTGACGGAATGCAAGTGGCTTACCCACAACGGCCAGGCCCCCGACAAGGAATGTTGATGCTCTAACTCACCTTTAGCCTTTATAAAAAAGAGCTTTGCTTTTATACGAAAACGCCCCCCGTTTGGCAGATAGTATCCTCTACTGCTCCTCAACGGGGTGTGTTTTCTTGTCTATCATTGATTGTATCTTATATATTTATGTTACGGCTTACATTACGGCTTACATTGTCCACAGGCTGTATATTCTGACGATGAGGCAGAAGACGATTAAACCAAAAAACAACCATATACCCTCTCCAAGGTATTCTTTCAAAACATTCATTGCAATCCGCCGCTCTTCTGTGATATGCTTATAAAGACGTCGCACAGGCGTACATTTCACTTTGGGGAATCATCAGAGGAGCACTTTGCCATGAATGTCCTGTTCAGTTCCATGGAGTATGATTTTCATTCGCTTATCAAGGTTGCTGAAACGGCAGGTCTTGTTGGAGTCATCGGATTTCATCAAGCGGGCAACGATCACCTCCTCACCTTTCCTGATATTGAAAACGTCGAAAAACTTGTGGAAGACTATAAAGCACGCTTGCATGATTTGGAAAATAACGTCTGGTCACATTGACCTTTTTATCTCTTATCGGGGCCGCCCAGGGCGGTCCCTTATTTTTTTGTTTCATTCACATCATCCTTTCATTTGTTCGTCAGGTTTGGTGGTCATCAGGCGGTACAGCTGCGTATCCCTGGGGAAACTGTTGGTAAAGGGTACCAGATTCCCGGCGCAGCGGATCAGGCCGCAGCCCGCAGGCACGTTGGTGATGTACCCCAGCTGGGTGTCCGAAATGTTCAGCAGTTTGGCCAGTTCCGCCCGGTCGGTAGCGCTCTGGTTGAGCATGATCAAGAACTCCGAGTTGGCCAGCATCAGGCGGGCGGTATCGGAGCGTAGCAGTTCGTCCACATTCTGGGTCATGCCGGTGATCAGGCCGTTGTACTTGCGGATGCGCTTCCAGAGCTTATAGAAGAAATTGGCGCTGTACTCGTACCGGAACAGGATATAAAACTCATCGCAGAAGATCCAGGTGCGGTGCCCGCGCTTCCAGTTCTGGATCACGCGGTTGTAGATGGCATCCAGCGTCACCAGCATCCCGAGAGGCATCAACTGCTCGCCCAGTTCGCGGATATCGTAGGCTATGATCCGTGCCTTGGTATCCACGTTGGTGGGCTGGGCAAAGGTGCCCAGGGTGCCTGTGATAAAGAGTTCCGAGGAAAGGGCCAGCCCCTGCGCTTCCGGTTCCGGCTGCATCTTGAGCAGGCGGTAGAAGTCTTTCAGGGTAGGCACCGCTCCCTTGTACCCGTTGCGGACATAGGGCATATAGACCTGCTCCGTGCAGCGGCCCAGGATGGATTTTTCCTTGGCGGTGACCAGCCCGCTGCCGATCAGCTGCTCAAACAGGCTCAAGACAAACTCGCTCTTGGACACGATAGGATTGCGCTCGTCACCGTAAGCGCGATCCATATCCAGCGCGTTGATGTGGGTGTCCGACGTAGCCGAAATGCGGATGACCTCGCCGCCGAAAGCTTCCACCAGATGCCCAAACTCAGATTCCACGTCCAGGATCAGGATGTCATCCTCCGTGGACAGGGCGATCTGCGCGATCTCCTCTTTGGCACTCATGGACTTGCCGGAGCCGGACACGCCCAGGCGGAAGCTGTTGCCGTTGAGCAGCTGCCGGCGATCCACCACGATGCGGTTCTTGCTGACGGCGTTCTGGCCGTAGTACATTCCCTTTTGCTGCATGATTTCCTGGGCTCGGAAAGGAACGAGCACTGCCGTGCTTTCGGTAGTCAGGGTGCGCAGTGCCTCGATGCGCCGCAGCCCGTAGGGCAGCACAGTGTCCAGCCCATCCCGCTGCTGCCAGCGCAGGGTGGAAAGCTGGCACAGATGCTTGCGGGCAACGGAGAGCAGCGACTCGGTGTCATCATCCAGCTGTTCCTTGGTATCTGCCATATGGACAAGAGTGACCAGCCCAAACATCATCCGCTGATCGCGGGTGGTCAGGTCATCCAGCATCTCCTTGGTCTCCTTGCGCTGGAGTTCCATGTCGTAGGGAACGACGGCGGTCCAGTTGTTGTTGGCATTCTGTTTCCGTTGCCAGTTGGTCACGTTGGTTTCCACGCCCAGCAGCGTGTTCTGCAGCTGGCGGGCGGCCTCGTCGGTGGGGATGGGCAAGATGTCGATGGACAGCATCAGTTCCCGATCCAGGTCACAGAGTTCCGACACAAAGCTGTCTTTCAGGTAGCTGGCGAAGTCCTGGAGATAAAGCACACGGCCCACGCGGTCGTCGATCTTGAAATGGTCCGCAGTGAACTCCATACTGCTGGGACAAAGCCAGTCTTTGAAATGCTGGCCACGCCGGGCCTTCTGGTGGATATCGAACTCGGCGGCAGGCGGGTCCGCCGGGCGGAAGAAGTCGCGGAAGATCCGCAGGCGCTCATTGAGGGAAAGTTCCTGTGCCAGCGAGGACAGCGCCGCCAGCTTGGTGGTCAGATCGGTACCGACGCGGGCAAAGTATGTACGGGCTTCCTCGATATTGCGCTTGACCACACTGATGGTGAGATACCGCTCCCGGACGATGCTGTTGTTGCTCTCGGTGACCTGGGCGCGCAGCATCTCGTTGAATTCCTCCCGGTAGTTGTCCAGGCCATCTTCCTGGAGGGGCAGCAGGACGGACCGCTCGAATTCCTCCTTGTTGATCCGCCGGTTGTAGAGGGTGATCTTGGCCGAGGCACCGGAGTCCAGCGCATTGAGCAGGTCGCAGTAGTCCAGGAACATTGCCGTCTTATCATCCTTGCCCGCAATGGAATAGTTGATGTCGGTGAACGACCAGGTCTTGGAGAACTGGTGGCCCACCTGGAAGATCCCGTCCGCCCAAATGCGGCGGATGGGAATACAGTCCTGCACGTTGCGCGGAATGCGGAACTTTACACGCTCCTGTTTCCGCGCTTTGGACAGGGTCTTGATCAATGGCGCTTCTCCTTACGACTGCGCTTCTTCTGTTTGGGTTTCTTCATACGCATCCCTCCCTGGATTGCATCGTAGTAATAGCTGTTGGAACGATAGACCAGCCGTTTGGGGCTCAGAATCTCGGATTTGAACCACGCCCAGAACAGCTGCTCGGCGGTCATACCGTGGTAGGAGAAAAATCCGCAGGCCGCGAAGGGCGCGGCGGCCAGGATGCAGACCCAGCCGATTTCCTCTGTTCCCAGCAGCGGGCGGAGCAAAAAATAAACGCCCACCGCCACCCCGAGGGCCAGCAGTGAGCAGATAAACTGCCGGGTGTTGAGACCGAAGAAGATGGTCTCATGATAGTCCCGGACTTCTTTGGGAATTTTGATTTCCATAGGCACTCACCCTTCTTTCTGTTACAGGCCCATGATTTCCTTGACGATCCGGTCGCATCCTTTCACCGCGCCAACCAGCACCAGCAGATTGAAGGCCAGTTCCCCCACATAGGTCCAGACAGCGGTTACTACCGAGACGCTGGTATCCACAGCGGGCGGGCTGGAGGACACAGCGGAGAAGATGATGCAGGCCAGGGCGATGACCACGCCCTGCAGGCAGACTCCGGCGTAACTGCGCAGGAAGTTCTTGCCCACATTGGACGTAGGCTCCCCGGCAAAGGACGAAAGCGGAATGGGCGCAATGGCCGCGTACATCCAGAGGGAAAACATCCGTCCGTAGACGGTCAGGATCATCACGAAGGACAATACGGTAATGAGCAGCCCGCCGATCAGCGTCACGGCCCAGAGCGGGATGGAGTCCCAGAAGCCCACTCCGTTAATGGCATCGATCAATTCTTGCGGAAGGGTAACGGAACTCATTCCAGACACGCCGGATTGGTTGATCACCGTGGATACCATTCCTTGCACGATCTGGAAAATGGCCAGCATCAGATCCAGGCCATAGGTCACGGCTGCTTTGGCCAGGGCGAAGCGGATAAAGAGTTTGAGGGCCTGTTCGGGGCGTTTGGCCTCCACGAAGGTGCCGCAGGTCTTGACCACACCGGCTGCGAAGAAGAGTACCAGCAGCCCGTAACCAATGGCTTGCAGAGCCCCGTGGATGCCCACCATCACCGCCCATACCTGCCCGTCCTTGAAGGTCTGCGGACTTTGGGTCAGCAGCTGCCAGATCTCTCCCAGCTTGTCATTCCAGGTGGTCAGGGCAGCGTTGAGGTTGCTTACGATCCAGCTGTCACCCACGGTGCATCACCTCCTTTCCTGATGTATTCCGGCACATCAGACCCCGGTGCCGACGATCAGGTCCAGGATCTCTTTGGCAAAGGTGATGATGATGCCGCCGGCCAGCGTCAGGAAGCCCTGGCTGCGCTGGCTGGGATCATGACTCTGCAGCGACAGGCCCACCTGAACGATACCCCAACCCAGCAGGATCAGGCCGATGGCCCGGATGATGGAAAAGATGAAGGTGCTGAGGTTGTTAACGACGGCCAGCGGGTCGCCATCGGCCAACACCGGGGTGGCGGCACAGCAGACCAGAACCAAAGCGGCATACAGCGCGAAGGCGCGGCGGGTCAGACGTTTGGTGCGGGGCATATCAATCTTGTTGCGATGCATGGGCATCCCTCCTTGGATAAGTAAACATAGGTTTCGGTTGTGGTACTTCTTCTGGCAGGAAATCATCCATGTCCAGCAGTTCGTAGTTTTCGGCATCGCCTGCCAGATCCTCATGGGCATCCGGTGCTGCGGTGTAGTCATAGGGCGGAGCGCCGCCATTTTCGGTGAAGCGGATGTTCGGGTGCCGGAGCAGATTGTACTTCCAATCCATGACCGGGCGTTCACCTCGCACAAACAGCAGGGCCTTGTCATTGGGGAGCAGGCGCACTTCGTCGGGAGTCATCAGGTCGCGGGCCGCTTGCTGGTGGCTGGTACTGCTGCTGCCGCTGCGTCCTCGGGAAAGGCTTCGGCTGGTGGTTTCCACCGTTTCCTTGCCGATCAGCTCGGACACATACTTGTGGGTGCCTTGCTCATTGCCGCCCAGGTAGAGGAACTCATCGCACAGGCCCACCAGCGATTCCCAGCTATCCTTGTACATGGATTTCAGCTGGGCGATGTTCTGCACAATGATGGAACAGAAAATGCCGCGGGAGCGCATGGTCGCCAGTGCTGACAGGAAACTGTCCTTGGGCAGCGAGATATTCGGAAACTCATCCATCAGACAATGAACCGGCACGGGAAGCCGTCCCCGATGGACACGGTCCGCCTGATAAAAGAGCGTCTGAATCAGCTGGGTGTAGACCATGCCCACCAGATAGTTCAGCGAACGGTCCGCATCCGGGATACAGCAGAACAGGGCTACTCGCTTATCTCCCAGCTCGTCCAGATGCAGCTCATCGGTCATGGTCAACCGGGCGATCTGCGGCAGATTGAAGGCAGCCAGCCGGACACCGACGCTCACCAATATGGACTTGGCGGTTTTTCCGGCGGCCTGCTTGTAAATGCCGTACTGCTTGACGGCAATGCTTTCGGGGTCACGCATGGCCAGACGCTCGAAGAGGATATCCAGAGGCGACTCGTAGCTCTCGTCCTCCTCCTTGACTTGGGCGCTGCCCAGCAGCTCCATAACCATGCCGAAGTTCTGTTCCTCCGGCGGAGCCTCATGCAGCAGATACAGCATGAGGGCCTGGAGCAGCGCAGTCTCGGATTTTTCCCAAAAAGGGTCGGAGCTCTGTGCATGGGGTGGTGTGGTATTTTGGATCAGGTTGGAGATCAGCTGCAGCACATCCTTGTCATCCCGCACATACCGAAAGGGGTTATAGCAGAAAGATGCGTCAGGGTTAAGCAGATCGAACACCCGGACTTCATACCCGATTTGCTTAAGGAAGCCACCAGTTTTACGCAGAATTTCCCCTTTGGGGTCGGTGATGACCATGGAGCAGCCGGTACACAAAGCTCCCTTCATCGTCAGACGCCCGGACTCCAGCACATTGGGCACCGCATAGGTACGGGTCTTGCCGGCACCTGCGCCGCCGACGATCAGCACATTGGTGTTGTGCTTGTGCTTATAGCCATCCACGCCGATGCGGAAATTGCGCGTCATCAGCAGGTTGGGGCCTTGGGTATCCCGGTAGCGACGGTTGAGCTCTTTGGCGCTCCCCCATCTGGCAGAGCCGTGTTCCTCACCCGGACGGGTGTTGCGGTGTTCACTGGATGCGACGAGGGCAATCACAGCATACAAGCCGGTGAAGATCAGCAGGAAGCGCGGGGTCTGGCTGCTCCACGCAAGGGGAAGCGGCTGCGCCAGCATCTCGTTGCTGGCGCTCAGCAGACCGGACAGGTTCATACCGGGTTGCCAGCGCATGGCCAGGGCAATCGCAGCCCACCAGATCAGCGGAAGAGGCAGCAGCCAAATCCACCATGGAGTTGGCGTTTTCTGCAATCAGCAAACCACCCTGTTTAAGCAGATGATACTGCTTTTGATCAAAAACGCTGCACAGAGCGCAGAATCGGCAAATATGTTCGTTGCGTTGCCATCGATTTTGTTAGTCACGTGTTCTTTCCTCGCTGGAGTGTTTTCGGGATGAGCTGCGGCTTTTCTCCTGGGGTACCGCCTCCTCGATACATTCCATCACTTCCTCCAGCAATTTCTTCTTGAATACATTTTTTAAATCGCTGGAGCTGCAATACATAACTCCATTGCCCTCCACAACACAAAGTAACTTTACGGTTCCGGGAATTTTCTCGTTCCTGACTGCCAGTTTTCCTTCCTCTGTAATGTGCGTGGCGAAGCCTCGTTTCTCCAAACAATCGGATACAGCCACGAAGAATTTCTGCCTTGAGGCGTTGTCAATCATAATCGAATTCCTCTCTTTATCAGCGTTCAGCCTGTTTGTGGCGGGTGGTAGCGATTCGTTTCTGCAACCGGCTGGCTTCCCAGTCCGTCCGCTTCTTCCACAGGGCAGGAAGGGCGTGCGGCAAAGCCGGGTCCACTTCTGCGGTATCGATGGTGAGCGTCTTGGCCAGTTCTTCAGCCAGATCCTCTTTGGGTTCGTCTTTGTGCTGAACCGAAAAGAAATCCCTGGGGATATTGCTTCGATGCAGCCGGTACTCGATCTCGGTCTGCAGCATCTGGTGTTCCAGATCCTGGTCAAACCCACCCACATCGTATCTTCGGATCAGCGCACGGTTCATGCAGATGCGTTCCACCTGCTGTGGCAGATCCTTGCAATCCGGATAGCGGCGGCGCAGAGCCTGACCATCGGGGGCATCCGGTCTGAACAGAGCAAGATATTTCTTGCCGGTATAGGCATACATGGCGATATATCCGCAGAGCTCCCATTCGGCTTCCCCGAAGGGCACACGCATCCTGGCCAGACGGTCAGGGGCGGCCAAGGCAGACAAATACACGGCCCGCCCCTGCATGACCAACCAGGCGCGAAAATCCATAAAGCGGTCATCGGAAGTGCCATAGTTGATGATAGAGGCCGCCGCACACAGCTTGGGTGTGTCGGCCAGCTGCATAAAGGCTTCCTGCAGCCGGTACCAGGCAAAGAAATCCCGGTCAGGCAGCTTGGTCAGTTCCCAAAACAGGGCCTCCACCATGGAGGCTTCATTCTGCGGGTCGGCCACCTGTTGGGCCCGTTCAATCAGGCTCCAGAAATCATCGGTATTCAAGAACATCCCTCCTTTTCGAATCTCTGCCGCAGGACAGTAAAAAAGGCCCGTCCGGTGATGGGCAGGCCCTGTGCAGTTCTTTCTTCTTCCAAAGCAAAACGTGCCTCCAGTTGTCGGGCAGTGTAGTCGGCGCGGAAAGGCTGCCAGGTATGGGCATCCATTTCCAGAAGCCGCTGCCAGAGATCCGGGCAGTGTTTACGAAGCTTCCGCAGTTCCGACAGCGGCTGCAGAGGGCAGCACCAGCAAGAAACTCTGCGAAAGATATCGTACAACCCGCCCCAGTCGAAGCCGCGGGCATAGCAATAGTTGAGGCAGTCTCCTTCGGTCATTCCCCATTCCACCAACGGGTAGTGCAGGTCCTTGCAGCGATGTGCTTCATCCGCCGCAATGCCCACATACTGTACCAGATGACACTGCCTGCGAAGATCCCGCAGGTGCTTGTTGATGACGTGGGTTTTCAGGCGTCCGGTACACCAGCGGCAGGAATGGGAAGGCCAGCTGAGGCCCCGGTCCGTGACCAGCTTGGCATCGGGGTTGGCTGTATACTCGTAGAAGTATTGCTCTGCTGTCAGCGGGGCTTTCAGACGGGTAATGGGCCGCCCGATGTAGCGTTCCAGCCTGGCCAGGTGATCATACATCTGCGGGAATTCCCAGCCTGTGTCACAGAACAGGATCTCATCGATGGGTCGGGCTTCCTCCAGAAGTCGAAGAAGCATCGCCGTCGAATCTTTTCCACCCGACAGCGACGCGATGGTATAGACAGGTTTCAGATTGTTGGGTTCCAACACCTCCTAAAAGAAAAATGCCAGGGAAAACTCCCTGGCAGGATACAGATGGTAATTCAGCGCGTATGGCCAAAGAGATGGAAAGGCACTTTGGCCCGCAGCAGATTGGCAAGGGCCGCGTCGGCGGCGTCGGTGTAACCCCCGTTGGCAATGCGCTGGTTGCGCAGGTCATTGAGGGCATTCCTTGCCAGCAGGTATTCGGCATCCCCCAGGCGCAGACGTCCGGGGTCTGTGGCATCGATGCGCAGGATCAGCTGGCCGATTTCGGCATAGGGTTTTCCGCTGGCTTTTTTCTCCCGATACTGCGCATGGAGTGCGCGGATGAGAATACTTTTATCGTTCCGGTCCATCTTCATGACACGTTCACTCATAAGGGGATGCCTCCTTTTCTTTCTGGTGGTTTCTATTACGGAAACCATACCACAGCTATCCTTGAATAGCTATCCCGCAAATGAAAACAAACGGAAAACTTTTACCCGCGGACCGGACCATCCCGGTGGATTCGGATGGGCGACCTGGGCATGGGGGAATGCTCCTTGCGGGCGGCCAGAATGGCACGGATCTCGCCCAGTTCCAGCCGGACGCTGGGACGCTTACCCCGGGCCCGCACCTGGTCGGCGTGGAATCCGGGCCACATAGGCGGCAATTTCTCGTTGTTGTTCGAGGAAGGCATGGACGGAGGGGCGGGTTCCGGCTCCGTCTGGCGACGGGCCGGGAAAGGAAAAACCGGTGCTTCCTCCTTCTGAGGCTCTTTCTGCGGCGTGTCCGGTGCTTCAGTGGGCACAGCCTCCATGTCCTGCGCCACCTCGTCCACCGCTTCTGCCATACCGGTGTCCACCACATCCAGCTGCAGGCGGTCAAAGATACGATTGACTTTGGATGCATCGTCGGCGAGGATTGCGATCTCGATATGGTCGGGATCGGTCTTGTCCCGCATGGGGACAAACAGCAGGCCGTGCATCTTAGCTTCATGGGCGAACTCCCGCATCCGATCTTTCTCCACCGAGAAGAATTTTAACGGCTTGCCTTCCCGCAGCAGGCGAACCAGGCGGGTTTTGCCGTGGGTCTTTTTCTGATCCTGAAGCACCGCGGCCACAAACTTGGCAAAGGTGATCGCCGCCGATCCCGAAAGACGCAGGGCAACCTCGGTGCCCTCCAGCGAGTAGCGAACGACCTGATCCGCCGGTTCTGCGCCGTAGTTCATCTGGCTTCTCCTTTGCGCTGATGCGTTTCTTTGGCCTTCGGACGGCTGATCACCTCAAAGGAATCCGTTCCGGGCAGAAGGCTCAGAGCCCGTCCGTTGTCCCAATTCATGACCAGTTGGCCTGCATCATCCACGGCCACCACCGTGCCGGTTGTGCCGGGCGGAATGGGCTGGGGATCGTCGGGCATATTCAGCAACCGCACACGGGTGCCGGGCGGGTAATGATCACGGGCGTACTGGACCCGGTAATTCCATTGATTCGCGTTCATGGGCATTGCTCCTTCTTTCTTGTTCGGCACGGCGTTTTTCTTCTTCCTGGCGCTGTGCCATTTTCAGCGAATGTTCTTCGATTTTTTTGCACAATTTGATGGTCTTGCGCAGTTCCCGCAGACGTTGGGTGAGCAGCGGGATTTGGTCACTTTTCGGATCGGTCTTGTACAGGCGATTGCGCTCTGCGTTCAGCTGCCGCACCTCCGCTTCCGTTTGGGCACGGAGATCTCGCAGCTGCGCCAGAGTGCGGATATCCCGGTTCATCAGAAAGTCGTACTGTTCAATTCGCTTGTCGAGTTGACGAATCTCCTCCCTCACGGCCGGGGATGGATGCCACGGCTTGCGGCGGAAAACGCCCAGCATATACAGTTCCCGATAATAGAAAACGCGCAAGCCTTTGAGCTTACGCGCTTTCTGGTAGGTCCCGTGCAGCCGGGCATGATGGACGTGTGGTTCGGCCGGGTAGCTTTTCTGCGAATAGAGGATGCGCTGTTTGATGGCCTCCGGGGTATACTGCTTTCCCAGAGTTTTGAACCGTACAAACCGTTCTTTGCCCGGTGGACGCAAGGTGGGATACTTTCTCCCCATACGGATTTCATACCCTTTGCGTTCCAGCGCTCTGACAAACTGGGTCCAGGTCACACATTGGCTGACGGCTTCCTCGATATCCTGCCGGATCAGGGTCCGCCAGGTCGGCTTGCCGGCTTCTTCTGCCTGCCACTTGGCATACTGTTTTTTCCCTCTCTCCCCTTCCGGAGTTTCAATCACCGAAAGGCCGTATTTTCGGCAGAGCGCATCGGAACGGGCTCGCACTTCCGTGTAATAAGACTTGGCATTGCTGTGGTATTTCCGGCCATTGTCCAGAGCCACCGAACACCACACAATGTGATTGTGATAGTGTTTGGTGTTGAGGTGGGTGGTAACCACCGCCTGAAAACGGCCTTGCAGCAGCTGCTCGGCCAGCTCCACTCCGATCTGGTGAGCCAGTTCCGGCGTGACTTCTCCTTCGGCGAAACTCTGGACAAGGTGGTATCCCTGCACGCCGTCTGTTTGCTGCCAGCGCTGTACCGTATCCCGCATATCCTCGAAGGCGGTTTCGCATACACAGCTGAGTCCCGTTTCAAAACAATCCGACTCCGTCTTTTCTCGATTGAGGGCGTAGTCCACTGCGTCCTGCAAAGACTTGGGACCGCGCGTCGTTTTGGCTCTATCCCGCACATAGTCCACCGCTCGGTCCAGGCGGCGGACGGGGATAATGGATGTATAGGCCATAGCTCATCTTCCTTCCTCCCTGGATTTTCTGGGAGTTTTCCGTTTGGGTTGCGGCGCTTCTTCCGGCAGACACGGATGGCTGATGTTGCGGTAGTCCATGTTGAAGAAGATGCCTCGCAGCTTTCCCGAGAAGTGGTTTTCCTTGGCGATCTTCTCCGGCGTTCCACGACTCTCGATGTAATCGTGGGGGCCGCCATACAGGCGGGTCACCATCTCGTCCTTTTCGGGGTCATAGGACATAAAACGCAGATCAAAGCACACCGTCGACAGCTGCATTCCCACAAAGGACGCGAAGTGCTGTTGACGGTTTTCCCGCTCCGTCAGCGGAGGATGTGCTTCTGCCGAAGGCTGCAGCTGCAGCGTGGTGGTACAGACGTTGGTCCAGAACTCCACCGGCAGATCCGACGGCAGCTTCAGGTTGGTGTGGTCGGGAACATAAGCCATATAGTAGTGCTCAGCGTCCGGCTCTTTTCCCACCAGAATGCCGTCTTTGCTGATTTCACTCACCACCAGCAGGCAATTCCATTCTTTCTTCTTCACGTCAAATCCCATGTACCGCTGTTTGGCGCGGATGACAACGGGCGGTCTGCGAAAGTCATCATTCGCAAAAAACTGGTAGTCGGCGTCACTCAGCACCAGAGCCCGCTGTACGGAGAACTTCTGCGGCTTGCTCATAAACGGCGAAATATTCTGAAGTTCAGTAACATCCAGTACGCCGGATACAAAATTGGCGGTTTCCTGATATTTCTTTACCATTGATTTTTCACCTCCTTCCAGATTTCCTGTGAGATCCGAATCATTTTATCCACACTCTCCTGACCGGCCACACCGGTACTGTTTGCCCGATGGGCCACCTGGTTGGCGTTGTTGCAGAGTCCGGACACTTTTCTCAGCAGGTCCTCATGATGGGTACAGGGACGCGGACGAATAGTTTCACCCATAATCAGCGCCCGCAGCAACTTTTCACGAGACAACCCGCTTTGCGCTGCCAGCCGGTTCAGATGCTTCAGTTCATTCTCGGTCAGCCGAAGGGGAATAACGTGGCGGCGCTTTCGTCCGGTCACCGGACGGCATCCGGATGCCCGATGCGAATTTCCGGGTTGTGGCACGACTCGAGGGCCACCTGCTTCTTCGGTACCCCCGTAAGATCCAGAAGTGTCTTGTCCGGCAGATAGGCACCGAACATCTGCCCGGCCACCCTGGTCAGGAGAATTGCTTCTTTTTCGGATACCGCGGTAACCAGAGAACAATGGAAGGCCCCGTACACCGTATCGTACCCTTCCTTGGGAATGTCGGTTTCAAAGGCATACCGCTGTCCCAGGGCGCTGCCGAATTGCCGGTAGTCTTTGGGCGAGAGCTCCAACACTTCTTCGGTAAGGAAGGGGTACGGTACGCCCTCCGCTGCTTCTTCTTTCAGCCGTTTCAAGTCGGTCACCAGCGGGTAAAATTGTGCCCGCATCTCAAATCCACTCATGGTTTTCACCTGTTCCTTTCCCAAGATAATCAAAGCGTTGCCGATCCCGTTCATGCAAAACACTGTTAATGGCCCACCTTACGGAGCACCCTTTCTGCGGGGGTCTCTTCGACTACGTCGCCGGTTTCAAGATACAGTATGCTGGATTTGGGAATATACTTGTAGCCATCAAACGCGTTGCCAACCGTAAACACATCCGTAGGCGCAGCCTTTCGGACTCGGGTGACAACACTTTGGTCATTGGGCGTCTCATAATCCTCACTACAACGGATGATGGTTCCGTCCAGCAAGTGAATGAGATACTCCTGCAGCATTATGACGTCTTGTTCCATTTGTATACCTCCGGTATTCTTTCTTCTTGCACTTTGGCGGCACTGCGCTTGCAGGCCGTCGGGGGTTTGGGGCACACCCCAAAAATCTGCGTTTGGATATCCAAACGCTATGCTAGCAAAACCGTCTGCCAGCAGGTGAGAGGCCGTCCCCTCCCCTTTCAGTCGGTGAGGATTTCTCCCTTTTCGGCGGCCTGCAAAACACCGTCCAGCGTTGTGAGGACCTTGCTGTATTTCTTGGCAAGGCCCACTTCCGCGTTGGTAGTCGCATCCGAATGCTTGCCGCAAACCACCAAAACTGTGCAGCGGAGCAATTTGTCCCGCACGATTTCGTTGAAAGCGTGGCGTTCATCAGGGTTTTCCAGCACAATGAACTGTCCGTCCTGCAAACGGGGGCAGACCGGCACATACCCGCACCGGAAAATCGTGCGGCAATAGCCGCGTAAAGTCTTGGAGTTGGTGTCATTGGTGGCGCACACGTAGGCCCAGGGACGTTTCATATCAGTTCTCCTTCCAAAAATGAGGCGGAGTGAATCTTAATAAGATTCACTCCGCACGGTTCTTTCTATCAGTGAATCTTGTTAAGATTCACTCCGCGGCTCCAGCGCCTGTTTCACACGCTGGGTACCAAGCTGGAAGTAGGCGTCGGTAAGTTCGATGCCCACCGCTTCGTACCCTTCCTGCACCGCAGCCAAAATGGTGGTGCCGGAACCGGCAAACGGGTCGAGGATTCGGCCCCCCGGCTCACAGATCTGCACCAAATCCCGCATAAGCTGCAGAGGCTTTTCGGTCACATGAATGCGGTTTGCAGGGTTAGCTTGACGAAATACCCCCGGCAAACACCCCACATTGCGCTCCAGCGGCATCTTGCCGTTGGAACCCCAAACGATAAACTCGGCCTGCTGACGGAAGCGCCCCCGCTGCGGTCGGCCGGACGGCTTATCCCATACCGCGATTCCTCGCCAGGTCCACCCGGCCCACTGCAGGGCATCGGTCATGGAGGGCAGCTGCCGCCAGTCGATGAACAGACAGATGGGCGCACCAGGCTTGCAGGCAGCACGCACCATCTGAAGCCATTCACACATCCACCGGGTCCAGCTGCGCTGGTCCATCTGGTCGCTGTCAAAATCTGGCAGTGCCTTGTCGCCGCGCAGACTGCTGTACTTCTCGGTAGTCGAGCGGTTCTTGGCCGTCTGGCTGGCACCGCCGCTGGCATAGGGCGGGTCGGTAATGACGGCATCAAAGACGGCTCTGGTCATGTGCGGAACGATGTGCATGACATCGCCATGCAGAATCGTCCAGCGGTCATCTCCGAAATGCTCGGGCATAGTAAAATCGTTGGAAGAAAACAAAGTGGTTTGCTGGAGGGTATTCGTCAAAAGCATCATCCTTTCTGTAACTCAGCGTTCAGGTGCTCTAGGCGGCTTGACCTGCTCAATGCTGTACAGCCGCACATGAGACCCGTTGATGGCCAGGACACTGTTGGTAGGATTATCCACCGTGTTTCCCGGCAGAATAAAGGCATCCGCCCCCAGATAAACCGCACCGGCCACAACGCCCATCACGGTGGCATGGCCTTCCACGAGGGGCACTGCTCCGGTGATCTGGTTTTTCCGAATAACGGCATCTCCGCAGACGACGGCACCTTCCTGCACCGTACCGCCGGACACTACCGCGCGGTCACGGACGCGGGCCTGGCCACCAATTTCAGCTTCATTGGAAACGAGGGCCGAACCGCTTACCCGGGCCTGACCGGTCAGGAAAGCACCGGTTGTCACGATGGCGCTTTCACAGCAGATGGCATCCCCGTAGATCCAGGCGCCATCGTTTTCCTGGGTCAGATTTTCCTCGCTCTGGACATAGCCGCCCAGGGTACCGGGGCCAACGGTTTCGCTTACCCGCTGCAGGGCCCGGATGCGGTGCAGGCTGGGATCTTTGGGATGCGCGACGTCGGTGATCTCATACTTCTTCGAAGGCGTGACTTCCTCCACCGTGAAGTCGAAGTCATGGTCCTGCCAGAAATGCACATACAGAAGGCCATCTTCGGTCTCGATTTCACGCTGTTCGAAGCCCTCGCCCCAGCCATCCGAATACTGTCCGGCCATGTAGTCCATGAGCTTGTCCCAACCAGGTGCCGAAAGATCCTCATCCGCCCGCACCGTGGTACAGCCATAAAGCCGCCCGTTCCAAATTTCCACCGAGGGTACCAGACTCCGAACGTGCTGCTTAACATAATCGCTCTCATAGAAGTATTTCATGAGATCTTCGGTACCGTTGTCGGTGTAGGCCCGGACTGCTTTTTCAATTTCCTCAGCGTAGAGCAGCAGTTCTTCGCCGTTGTATTCGTCGGCGGAATCCTCATATTCATACTCCCCGGCCTGGTACAGTTCACCGGTCAGCGGAGAGTACATCTTGAAAATGCGTTCACTCAATCGCATCACCTCCGTTATGGTCATCGCGCCAACTCGGTGCGATGTCGGGTACAGGCACATCTTGCCTGTTTGATTTGTTTGGCGAGGTCGGCATAGTCGCCGCCCTCGATCTGCGGCAGACACAGGGACACTTTGTACTTGCTGCCGAGATTGCGGGCAATGGCCAGCGCCGCATGGCGGCCCGGTTCATCATTGTCCATGCACAGTTGGATGGTGTCCACATCCGGGTGCTGACGCAGGAACTCTACCAGTGCCACCGGCGTCTTGATCTCCACATTTTCTTCTTTCGGAGCATAGATGCCGCCCAGCGAGAGGCGGTATTTGTCTGCGGTATTATCGGAGAGCGTCATCTCAGCCATGGCATCAATGGCCGCCTCAAACACTGCTACTGTGGTGGAAGGATGCAGCGGCGGAATACAGAAGCCATACCGCTTGTCGCTGCCCGGCGTTTCGGCTTTAAATGGACGCCCTTGGCTGTAGGTGCCGCGCAAGGCTGCATACCGTGCTGTGCCGTTTTCATCCTTGCCGATAAACACACAATTGTGATACGGCAGGCTTTCATAGACCAGGCCACGGTCCACACAGTAACTGAGCACCACCGGGGAAATGCCTCGCCCGCAAAGGTACGCCACAACCCGGGCGTTGTTGCGGGCAGCAGGCGGAAGAGAGAACTCCGGGCGCTTCTGCTCCACCGCCTCATGGGCGACAGGAATGTACCCAGGCACCTCATCGCACAGCATCCGCACAGCTTCCACAAACCCGCACTGCTCCACGTGGACGAGATAATCAAGAGCAGATTTGCCACCGATCCCACGGCTTTTCCAGTGCCAGATGCTGGACTCCCCATTGATCTTGAAGCTGTCGTGGCTGCGCAGTTCAAACTCGCCGCGGGCGCTGCTCTTGACCAGATCTGTGGAACGATACCGCCGCAAAAACTCAATGGCCGTCATCTTTTTGGCGGCGGCGATCTGTTCCTTACTGACGCCGGGCATCAGTCGATAGTGGCCAGCAGCAGACCGATTTTATCCACCCGTTCCCAGGGGAAGTCCTCACGTCCGAAATGTCCGCCGACGGCAGTACGGGCATAGATCGGCTGCTGCAGATGGAGGGTTTCGATCATGCCCGCCGGGGTCAGGTCGAACACATGGCGAACTGCTGCGGCCAGGCAATCGTCCTCGCAGTAGGTTCCGGTGCCGAAGGTGTCCACCGTGACCGCCATGGGCTTGGCCATACCGATGGCATAGGTCAGGGCCACCCGGCACCGCTCCGCAATGCTGGCGGCCACAAGGTTCTTGGCGATGTACCGGGCCATGTACGCGGCGGTGCGGTCGATCTTGGTGGGGTCCTTACCGGACAATGCCCCACCTCCCTGGCTTACAAACGGCCCGTAGGTATCCACCATGAGCTTGCGCCCCGTCAGGCCGGTATCGGCTTCCGGGCCGCCCACCACGAAGCTTCCGCTGGGGTTGAGGATGACTTCCATCTGATCATCGGTGGGCATCCCTTTGAGAGAGGGCAGAATGACCTGGGAGAAGATGTCAGCCTGAATATCCTCGATATGTACCCCTGCTTCATGCTGGACCGACAGCAGGACCTGATCTACCCGCATCGGTTTGTCATCCTCATACTCCACGACTACCATGGCTTTGCCATCGGGGCCGATTCCGTGAACAGCATCGGTCATTCTGGCCAGGGTCAGCAGGCTGGTGAGGCGGTGAGCGATCACCACGGGCATGGGCATCAGTTCGGGCGTTTCGTTGCAGGCGTACCCGATGACGACACCCTGGTCACCGGCACCGATGGCCTCATCATCTTCAGGGCTGTCTGCGGGCACTTCCACTGCCCCGGCAATATCCGGACTCTGCGGATGCAGATAGCAGTCGATCTGAAAGCTCTTGGGGTCGTACCCAACGCTGTGCAGCACGTCCCGGGCAATGTTGAACACGTCGGGGTTTGCTTCGGTGGTAATCTCACCGGCCACAATGATGTGACCACGGGTGGCCATAACCTCACAGGCGACGCGGCTGGCGGGGTCTCCGGTCAGACACGCGTCCAGGACGTTGTCTGCGATGAGATCGCAGAGTTTGTCGGGGTGGCCTTCGGTGACAGATTCGGCAGAATAAAAAGTTCGCATAGCTTTCTCCTTTGTTTGTTGATGTGAGTGGTAAAACAAAAAGACGCACAGCCGGGAGGGCTGCGCGCCTGGTACACAATGTATTTTCTCATAGGTTATCGTTCAGGGGTAGACGTATGTTTGGGCGGAGGATTTTTCTCTTGGTGCTCTTCGGGGTTCATGACCTGCCGATAGCGTTCCGGCGAACAGTTTTCCACAATAACCGTGTCCCCCAGTGGATAAAACAGCTGCGGGGCATGGTACAGCGCTTCATACCGTTTGACTTGTTCGGGGGTCAGGCTGCAAAAGTCATCTTCAGTGAGCCCAACCACAAAGAAGGTCCCGGCGATCACGTCATAGTCCCCCAACATCCGATTGAGAGGCAGTCCCTCCAGCTTGCCTTCATCATTGCAGACTATGCAAGCGTTATCCTGCCAGGGATACACACATTCGATGAGTCCCCCGACCACAGCCTGTTCTGCTTTCAGGCTCTTTTCGATTTCCGCTTCCCGGGGATACTGCCCCGGTTCAACTATCAGTACCTTCATGTGCGTTCCTCATATTGGGGATCATCCTCAGGAGAAGGCTCCTCGGTATGACGGCGTTTGTAAAGCAGAATGCCAAAAGCAATGCCGGCAGCGCCTGCCAAGGCAACCAGCAACCCCAGCGGAGTGTTATCCCCTGTCTGCGGAAGGCTGGCAACAGGCTTCGGTGTGGGAGTGGGCGTGCTAACCGGTTGTTCCGGTTTCGGGGTAGGTGTCGGGGAAGGGTTGTCCGGGGTGGGAGGTGTTTCGGGACTAGGTGCATCCCGCATGACCACCATGCCGTCCTCCAACTTTTCCCAGTGGTCAAAGATCAGCCAGTCTTTGCCGGTGCAGATATAGACATCCGCCGCATTGAGCAGGTCGCCGTTTTCATCCTTGCGCTGCCGCAATTTAAATTTGATGGACTCTGCAACCTCGTATCCATTGGGCGCGGCGGTCTCCACCAGAGTGTAAACCGTATCAAAATTCAGTCCGCGGATTTCGGTGGGCTTGTCGCCGCTGACCCACTGACGCACAACAGTACCGTCCTCGTCCTGGATGGTAAGTGTTGCGCCGGGGAGCTCATTGTCACCGGTAAGCGCCCGCTTGGATACATAGAAAGAGGTGGCGTCGTTCTTGAAGGTCTGCTCAAGTTCCACTACGGGCGTACTGCTGCCGGCATAGATGAAGGCCAGCTCCTGGTCGGGTGCATCAAGGTAGTATCCTTCCGGTGCGCGCAGCTCACGAAGCAGATAGCGTCCGCTGTTGGCAGTGGTGTTTTCAGGAATCTGCACGTTGCTCATGCCATAGTAGAGCCCCCGCAGCGGCAGATCGCAGGTGAACGTAGTGCGCCCTTCGGAGTCGGTAGGAGCCGAGGTTGCGATCAGATCCCCTGCATGAAACAGCAGCTCGCCAGAGCCATTGTAGATATCATCCACCGTATACAGGTTGTAGACAGCACCGGCAACCAACGCATCCGTTTTGACGTCGCGCTTGCAAACGGTGAGCTCCGTTTTGACCCTCTCGTTGTAGAACTTGAGGACCTGCGCCTCTACCTGTTCGGCGGTGGCCTCATCCGCGTTGACAACCTCAAAGGTATCCGTGGATGCGTTGCCTTCCTCATCGGTGGAGGTAATGCTTTGAGCCATAACTACACTGTTGGTTTGGACATCCCAGGAAAATACCACATCGTAGCTCTGCTTGGTGCCAACATAACCATACGGCGCATTGGTTTCCTCAATGTGGTAACTGCCAAGAGGCAGCGTCACCGTCACTTCGCCTACGGTTCCATCGTGGATAATCGAGAGGAAATCATAGGTGGAATTGGTGCGGCCGGGTGCAAATGTAACGATATCGCTGGTACCGTCGCCCGTCTGCACGACAGCAACGACATCGCCTTTGGCATACCAAAGGGTCCGGTTGCCGTTGGCATCCACCTGATGATCCTGGGTGTAAATGTCCTCATTGGCTGTGATGGTATATTCGGCGTAAGGGATGGGCCGATCCTCGTAAACGAAGTGGCCGGGCCACGCCTCTCCGCTATACTGCGGATCGAGCAGGTCGCTGTTTTCTTCTTTCCAGCCGGTCAGAACAGGGCCCGTCTTGCGGATGGTTAATTTACCAATCGTTTCATGATCGTGATAATCTTCATCGATCACCAAAATGTCCTGGCTGTCCTCACTGTCGTCGCCTGTGGCCTGATAGGCTCGTTCTGTCGATACTTCGAAATCGACGTAGAACGTACCATCTTCGTAGTGGCCGGTGTCGTCAACGTGCAGATTGCCGCCATCATAAACAGCGGAATCGATCCATTCGTTATAGAAACCTTCCGGGCCGTTGATTTCCACGATACGGTAATGTCCCAGCGGCAGCTTTTCCGGAAGCGCCAGCACGCCATCTTCGTCGGTATAGAAGGTGTCGATAACCTTCGGCAGCGAGGGATCGCTGGTATCGGTCATCGTGACCAATTTCGGATTTCCATTCTTGTCCAGAATGTGATTTCCCTGATCGTCCATCCAATAGATCTGGAATGCTGTGTTCGGCAACGCTACAGGCTTGCCGGTTTCGTCATCGATCTTGGTGATTCTCAGGTAAACTTCGATTTCTTCGTCCAGAATGGTATATTCCCTATAGCTTCCGGACGGGATCTGAACGGCATCCTTCGGGGTTGCCATATTGGACTGCGGGTTGGTCGGGTTAGTCGGATCAATATCAACGATAAAAGGCTGCGCCTGGAAAACGTCCCGCGGCGTGGTAGTTTCTACCACGAGGTATTGCCCATACGGCAGACCTTCTACACGCAGTGTACCTATATCGTTGGAGAAAATCTCGGACAGTTGATACTCATGCGGACGGCCTGTCGCAACCCAGCCGTCGCCCGAACCATTCCTGTAATCACCGGCGGCAGTTAATGTCGCATTGTATGCGGCAATCTCGTCCTCGTCGATCTCGTAGGTCTTGGCAACCGCCTGACGCTCTTCCGAAAAATCATATTTCAGCGACGATTCGTTGTACTCCGGATCGATATAGGCATCCAGGATAGACTGAATCATATACTTGCCGCTTCTTGTCTTGGCGAACTGCGATTCTTTGGACAAATCCGAAATCAAATAGAAGGTGAACCCTGCGCCCTGCAGCTTGATACCATCGCTGGAACCGGTGCTGGAAACACGTTTCGTGAGTTCAATGTTCCCTTTCATCACCTGGTCATCGCTTTCGGCCAGCTCGTTATCCCGGTGTAGGTGGTAATTGGCACTGTAGGTCGTTTTGTCGAGATCCTCACCTTCGCCCTGCCGGTCATCCGCAAAAGCAATCTTTTCGATGTACCAGCCTTCATTGGCGTATGCCGGGGTAATGTAGTAGTTGTGCTCGTCACACAGGTAACCCGTGGCATAGCTTTCGTAGTAGCCGTCATAGGTATGCGTACCATCCAGAGCATATCCCTCGCCAATGTACGACCACTGGTGTTTATACACATAGTCGGTGTACTGGCCCGCACCGTTGGTTGCCAGCTGGGAGGTAGTACCTGTCGGCTCCTTGGTCTTAGCGTCTACGTCAGGGTAGGTGCCAGACAGCTTGTAAGCACCGTCCTCTACGGGGATAACGACACCTGTGCCACGCTCCACGATGTAATACTTACCGAGATAGAGGTTCGAGAAGGTCAGCCATCCATTTTGGATTGTTGCACTGGCCACGAGATGGTCTTTTGCCAAAACAGGAAGGTAGTCATCAACCCACTGGCCAGCGTTATCCCGGATGGTGGTATGCCAGATGGGGGTGCCATCCGCATAGGTGATCTTGCTGTAATCTACCGTGCCTGTAACGCCGTCAGGGTGCTGAATATCTTCCGCAGCATAAAGGTCATACACCGCCCCATCCAGTCGGGCATCGGCATGGGCCTGACCGCTGGCCATGGCATCGCCATCGGTATCCCGTCCATTCACATAGCGGGCGGCATCCAGATCGACCTTGCTGATAGAAATTTCACCCACCGCCCGATCATTCTGCATGACACCATCCTTCGGAGTCATGGTGTAAGAATCCTCGTTTGCTGCGGTTCGGGAATTGTCAGTGTCATATACACGTCCAGCGTCCTGATACTGGATCTCCGCTGCGGGTTCATCACTGGCCTTGTAGATCGTTACAGTGGTTTCCACACCGCCGGAAGTCAGCAACTTAGTGCCGCCGGTGTAGCTGGTGGCAATATCAGCACTGTAATGAGCATTGTCCAGCGTAATCACGCTACCGTCGTTGGCTTTGGTGATTTCGATGTAGTAGCCCCGCTTGCCCAGGGGGGTACCCGCAGTGCCGGGGTGTTCCACGTCGACCCAATCGCCGTAGTAACCGGAAGGTGCTCGAGTTTCGACGATGATGAACTTTCCCTCGTTACGCTGGGTGTAATACATCTTCCGGCTGGTATCAAACTCCGTGCCATATTCCGTGTCGTTCACAACGGAATAGGTACCATCAGAGTTACGTTCCACTCGATACTTATTGTATCCGCCATAGGGGATATACTGTTGGGTAACAGTATCCCACTCATAAACCTCATACAGTGCGTCCCCGGCGATTTGTTCCCCAGTTTCACTATCAACTTTGGAGAGGTTCACCTGCAGGCTCCACTCGTCATTCTTCATGGTGTAGTGGTTGGAACTGTCAGCAGGCACGGTGATAGTCTGGTGGCTACCAAGACTGCCATTGAATTCCTCGAAACCATACGGGATCTCTACTTCATCGTAGGAGAAGCGAATCGACGCCAGCTCAGCACGGGCGGTTGCAATAGCTGCATCCACCATGCCTTGCGCTTCGTTCTGCAGCTGCGAAATGGCGGCGTTTTTTGCTGCATCCGCAGCGGCATCCGCCTCGGCTTGGCTGCTGCAGGGGCCTTCCTGGCCGCTAAGCGTGGTTGTGCTGGTCTTGCTGACCTCATAATGCACCGACCAGGTTACTGTACCGTCGCCGCCGTTGTTCTGATAGCTGTCATCGTTTGTGTGACCGGAAGTGGTAATAGTCTGCGCACCGGCGGGGCTCATCTGCCAGCTGCCACCGTCGATACTGCCGCTCGTTTTGGATGGCGTCACAGTGATCTTGGCACCATCTACCTTCTCGCCGGTTTCCAGCTGCTGTTTATCGGCGTTGATCGTGAAGGTCACGTCAAAGCTTCCGCTGGCGGACTGCGCAGGGGCCACCCAGTTTGCGGAATAGTATTCGGAGTCGGGTACGTCCGGGATATCCGTACCGCCACCCTCCTCCGAAATTTCTTCGCCTACAATGGCAATGACCTGCCAGGCATACCCGGCAGGCGGGTTATAGATATAGGTATAGTATCCGTTTTCGCCAGAGTAAGTAGCGGCCTTGCTATCAGTTCCCTGCTCGGACAGCTCCTGGGCAGAAGCACGATAGGTTTGGGCGGCCAAGCTATTCGGATAGTTGGCCATGATCCACAGCTGAACGTCATCGTAGTAGCGATATGCTGTGTCTGCAGCGTTTTCACTCTCCAAACCGTAAGTAGCTGCCGTCGTTCCGCTGTGCTTTTCTTCCAGCAGGTTCAGCGAAAGCTGCCCCAGCCCGCCCCATATATTGATCTGGTTCGCATAGTGGTTACCGGGCGTATATTGACCGGGTTCCAGCCGCGACACATACGAAAAACTATAAGTTGGGCAACCCGTGGGCTGGCCATTCAGACCATGGCTGCAGCAGTAAGCCTCCATGCCGTTAAACCAAACCAGCCACGTTCCACCCTCGAAGCTGATCGAGGTGATCTTACCGGTGGTAAACGGGGGTGTGGGTCCGGCAGCATAGGTGCCGGCTACGGCATTCGCCGCGGTTTTCGTGGTTGCTTTGCTCTCGCCCAATTTCACCTGCAGGGTCTTGCTCAGTTCAGTGCCATCCGGCGCACTGTAGCGAAACTCCACTGAAAAGTCATGGTCGGCTTTCACATAGAAACCGGAGGCAAAAGCAGAAGTTTCTTTATAGCCGGTCTTGGTAATGGATTCGATTTCATCTGCATCTGCCGGTTGGCCCTCAAAGTCCATGAGAACCACGTCCTCCGGCAGGAGAATCTCCGATGTGCTCCCATTGGCAGGGTATTCGACCTGTACCATCAAGGGAACGATGGCATATTCTTCTCCGGGTTCCCGGCCCACTGTAATGACCAGGTCATCTGCGTGCAGGGCTTCAGCATCGATATGAGCATCCACACCGTCGTACAGGTCTGTTACCCATTCCGAAACGGAAATGCGAGTCTGACCAGTGGCAATGGGCAGCCCCATGCTACCGATATAGCTGCCGGTTGGTGCATCCGGCAGATCGTCGTAAAGCATCTCAGTGATCTCGCCTAGGTCCGGTTCCCCACCCGCTCCGGTAGCAACCGGGTTTTCCATCGCGGCGTAGGTGGCTGCAAGAATAGCTGCCCACACGGCATAGGCGTCTTGCACACGGTCATCACTGCGTTCTGCTTCCGGGATCTGGTTATACAGATCCTCTGCTTCATACAGCGGTGCGCAGGCTTCTTCCTGCGAAGCAATGGCATCATTGAGCTTGGACTCCAGCACGGCGTTGTCCAGGTCAGCCATCCATGCCTGATGCGCCAGCCCCCAGGCGTTGCTGGCTGCCACCATGCTGTCACGATCCATCGCCGCAACAGCGTCCACAAACGCCTGAGCTTGTTCGCTCAGCGCTCCTTCCGCTGCTGTTTCTGCGGTTTCAGAAGTTGCCGTTGTGGTTTCTTGCGAGGGGGTGGATTCTGCAAATGCCAGAGAGCCGCTCAGATTGCTGAACAGCAAAACTCCTGCCAACAGCAGTGCCATCCCCCGTTTCCAGAGTTTAATAAAATGATTCGGCATAACTGTCTCCTTTATTACAAATGCATCTTGGGTTACCGCTCCTGTTGCCTTTTCGGTTTAGGTCGTGCAGGGACTTCCGGCGCATCCGCAGGTCGCCCTATTTCCGGGATAAAACCATCCAAACGGTTCGGAACAAAATCCGAGAGCCACGTGCCGCCGAAAGTTGCATGGGTTTGTATCCGCCACATGGCAAGTTTTCCGACGTCCAGCTTCACGCCCTCAAAGGGATAGAGCAGACAGGTCAGGCCGTCATACTCGAAGGAGGAGATATCCTGAAACTTGGTGCCATCCTTAAGAATGCCGTTTTCGGTAAACATCTCATTGATACCGTCCAGCCATTCCTGCAGATCGCCACCACAGCCTTGCAAGATCAATCCTTCGCTGTCATTCATGCGGCGCAGACTATCAGTTGAAATCGCGTGAATTCCCATAATTAAACGCCTCCTTTCCTGTAAGAGAAACAGGCCCCCGCTTTGTGGCAAGGGTCTGTCCCATGGCGATTTATGTTTTTCCGTAGAGCTGGGCATCCAGCGCAGCCAGCCGCCTTCCGATGGCCTCCACCACATTGACCGTCACGCCATTTCCGGCCTGTTTGTAGATCTGATTGTCGCTGTGAATGGCCAGCACCTTGTCGATGCGCTCATCTGTCCAGCCCTGCAGACGCAGGCACTCCCGTGGAGTCAAGCGGCGGATTCGGCCATTGTGCAGCACCCCGGAAGCCTCTCTCTTATGCTTGCGAATCCCGCCGTTCTGCTTTGCGGTCAGGCAGCGGGCAATCTCGGTGGTTTGGGGATCACGATTCATATCGATGAAGCATGGTGTCCCTTGTGTTGATCCGGTGGTGAGGGTGTGGGCAATTTTGTGTCCCACCCTACCGCGACGGGTATTGGTGCTATAGTAACTGATGTCGATGCTGTCCCCTTCATAGGCCATCTTGTAGCCTTTTCGGGTCGCTTCTTTGATGGGCAATCCGACAGCATACAAACCGGTGCGTCCTCCAAATCCTCCCGCCTGAGCAGCCAGTGTACAGCTTATTCCGTCTGGGGAATAGATTCGTTCTCCCTGGGCGCCTGGTCGAACTTGTGCAAGAGCATTTCCTGCTGCTGTGGTGAAAGGAAGTATTTTTCCTCTACATCGCTCATCAAGATATCCGACAAGATACACCCTGCGGCGGGACTGGGGGACGCCGAAATCTTTGCTGTTGAGCACCTGCCATTCCACGCCATACCCCAGTCGGTCCAGCGTATGGAGGATCGTCGCAAACGTCCGTCCGCCGTCATGAGAAAGCAGGCCGGGTACGTTTTCAAACAGCAGATAGCGAGGCTTCCGGGCTTCAGCCAGTCGGGCCAACTCGAAGAAGAGAGTGCCGCGGGGATCTCCGAACCCTCGTCGGTTGCCGGCAAGGCTGAAAGCCTGGCAAGGAAATCCTCCGCAGAGCAGTTCAAAGTCGGGCATTGTTTTGGGATCGGCTTTTCGGGCATCGTCAATGAACCACTCTCCCTCCGTGTCAAACAGAGCGCGATAGCTGCGGTCGGCGTATTTGTCGATCTCACAGTGTCCCATGCAAACAAAATCGCCGGCTCTGGTCAGCCCCTCCCGGAAGCCGCCCATGCCGGCGAACATATCAATATAGTGAATGGTCTTGCGCATCCTCTCCTTTCCTGATGATAGTGTTGTTATTTAGAACACAAGCAAAGGCATCCCTCCCTTCAAATGGATATGAAAAAAAGCCCTGCAGGTGTTTGCCTGCAGGGCTGGTCGCTATGTCTTATTCTTCGATTGTGTAAGGCGCATAACTTTCGCCATTTCCCGATTCCTCATCCGGGGATTCACCGCTGTCATCTTCGGGGGCATCGCTTTCATCAACCTCCCCGGTGTCAGGCTCGCTGTCCAGCGCTTCTTCATGCTCCGGAGCTTCCTCTTCTGCTGCGGTGGCGGCCTCGAATTCTTCCTCCGCTTCGCTCAGGGCGTCCTCGATGAGCTGGAGCATGAACTCCCGCTGCGTCAGCTTTCTGCCGTAGACCTCCTGATAGCGGTTGAGGTATTCCTTGATGCGCTGGTAGAGTTCCTCGGATACCTGGAATGCGATGGTTCTGGTTGCCATGTTGTTTTCTCCTTCCTTGCTTTTCGTGAAGTATTTTGTGACCACCATCTCGATGAATTGGCCGGTGGTGATGCCCTGTGCTTCCAGTTCCTGCCGGATCTGTGCGTGCAGGTCGTCCGGAAGCGTTACCGTCAGTTTGCTCATGCTTGTGCTCCTTTCCTGCATTTCTGCCCTTGGGCTAAGCAAAGCATACTGCAAACGCATTGGCAAAGCCATTCACAAAAACCAACGATAATTCATTGAATAGTGTGTCTTAAATGTATCATAAGCAACAATGACAACCCCGTGGTCAGTCGCAAAGGGATGCAAAAAAATCCAGCGTCTGTTTGGGCACCTCTTTCTCCGCAGCCGGTTTCGGATGCTCCTGGATCACGACACCGCGTGCGAGTTCTTCCCGGATCACTTCCCGCAGCATCTGCTTGAACGCATCCCGTTGTTCCTCGGCCAGGATCGCCCTGACCAGAAAATCTTTGCGCTGGTTTGGCGGTATCTGCTGCAGCAGGGTCCAGGCTCGCCGATGGTCCGGGATACTGAGCTGTGGCCGGAAAACGTATTGTGGCCGTTTCACCCCTCGCTCACCGCGCCCTGAACGCGGCCCAAAGCGCGCTCAAAACCGATGGCGTTCACCCGGTCGTCCAACAGCGGAATAACCCGACACAGGCCGTCTTTGGGGCTGACGTGGCGGTTCACGATACAGGCCCCGCCGCCCAGCATGACCAGAGGCATGGCGTGAAGATCGAAGCCCGCTTCCATGACTGCGGAGAACAACCGCTCGGTATACAGCCGCCCCTGTTTGTTCACGATGCTGCGCACCTCGTCAGCCAGGCTGCAGGGCTGGCCCGCCAGCATCTGTTCGATCTGGGCATCGGTAAGCGAAAGACCTGTTTCCTGACGGACACGTTCCCGGATCTCGTCGATGCAGCGGATCATCCCCAGTTCCAGGCTGTGCGCCGTTTCCGCTACCGGCAGGGCGTTGTCGATCCGCATCAGATCCACCGTCCAGCCGCCGATGTCCATGAGCAGCAGCGACGGTTCATCAGTCAGCAGATCCGGCTCAGCCATCAGGGCGGCAAAGCCCTGGGGAAACAGCTGCACATCCGCGATGGTGATGCTGTATTCCACACCCTCGTAGCGGAACTGAACCGGCTGGGAAGGACGAAGCAGATAACTGCGGAACTTCGGCTTGTCCCGGCCATAGCTGGTCAGCGGCAGGCCCGCTGCGATCCGGATTGTACACTCCGTGGGGGCACCCCGGCTGCGGATTTCCTGCGCCAATGCAGCAAGCGTCAGCAAGTAGTAGTTGTCGTTGATGGTTTTGTCGCGCTGGATCGGCTGCCGTCCGGTGCCGCAAACAAAAAAACACCCGCCGGACTCAAGGAGTCCCTGGCGGGTGTATGGTTCATGGCTGCCGTAAGCCGTAAGACCGGCTGGGAAAGAACAATGCCGCGTCTTGATGGCATAATAGCCGTGATCGATGCCAATGTTCATGGGTTTTGCCTCGCTTTCGTTTTTCGTTGAAATTTGCGGATCTATGTAAACGGCTGGTAGATAACTTTTCTTCCCAGCCGGTAAATTTATACTAGGGGGAGAGGTGTGGAGAGGGGGAAAAAGCAAAAAGCCGCTCAGTTTCGGCATTGCCAGAAACCGAGCGGCTATAAATGGGCGCACTTGTCCCCTTAATTTTATTAACGAAACTTAAGATTCTATAAATTTCCCCTATATGCTATTTCACCAATAAATTGAATTGCTTGATATCGTTAACATATCAAACATGCTACATGTGGTACCACATTCTATACATAAAAATGCACACCAACAAAAATTATTTCTTAAAGAATTTTTAAAAAATTATTGTTTGGTGATCGCAGTATTGGCTTTATTGAATCATCACATATATCATGCTATACTAACTAATATAAGTGTTCCTTCCACTCTCTGTATGTGGCAGGCACATAAAGTGTATTATGCTATTTCGGCTTTGTTTGTCTAGTTAACAAATGTTATAAAGATTCGTGTTCATTTCATATTCGATATAATAGTTTGAGTAGTTTCATCAAGTAAAATGATGCATTCAACTGGTAGTATAAGTTTCATTTTTCAAGTTATCACATTTCACCAAAAATAAAAAGCTCAAATTCAGAAGGCATTGTTTTAAAATAAAATTTTAGAATCCCATGAAAAAAGAAAGAAGGAGAAATACCATGAGTGGAGATTTATTTGAACAGACGATCCAGAATGAAAAAAAAGCGTGCGAGCCTGAAAGATGTTTTGTAATAACTCCAATAGGTAGTGCACAAGATCCGATACGGAGGCATATAGATGGTATCATTGATGGTGTAATAAAGCCTGCATTTGAGGGTAAATATGAAGTTATTGCCTCACACAAAATTGCTGAACCTGGGACCATTACAAAGCAAATTATTAGAGAGATATGTTGCGATAAACTAGCTGTTGTTAATTTGACCAACAGTAATCCGAATGTAATGTATGAATTAGCAATCAGATATTGTATGCGAAAAGCGGTGATTTTGATTGCAGAAGAGGGGACCAATCTTCCTTCTGATATGTTGTTAGATCGTGTTATCTTTTACAAGAATGATGTTCGCGGCGGGCAGGAACTGAAAGATGAATTGATTAAAGCAGAAAATCAAATTGATTTTTCAAACGTAAAAAGCCCTGTTTATGGGACATTACAAGAATTAGGAATTGAAAAAAATGTATTAGCAAATCTTAAAGTTGAATCCAGTGAAGAAAAGACAGCCTTCCAATATGTTTTAGACAGATTAAATACAATCGACAGTCGATTGCAGATAGACTTGATGATGAAAACTCAAGAAAAGAGAGCAAAGGAATGCACGCGTTTTGCCTATTTTTACGAAACGCTCAGACACGATATTGAGATTAAAAAAGAGCCTCTTTCGAATGCGACAGATTATGTGGATCCAATTTTTCCAGAAGTTCGAGTCCAAGGATTTGGCGGAATACCTGGGTATAACTGTAACCTTGTTTACATAGATGTCATAGTTAAAAAACCGGTTGCGAGAGAGGCCATAAGTGAAAAAATAAAAGAATCTTTGATAGCAGTAGGATATACCGGACTCGTTGATTGCATACTACCTCCCCAACAGTCTCTAGTAGACTTATTGTCTCAATAAAAATAAACGCAACAAAGGAACTAGGTGAATCGTGCCCCTTTGGACATTGTTTGGCTAAGTTTCAAAATTTTACAGCGGAAAATTATAATATTAGATAATACAATGATTTTGAGTAATAACAAATTCGTTTGCTAGTAAGGAGAATGTCAAATGGGAAGCTACGTATACGTAGATAATTCAAATGTCTGGATTGAAGGAATGCACATTGCCGCAGTAAATGCCGGAATGGCTTCCTCGTTGTCTGAAGCTCAAGAGAATAAGATTTGTGACTATACTTGGTCTTATGATTTCGGAAAGCTTCTCTCCTTTGCTGGGGGAAAAGAATCAGACATCAAAAGAGCTAAACTTTTTGGCTCAAAGCCTCCGCTTAACGACTCTTTATGGAATGCTGCGCAAGCAAATGGATTCGAAGTTATAACAGAAGATAGAAATTACTATACAAATAAGGAGAAAAAAATCGATAGTGGTATTTGTACCGCTATTTTGGAAGACTCCTATGAACTTATGACAGCTGGGCAGGATGAAGTTATATTAGTAGCTGGGGACCGCGATTATGTTCCCACGGCAGAGAGTTTAAAACGCCGGGGAATCACATTTTCAGTTTGCTTCTGGAGCCATGCAGCTCGTGAACTCAAAGAAGTAGCAGACAATTTCTATTGTTTAGACAAATATCACGCATACCTAAAACTTTAACCACGGTTTATCCTGTACATTAAAATGGAGACCACATTCCCTCGTGTGAGCTTTAGAAGTACCATATACCGACAGCTTCTTCGAGAATCACTGGCTCATCTTCCTCTTTCACTAATGCATACAAAAGAAAATGCCGCAACAAATGTTGCGGCATTTTTTGGTGCACCATCGGGGACTCGAACCCAGGACCCACTGATTAAGAGTCAGTTGCTCTCGTAAATAGCCTAAGCATCGGTTACAAAGGGGTGTGGATTTTCCAATCAAAGTAATCCTCTTGAGTTATTGCTCCAGCTTCAATAAGTGATTTTTCGGTGCACCAGTCTCTAAGAAAATTTTGGACGGCTTCATCGTGTATTACAATGGCTACAGAACTTTTTCCTTTCCGGTTGCAAGATCGCAGACAGTTTTCTTTGTTTAGAACATACAATTCAATAAGGGTTGTATCGTCCTGATCTAACCAAAGCAGATTGTGGAGCAATGCCTGCAGCGTTTCATCCCCATCCAAGGAAAGCGTTTTCTCCGACACATTCAAAGCGTTGGCAATTTTATTGAGTTGGTCCCGTTTGGGGGTTCGATATCCCAT